>Ga0315315_10001384_pt1 | contig 22147 bp, 6 predicted proteins | sample M140m3416metaG_FD_203699 | JGI IMG/M metagenome (GOLD analysis project Ga0315315, IMG submission 203699) | Ammonia-oxidizing marine archaeal communities from Monterey Bay, California, United States - M1 40m 3416 | ecosystem: Environmental > Aquatic > Marine > Intertidal zone | place: USA...
ACTCGCAGGTGCCACACCAAGGCCGTCATCACCAAGCCGCAGAACGTGTATGTCATGCGCGACATCTCTTGCAACGGCTACGTTGCAGGATGCAACACCAAGTGGTTTGCCAAGAAGAATGGTGCATTTTCGGCGGAGAACGTTAAGCAGAATATGGCCGACCGCCTCGCATTTGCAGAGGGTGAGGACAGCTTTGGGTCCATGCTCGCGTTCCCAATGATGGGCGACGGCTTTGAGCAGCACGACCAGGTCGTTTCGATATCGAACCGATTGATGCCGTGGGAGGTGCAGAAGAAAGACGACAACGGCTTTGACATTAAGAAGTACTTCCCCGGTGGCTCAACCGCGTGGAACGTGTACAAGAAGGCGTACAACTTGCCTGCAATCCACTTTGGCGAGGACATCAAGGCCGCGCAAGGCCAGGAGTTCATCTCGCAGGTATAGAATGTTGATTCGAACTCCAGCATTGCACGCATCTCTAAATATTCCCTCTGGTGTTTTACAGGGCTCTACGAACAACGCTCTCTGCTTCATGGGGCCGCATCGCAAGTACAACACCTTCTCCGCCTCGGCGTACGAGCTGATGCCAGGCCAGGGCCACTTCGGCCCCGACGCGATCCCAGGAGTAAATGCCACTCATCCGAACTCTTTCCCTGTCCCCTCTCACACACTCACTGCACAACCTCAACTACGCATGCGGGTTGGCGGTGCACGGTGACTAAGAGCTGCTTGTTCACTGTTGTGGCAGGACGCGAGGTGGCGCCGCGGCGAAAGCGTTTCCCTCAAAACTGCGCGCGATTCCATGATCTCCCTGGAAGTTGCTGCTCACTCTCAGATGGTTTTTAATAAGCGGTGATTTGGTGAGCGGTCGAGCGGGACAATGCGGTTGTGAACAGTGGTCGGGTGGTTGATGTGTAGCCGGAAGAGGTAGACAATATTAGAATGAATGAATTAATTTAAACGCGCTATCGTTTTTTTTTCTGTCATCGTTTTTGGACGCAAAACGTGCAGCATGCGTATTGAAACGCGCGTGATAATTCTCCCCAAGGAGCGTCCTCCATCCAAAACGATCACAAAACGAAGACCAAAAAAGAAGGAAAAGGAGGCCGAGTTAATACTCGAGGGTGGGTTCAGCGTTGAAACAGCAAAGGAAACAAAAAAATAAAAATTGCAAGTTTTTTAAAAATCGGTTTACTTGTAAAATTCACTGTTTCAACGCAAGCAGTGGCATTTTTTGCGGCAATTCACCCTTCACAGTCTCGACCTCGACTAAATCGATTGCATGGTCGTCGACCGCCAGAAAGGTGCCGGATCTTCGGAAACGATACGCAGTCCTGAGCGGCGCTTGAGCTCCTGCTTGGCCGTTTTCTTCTTCGCGCACGCCGCGAATTGCGATCAGCGCCACGCCGGACATCGCAATCGACGCGACAATCACGGCGATCCAAGCGGTTGCTCGATAGCCATCGACGACGCGCGCGTTGGACAGCTCGGTGCTCAGTGTGACGGATGTAAGGACTATGGGCGCCCAAGCGCCACCGAGGACCATTGCGGCCCAGACCACGTAAATTAACCGACTCTTGCCGACGATTGCCCACCGACTCGACAGGCCGCCGACGACCGAGGCCCACGAAATCGCAGACAGAATCAAAACTTCGGCGTCTTTTATGACGAGTGACGCAGCCGCTTGCACGTCCGAGACGGCTATGTTGGTGAGTGTTGCGACGTCCACCCACTGTTGCATGCTTCTTCCTGTTTGAATGACGAGTAGGACGAGCACTGTCAGCGTGATGGCTAAAACGGCAAGCAGTGCACCTCCGTTGAGAAAGCGCTTTGGCGCTCGCGGGCGCATGACTCTCCGCAGAGCGTACACGTAGATTGGCCCCAACACCGCGCCACCCGCAAAAACCAACGTCGGAATGAAGAGATCCACGCGATGGTACGAAGAAGAGAACGGGCCGCCACTGAGTGTGTAATCGGCGCACGATGCCGAGTAAACGTACGGCACCTCCGGGAGGGGATCGACGAGAAGCATCCACGCAAGTACAGCAACCGCAGTCAAAGCGGCCGCCAGCAGAAGATTGCTCGGCGCCGGCGGATGCAGCGGCAACACGTCTTGCCCACGCACTCCTACGCGCCGCACCACGATTACGACCAGCGGAACGCCAGCGAATGCAAGCAGGTAGCCCGCAAGGCAGAAGCTGGACGTCAGCCAAACGAGCGCGGCCGCAAACCTGTACCCGACGTACAGGCGTAGGTCCAGTGTGGGTACAGTTTCCGCTCCAGACGCAGTTCTGGGCGTGGAGTACCCAGCTGTACGCAAAAGGTTGGAGAGCAGCGTTCCGATTTCTGTAAAATCGGAGAGAAGCACTGCTCCCATTGGCAACTCGAAATCCGGCATCCCAAAGAGCCGCGCTTGGTCCCATGCTCCGAACTCAAGCGATTTTATGCAATGCGCGAGCGCCGCGTCGGTGGACGTGCTCATGCTAACGATCGGGAAATTCATCCCCGGAGGCAAAGGAGGCGGCGGCGGTGGCGACAGTTCTTCCGGATTCAAGACGGCGTCGTTTGGACAACTGGGCTGCTCGCGGTAGAGTGCATTGAAGCCGCGCTCGTTTTGCTGCACCAGTGCAGTGACGGTAGCCGGCGGTGGAGGCGGCAGCCAGCTTGCTTGGCACGCGGCGCCCGTTGCCGTCACAAACGCATCGTTTTCGGCCTTGCCGTAGCAAGCGCATGACGTGTCGTCTTTGTTGGCGGTGGCGCAATTGTCTGTGGCTGTGCAGCACCTCCCGCCACAGTCGGCGCAGTCGTGACCGTAACGGAAACCTCTGTCATCGGCGAAGTCGTCGTGGCAAGTACCGTCGTTTCCGTAAGCGTAGTAGATATAGTCGCCATACTGGCCAATAAGATTTTTGGGGTCATCTTTGCAAAACATGTTGACCCCGTGTTGGCAGACGGTGCAGTCGTCGGATGCTGGGAAGAGAGGCGCTGCGAGGACATCTTCACAAAACGCCTGCGCGGTCTTCTTGTTTGTGTTTCCAAATGTGCGTCCAGAGTTCGAAGCTCTATCCGAATAACCAACAACAGAAAGCGCCAGAAGCCTGTAAAGCATCTCATGCGGAGACGGTAGCGAACCGGCCGTGCCGTAAACTACGGCGGTGTCGGCCGCCGCCATGAGCTGTGCGCCCACTTGGTTGTAGTTGGCGCACGTGGTTCCTTCCGACGGAAAGGGGTGGTGCGATCCCATGAGCTCAACGCCGTACGACTTGAGCTGCACGAACGCGGGACTCGCACGCACATAGGCCCGTGCAATTCGGTGGAGCGGGTCGCCGTAAATCGGAAGATTCCACGCATCGACCGCGCAAATCGCCTCTGTCGTGGCTTCGGCGCTACTGGTAGACGCATTTAGTGTATGGCCGACCGCTGCAAACAGGGTCTTGAGCGCCTCTTGGACTGTTGCTCCCGCACAGAGAGCAAGTTGGATCGACCTGGCGGTGTCACTCGGTGTGCGCGGCCGCCCGAGGCCTCCAGGTCTCAGTCCTGTTCCCGACATGAGTTCGTTGGGAAGTGGCACTGCTAAACCACACGGCAGCGGAGCCTCGGTGATTGAAGATAGCTCGGCAAAATCGCCCGATACACGAAAAAAGTGCTCGGTCGCAATAAACACAAACCACGAGATCGCGCCGACGACGGCTATGCATTTGAGAATATACGCAATGTTAGTGCCGGGCAAAACATTCGATGCCATTGCCATGGCCTTCTTGTCGCGGCCACTCTCTGTCTCTCACAATAGCTTTCGTAAAGCAGCCTTACGTGCACTGATTAGGCATTCGCTTCAAACATAAATGAGAGGAGGGTTGCGGCGCGTGCTGCTTTTGCAGTGATGCCTGCGAAGCCTGAGGACGACCCGTTACGCTTCGAACTCAAGCCGTCGTACGACGGTCGTGCTTCGTACACTCGATTCGCCGACAAAGCGGATTCAAATGCCAACACCGGCAAAGGCGGTGAGCTGGACATCGGAGAACTGCCACTCAAAGTTGTGAGAGGCCTTTTTAGTCGCCGGATTCTTCCAAAGGTAATCTGCGTCGGCACGGCCGTCGCCACAATCCTATTTTTTTACTTCCTTTCTAGAACCTCTGTTGAGCTGCCCCAAGCAAGACTTGCGGCGCTCATGGTGCCGTCGCCGCCGCCCACGCCCGGACCACCGCCGCCCTGGCCCCCTAACAAAGGACCGCGTCCACCTCCAATCTCGCCAGCGCCGCCGCCGCTCCCGCCCGACCCGCCTTTGCCCCCGCGTCCTCCGCCTCGACTTCCGCCCTCGCCGCCGCCGCCAATCCCTCTCCCTCCGCCCTCGCCTCCGCCCTCGCAGCCACCCTCGTCGCCGCCGCCGCCCTCGCCGCCTCCGCCCGTCCCGCCGCCGCCGCAGCCAAAGACACCGCCCACACTTCCGCCGTTTTTGCCGCCCGCGCCGCCGATCACAGACTCGGCCTGCACCGCAGGGCAGATTCAAAGCATCGTGGAAGGAGGCTCTTGGCTGACGACTGTGGCCGAATGCCGCGCCGCCAACGATTGGTGGGGCACCCGTATCAACGACGGGTACAGTTTCAAGTGCTCGTGGGTCCCCGAAGACATGGGCATTGAGAGGCCATCGGAATGTCCGAGTGGCACGTGCACGGCCGTCTGTCCGCCAGACGACACACTCGGGTCCTGCGAACAGTTGAAGCTCTCGGGGCAGTCGTACGAAACCAGCGCAGAAGTCCAATGGACGACCATGCGCACAAAAGCCATCTACGCGGTCGTCTGCAACGAGCCGACGACCTTCTGCATCTGCCCCAAGCCACCGCCGCCGCAGCCGCCCTCGCCGCCGCCGCTTCCACCGCCCTCGCCCCCGCCATTGCCACCAGGGACAACGGTGTTGGGCGTGACGCCGGCGGGCAAAGGGGTCAGCGATGGCTGTAAAAACGAGGGCCGGTTTCTGACAATTCGGAACCACAATACGGGCGCGCATGCGCATCCCTGTCCCGTGGGAGACGCCACGTGCCTCAGTATTACTTCGGGAGGAGGAAGTGCGAACACTCGGGTCATATACACCAAGTCGGGTGCAACGACGCCACAAAACTATGCGTCTTGGCCACTGGTATTCATCTACGAAGAAAGCACGTTTCAGGTAGAGGCCGAAGCGTCGAATGTGAATTGGGGCGTGGTCACGGACACCGCCGGCCGAAAGTACCTTACGATCGACGGATACTACACATACCAGTACTACAACGGCGACCCGCCGTCGACCAACGACTACGAGAACATCATCGAGCCGTGGCAAGAGGGATACAATGCGATGACCAACGGCCCGAGAACTGCCATCGCGGCCGACGCATACTTGAATGTCTGGCCACTCTTTTGGCCAGACGGGGCCCTGTCGAACACCGTGTGTGGTGCGGAGTTTCCTTCGCCGCCGCCCACGCAGCCACCGCCCTCGCCGCCGCCGCCCTCGCCTCCGCCACCCTCGCCGCCGCCCTCACCGCCGCCCTTGCCGCCGCCCTCGCCACCGCCTCCCTCTCCCCCGCCTCCCGCGCCGCCGCCGCTCCCGCCTCCCGCGCCGCCAACTGAGTGCTTGCATGCAACCACCACTGTGACCGCCAACGATGGTTTCAGCGCGTACCTGCTGAACGGCTTGAATAAACAGCTCGGAGTTCAGACTGGCCAGGCTTACGAGTTGCACATACCTCCAGGTCATCCTTTGGCGATCGAGATCGTATCGATTTCTGAAGAAGCGATAGTGACGTGCTTGATCAGTGTCACTGGAGGCACTTCGGCGTTCATCAATCCCACAACGTTTTACTACGGCACCGTCTCGGTTATTTTTAGTGACGGGTGCCAGAATCGCGAGTTTTCGTTCAAGTGCCAAAATCACCCCCTAATGGAGACGAACAGCGCGGGCCTGCGGTGGAGCGACAAGTGCTCCTTTCCGCCGCCGTCCCCTTCTTCGCCGCCGTTGCAGCCGCCTCCGCTCTCTCCTGTACCGTCTCCACCGCCGTCGCCGCCGCCGCCGTCGCCGCCGCCGTTGCCGCCGCCCGCTCCACCGCCCGAGATCCAGTTGAGCTTGGTTGGTGACAACAACACGGCAGCGTTCGAGATGATTGCGGACCACCTGCAGCACTACTTTGTGCGCATCACCTCCTCTGACGTTGAGCTGGGCGACTACATGGTGTTCACTCGCAAAAGAGACCTTGGCTTGGATGCACAGGCCGGAATTGCGCCATGCGCTTCCACAGACTTGAGCTTGACAGACAGGTTTTCGAACTCGGTGAACTTTCAAGACGACATCAGCGGCACGCTGTCCACGTCTACGACGGACGACCACGGAGGCGAGGTGTGGCTGTGCCCAGTAGGTGGAATGGCTGGCATCTGTGCTCAGGGCGAAAAGATGACCGAGATCCGCCTTTCAAACCCTGGAGAAGATGCAGTCGACCCACTGACCACAGATAACATTGGATTAGATGCCACGTTTGAGCTGTGTTTTGCCGACAAGTCCTCGTCGACTGGTGGAAACTGGGGCGGAGCGGCGCACCCAGCTGGAAGCGATTTTCAATTGTACCCCAAGGTGCAGATTCATGTGCACCATTTTCCGCCCTCGTCGCCGCCGGTGCCGCCACCCTCGCCGCCGCCGCCCTCACCGCCACCCTCGCCGCCGCCGGTGCCGCCGCCGCCATTGCCAGCCCCCCCGCGCGACAGTCTGGACCACCCTGGAGTCGGGGGGCAGATTCTCGACTGTGTCGACGGGTCCCTGGAGGGCACCAACGTGGGTTACGCCATCGACGCTGCCAGCACCACGGCCGTCTCGAGTTCATGGGGCGGCAATATTAATGACCTTTTAATGAATAACGCTGGAATCGCGCAAAACCTCTTTGATAGATCGGATACCAGCCCCCACTGGGAAAAAACGACGTTTTGTACAAACAGCATTGAGACTATTCCGGACGGCCGCAGTGGTGACACATGGAAGGGGCATTTTATCTCAATCAAGATTCCATCGTCCTTTGGATTTGGGAACCCGTTTTACATCTATCTTCGCGGAGGCTACGGAGGCGTCGATGCCACTACGGGCGCCGACGATGGCATCTCGGCGACGATGGCACAAGGGAACGACGCGCCCATGCAAATCTGGCTTGGAGCCAACCCATCAGATACGCCTTCAGGCCTTCGCGACCAGCCTGATACGCATCGAGAAGTCATTCAGTGCGATTCGATTCCGGCAGAGTGTAACGACACGCGTCCGTGTCGATACGCAGCCATGTGCCCTGCGCAAGCGGACGACGCCACCGCACACCCGTTTGTGACAATCAAGGCCCTCATTGGACAGACTGGCGAAGACGAAACTCCCACCGACAAGCTTTGCCTGTCGGATGTTCGAATTTGCCGCGCGGCCTCGCCCTCGCCGCCGCCGTCCCCACCCTCGCCCTTTTTACCGCCTCAGCGGCCGCCGCCGAGGCTGCCGCCTAGCCATCCTCCGCTTTACCCACCATACCCGCCCGCAGAATTGAATGGCACCTCGATGTGCGTCGACGCCGTGGACCAGCCAGAAGCTTTCTTGTGGAGTCCTTTGGGGTTTGCCGAAAAGTGTTTTCCTGGTATGGAACAATCTTGGTGCAACGCCATCACGAGGCAGGGGTGCGGCTCAATGGGCGTACGCACGTCTCCAAACACCAACCGCGACTCGGACGCCAAGTACGAGTGCATGAGCGGGCTGCCATCAACCCACAGGTGCGTTTCACTGGACGGCACGGTGGGAGACGACTCGTGCACAGACACTGCCGTCAAGATCATCTCCGATCAGATGGCAAACAACCCCTCAGCCTGCAGACTCGCGTGCACTGATCAGTATAACAACCAAAACATACACGATTCCAACAAGTGCAAACGATTTTACCATATTTCAAACCAGTGCTACCTGATGAGTGAGGTGGCCGACACAAACAGCCCCGTATCAATCTCGTTAGACAACGCGGCAATCACGCTCTGCAACCGTATCTTCGACGACGGCGCCAACAAAGGCCGTGGGACAACTCCCGTCGTTCCGCCGGACGGTGGCATTTGCAATTGCGCAACGTCCGATGACGGACTTGACGAGTCACAGAGGTTCTTTCGGCATCTATCCGCGGCTTGCTGGGGATCTTGTAGATGTTGCTCGCCGCCTAGTGCGCCCCCGCACGGCCCGCTTCCGCTGCCGCCGCCGTCTCCGCCGCCGCCTTCTCCGCCTCCCGCTCCGCCGCCCAACGATGACTACCCTCGCTTCTTGGCGGGCGTCGGGCGCCCCAACATCTTCCATTTTATGCCCGACGACTGGGGCTGGGACATGTGGCCGAGGGACCCCTCTCTCTTTCAGGATGATTCGTCGACGCAGTACGGCATGGACACGATTCTTCCCAACATTTATACAAACTTTGTGCAGGAGGGCGTGCAGCTAGAGCATCTGCACACGGCTGTCACGTGCTCGCCGTCGCGCCGTTCCGTGATGACCGGACGGTTCACGACTCACGAGAGCGTTGAGAACGCCGCATGCCACGGCTCGCGTAAACAAACAACCTTCCTCGGCCAGTCTATGCTGCAAGCGGGCTACGCCACGGCTTTTGTGGGAAAGTGGCATCTGGGGTACGCCAACGAGCTGGACCTGCCAGATTTCAGAGGATTCGAACGAGGCACCGGTATCCTCGGCAAGGGCGCAATGCACTATTCGTGGGACGGCGAGAAGCTCAACTTTGGCGACAACGCTCCGGACGAAAACGACAACTGTGTCCGAGGCACCTCGGTGTTGAACCAAGGCTGTTCTGCAGAGGCGCTCGCGCACCTGGAAAACAGCAATCAGTGTCCACATCCGGAATCGTGCCACACCCGGTCTTCGTACTTGTTTGGAGCCAAAAACTTTGTGCTTCAAGAACGCGTGACTGATTTCTGGTACATCGGGGAACCGGGCACCACCGGTGCCGGAAAGATGCACTACCCGGGGTGGAAAGCGTGTCCTACCTGCGTGGCCATGTGCAAAAAGAGCCGCAATCCAGCCTCTGCTGACCCGCCCGCGTATCCGAATGAGTTTGGAGACCCTTCTTCCACGCCCGTGTGGGAAGCGGTTGACTACACTTCTGACGACAAATGCCCCGATAAGTGGGCGGAAGCGCCCGAGGGCCTGCCTGACGTTGATGTACTGCGTGACGGGCCTGTTGGTCGAGACTCGGCGGACCCCAACGCCGTGTACACGACCGAATGGTTCGAACAATATGCAAAGCACATCATCGACACTCACATGTCGTCAAACGACAACCGTCCCTTGTTTATGATGCTTCATCCCACGGCACCTCACTCGCCGTTCGAGGCATCAGATGCCGACCTGGCTACGGTTTCCGCTGCGCGCGGCATGGGCACACTTGGGTCCTACACACATCTGACCGAAAAGACGACTCGTTACACGGATGCCGTCTACTCAAAATGGTACCACAGGTGCCTCTGGGGAGATGCGAGCAGCATCGTCGCTGGCTTAGGATGCAACCCCAAGGGGAGGTCCATCTACGAAGCCATGGTCCATGCCGTCGACCGAACGCTGGGCACACTTAGGACGACACTTGAGAACCACAACCAATGGAGCAACAGTCTAATCTTTTTCCACAGCGACAACGGAGGCCCGACTGGAACACAGGCGGCCAACCAACCGCTGTCCGGTGGAAAGTTCTCGTGGAAGGACGGGGGGCAGCGCGTTGTCGCGGCGATGGGCGGCGGTTACGTGCACCAGCGCGCGTGGGGCCTTTCTATTTCGAATCCATTGCACCACTCTTTCATGTACGCCACGTTTCCGCGGCTCGCAGAGTTCAGGCGTCCCGTAGGCGGTCGCTGCGTCGACGAGGACAACAGCGTGGGCAACGACATCACGCTTGCTTCCAACGGACTTGTTCTGCGAGGCACAAATGACTGTTTGCAGTACTCTGCACGCGAGCAGTCGAGCGCCGGGTCCTTTGCTTTGGTTGCCGATGGGCCGTACGTAGACGACCCAGCGTCGGATGGCGACGCCCTGCGCGGCCAGTCGCACATTGCAAAGTCGGACGGCGAGGACGCGTGGGATTTGATTGCGACCGAGCTTCGCCACAAGTCCGACCTGGCGCTCAGCGAACACGGCATTGTCGAAGAGTACCAGATTCACCCAGGGCGCCGTTTTTGGTTCGGAGACGTGAATTACAATCGAGGCGAGGGCACCTATGGAGTCGTATTTACGGTGGAGGTTGGCGGAAAAACACGCATATTCAAGTTCATGATGGGCTCTACCTACTTTGGAAAGTGCACGAGCTGTCCGCGCACGACTAGTACATACTTCTTGAAAGGAAGCTTTTACGACGATGCCAATTCCTGCAACATTGGAACTGAGGAAGCGTCAGAAACCCACTTACAATACGAGTACAATAAAGTCGATGGCCATTACGACGTAAAGAGTGAAAACAGAAACGTGTACAAGCCAGAGGCAGAGAACGGCTACTGTGACGAGAGTGATTGGGATTTGCAACGAACGTCGGCGCGTCCAAAGAAGGCCGACGGTTCTGAGTTTGGCTTCTGCAACTCCGGAACCGATCAGCTCGACTGTGGAGTGTCGTTTACCGAAAATGGCGGGGCCGCTGCACCGTCGTTTAGAGACTGCAGGCTGCTGTTTAATGGAGGCAAGCGAGGAACCGAGTACATTGAGGCCACCGACAACAACCCCTCCGACGACTATTTTGATGATCAACTTCCTGGCTATGCCTGGAACGATATTGTGCGCACGACTGATGGGCACTTTGACGATCGCGCAATCGACATTTGTCGCCAGCTCTGGGGCTCCTGTGACGCAGTGATTTCCATCGATCAGGAAGACGGCGCGGGCCGGCCAGGCGAGGGTCCGTTGGAACACGCAAAAGAGCTGCGCGGCTACCTCGCTACGACCGATACTAATCTCGCCACGGTTTCAGAAATCCATCCAACTATGGGCGCGACCGTCCATAGTTGGGTCCACACCGACGACCTCGGCACATACGTTGATCGGCTTCAGCAACATCGTTGTCATAGAGATGGAAACTGCCAAGGCGGTTGTCTTTACGACCTCACCGACGACAATAGTGAGTATCACAACCTTGTCTACGGCGACCACACTCCAAATCAGATACGCGACATACACCCGGATGCCCAGCCAATGAAATGGCGGGTGAGCGGAACGGGCGACTTGATGAGAACCGAAATATTCCAACACTTGGTGGACAACGCGCAGGACGGCGTAGACCGCTTCGGATGGCTGGTGAACAACACAGAGCGCGCAAAGTTTGTGGTGGCCTTGGATGAAATGACGTCTTACTTTGGCGAACAGCGGTGCTATCGTCTGTCCTCCCACAGCAAGCAGGCCACATCACCGTACATAAATTCTTGGGAAGGTGGGTTGTGCCGCACTCGAACTGGTGGTGGAATCAGCGCGGGGTACGACTGCGTGTTGAACAGTAATACCTGTCCCAATGGACAAATCGAGTCCATGTACGACCAGGGCGCGACGGAGGCCGCGAGCAGCACCGCTGTCGGGGTCTCCGACTACATCCTCGACACTCCCAAAAATTGTGGTCCATACGGACAGGCTCCGTGGTCGACATTTTACAAGGTGTTTGCGTTTTGCGGAGAAAGCGCCCACAGCACACGCTCAACTACGAGCGGCACCTACGGCTCGAATTGCACATACACCAGTTCCGAAGAAGGCTACCGGGGAAACGACATTTCACGTGGACTCGTTTCACGGGACTCGCAAGATGACGAAGGTTGCATATGTTTGTCTACGAGCGTCGAGGCCATGGTAGCTGCAGGATTCAACGCGTTTGGCTGTTGCGATCACGAGTCGACACTGCGGCCCTTCACCTTTGCTGCTCCGCGTCCACCGTCGCCGCCTCGGCCGCCGCCACCGCCGCCGCTTCCGCCTTCGCCGCCGCCTGCTTTGCCGCCCTCGGCGCCCCCTGCGCCACCGGTGTGCATTTGCAGCAACACTTGCTTGAGCGCAAACGACGAGCTGTGCCAGGACGGCGGCGACGGGGCAATCAACAACGGTGGGGGCTTTGGGAACGCGTGTGCGCTAGGAACCGATTGCGACGACTGTGGAGGAGAGCCGGGGAGATGCCCGCCGCCGTCGCCGCCTCCGGTGCCGCCCAGCCCGTCGCCAGAGCCGTTGCCTCCTTGTCCGAGCCCGTCGCCCCCGCCACCAATGCCCCCGCCTCCTTCGCCTTCTCCTCCTCCACATGCACAGACTTGCAACGACCTTTACACGGTGTTGCAGCCCTTTACTGAGGCCGCAGAGAAGCTTTTAGACGACCACAACGGATGTTGCTACTCTGACGCACCAAACGCCTCGTGGACGCTGCATAATTCAAGCGCGTGCACCGGTACCCAGAGCGACGTTGCGTGGCGACCGGAAACAGGCAACAGGCAGCACGATGTCTATCAGTGTGTCGAAGCGCTCATACGGTCCAAGATGAACGCCGTTGCGTACAGGGACAACGACCCCCCTGTTTTTGTGGAACTGTCGCCGTATTCTTGCTCGGCGTGGAACGCCGTGCGAGAAGGCGACAAAGCGAGCTGCGAGACGTCTATCACACTTGATGGCGACGACGCCAACGTTAACATTGGCAAGCGGAACTTTCTGAAACGGTGCTGGTGGGACGCCAGCAAAAACGTGTGCAAAGGCGCTGATTACAATGCGAATGCCGTGGCTGGCTCAAGTGACTTTTCGTGCCCGGGTGCAGACTGCAGTCTCGCAAACCTTTTCGCGATGCCGTACTTTTGGGCACCCGGCTCCACGGACGAGTTTGCGACGGTCGACTCGTGGAACGCCTTCCTGGTGAACAATAATCTGGACTACGCAAGCAAAGGCTCGCAGTGGTGCGGTGGGAGCGAGCCACCGCTGCCACCTGCTCCTCCAAGCCTGCCTTGGCCAATTGGATGTGTCGACGATCCGACCTATTCCGAAGGTGGCTTTACTTGCAGCAACTGGAAAACCGCCACCGAGGGCCCCCTAGGATACCGATGCCGAGAAGGCGCGTGGAAGCAGGACAATAGACCAGATCTCATCACACCCGCGTTCATTCAGAGGCTCTTGTTGAGCTGCCCAGAAAGCTGTGACGACATCAACCCCATGTGTCCACATCCTCCACCCGGGTCGCCGCCTGCGGTGCCGCCTTCCGATCCAACGCCCGCACAGCCTCCGCCACAGACTCCTCCTGCGGCACCTCCCTCGAATCCGCCCTGTGGGAAGCGCGGCCGGTCCATGGTTCCGGATTCTTGTGAATCGTCAAGTCAATGGAGCATGAACCACACCTGTGAAAAGGCGTACTACCACGATGAACTTCCTATACCAGAGATTGGAGCACTACCATCTGGATGGCAAAACGCGGGGTCGAACTGCGATGGAAATGTCGTTATAAACACACCTCCATCGCCGCCACCGCCGCCCTCGCTGCCCCCACCAACGACACCTCCCAGTACACCCCCGCCCCCACCAACGACACCTCCCAGTACACCCCCGCCCCCACCAACGACACCTCCCAGTACACCGGTGACGTGCATCGACCACACTGACACCACCGCCGTGTCAGCGGCTGATGGGAACAGCGCGTATCTTTTTGATGGCAATTCATTGCCAATGGAGTTCACCACCGGCGTTGTCTACAACTTTGATGTCCCAAGCAGCCACCCAATCGCATTCATCAGCTCAACTACCACAATCACGTGCCAACACGAGGTCAACATGTATTGCAAAAATGATTTGTCGGCATTTATTTCTTATGAATATGGCGACGGGGCCCAATTCGACACCACAAACAATGGCAATTGTGCGGACAACCTTGGACAATTCGGCTTCAATTACGGCCATGACTGCGCCGACTGTGGAGGGAGGTGCTGCACAGCCACAGACAATTGCGCCACGGCCAACAAAAACGACGTATCGTGCGCTTGCTTCAACGCGGCCGAGGGCGATACCCGTGTACAAGGCTGTGTCGTTGAGTACGTCATCAATTCCCAGTCCTCAACCAGCTTAATCCACAACGGCAATACCTACTACTTTGACACGGTCGGAGTGAGGTTTCAAGGCAACTGTGAAGACGCGTCCGTGCAAGTGGAATGTCGGTATCATGCAGCTATGGCCGCAAGTGTCAGTTTTAGTGATTCGTGCACTCTTCCAAATCCGAGCCCGCCCCGCTCGCCGCCGCCACAGACTCCGCCGTTTGCACCTCCGCCAAGAGCTCCAGGCGAAAACTTCCACATCGACTTGATGGTCGGCACCTGGGGCAATACTTTATGGGGACCTGGTCGTAACACACACTTGGTTGAACACGCACGGTACATTGAGCGCGACGGAAACGACCTCAAGGCGTACAAATGGAACGATGGTACTTCGTCGCCACAACTAGAGTACACAATGACGCTCACGGATTCCGGCTCTGGAATCGAGGGACTAATTTATGATCATGCCGCGAGCGTTGTTGCTGGCACTGCAGTCGTTTGTGACAGCGGAAGCAGCCAGGTGTGCTCGCCCCTCAGGATCGTTTTTGGAGCTGCGCAAATTTGGACCAAACTTGAAATTCCCACCGTCGACGTGTCATTCTACCGCTTGTACTTGGAAAACATGGAGTTTAATCGAGACTCTGACTCCGGGGGCGCAGATGCCGCAAACGTTCAGCAGAAATGGTCCGGTGGAGACGCGTGGTTTTCCGACTATTCAAGTACTTTCTGGTTCTATCACCAAGAAGTGTGCAGTACAGACCCCTCTTTATTGACCATATTCAATGGTGGTAGCCAACCGAACACCGCCTTTCTTGATTTTGCCATGACGGGTCACATCGACAACTTTGCGCGACTGGTACTAACCTGGTACACTGATGCTCGTGGTTGCGACGATTGTATCAGCACACAGAGTTGTTCAAAGGCGGACAACATCGTCTGGACGTCAACACAGGGCTTCTCGTACGACGGCTACACAAATGGTCGCCGCATGGAAGAAAACTGCAACCAGAATACAATCGGCGCGTACATTGAGTACGAGTGGACTACAAGTCCGCTCGATAACGTCAATGGCTTTACTTGGGCTAACATTCTTGGCCCAACTCTGGACGAGCAAGTGACCGAGGTGTTGATCGTCTTGACTAGCAGCACTGGCACGATGATGAACGAGCCAGTCAACATCGCGATCAACGAGGTGACCGCTTCATCTGGCGTAAATCCGCAAAAGGACACGATCTACTACCTCTCTAAAGTGTATTCTGACATCTCAAAGATGCGTTTCTACATAACAAAAACGAACAGCGACGCCGCGATCCAACAATCGGGCATGCAGCTCAACGCAGGCGCCGAAGAGATCACGGTTGGGTACTTTTGCGCTCCGGATCCATCGCCTCCGCCTTCCCCAGACCCGGCTCCGCCGCCACCGTCGCCATCGCCGCCTCTAGAGTCGCCGCCACCCTCGCCGCCGCCGCCCACGCCGCCGCCGCCCTCGCCGCCGCCGCCCACACCGCCACCGCCTTTTCAACCCCCAACGCTGCCGCCTCCGCCGCCTCCAAGTCCGCCGCTCTGGCCGCCGGTCCCCGACCATACAGACAGAGACAAGGCGGTGTACACTTGCGGCGAATTGGATTTCCGCCAAAACAAGTACCGCACGCTGGCCAGCGAATTCGTATCCGATTTTGGGGGCTGCTGCACCGGCGACTGGTACGTTCACGATACAAGTGGGAACGGTGCAAACGACGACTGTGGCGTTGGTTCGGGGTGTGTACAGGACAACGTCCGCGAAATCCGCCACGAGGGAAAGTGTATTGCGCAAACCGACGCCAGTGGCTTTAATCGAATGTGGATCGACGCAAACAATTACAACTCTTTCAGGATTACCACACCAGCAACGCTGGCCACCGACGACCGCAAGCGCCTATTTGGCTCACTGGAGCAAGCCTGCTACTATGCGGCCGTCGAGCAAGGCTTTCAGGGGTGCAACCCGTCGCTTATTGTTGACGCCGCTGGTTTCAAAACAACGATTGCCGGGTTCACGGGCGACAACTACGCATCCGGTCTATTGCCTGTGGCTGACAGGGACTTCAAGTGTGAAAACATGATCTGGAAGAAGACTCCAGACTCTGTTTCCGTCAATCGCGCCGACGCGCACGTAAACCGACTTTGCTATCAACGCTGGGATCGAAAGGACGATACTGACGCGAGAAAAGACAGCAACTGCGTTCAGTACAATCCCACAAACTCGAAGAGCAAGTATTCGCTGGGGTACGCAGCGCTCGTCGCAGAAAACAAGCACTTTGGGTATCCAAACGTTCCTGTGGTTTGGTCCGGAGGAAATTGGTTCGTGCAGCCCGGCGACTGGACTCAAGAAACAACACAAACCAAAGATTACTACGAGACTCATCACAGCACTCAGATGTTCATGCAGACTCCCGAATGGAAAAACATCGAAAACGTGACACGTGGCCCACTGTCGTCTTTCGCCAACGCGGGAGTCACTTGGTGTCCTGGAGCGCAACCGCCGCCGCCGCCCCAAGCTCCGAACGCTCCGCCGCCGCCGCCCTCGCCGCCGCCGCCCTCGCCGAGTCCTCCGCAACCCACACCGCCGAATCCCTCGCCGCCGCCGCCGAGCCCCAGCCCGCCGCCGCCCCAGGCGCCCATGCCCGCGCCACCGAATCCCTCGCCGCCGCCGCCGAGCCCCAGCCCACCTCCGCCCGCGCAGTCGCCGCCGCCCAGCCCACCTCCGTACATCGATAACACGTGCGAGTCGCGCATCATGCCAAAAATGGCGCAATTTATCGAGGCTGCACAGCAGCTTCTGCAATCGAACGCGGAGGACTTCTCGGAATACGGCTGCTGTGATCCGTGGGGCGACTCGGCTGCTAGAACATCAATGGCTTGGGTCAAGCAAACTCAGCTCGACTGTGAAAACGATGGTCACTACTGGAGAGCGACGATCGACAATCCTGACAACATTTTGATTCAATGCGTCATAGCTTTGGTCAGTTCTCGACTCAACATTTTCGAGTACGCTTCTAATCCTGGCACCGGTGTTGACAACTTCATCCAAGTAGCACACAGCGCGCAAAACTGCCCAAATTGGCACAATGGCATTTCTCCCGACTGCATCGACAAAGCGGACTGCAAATCAAAGTGCGACCAGCAGTTCGACGTCACCGGATCAGATTTCTCAGGAAAACCTAACTTCTTCAAGTCATGTTGGTGGGACGATTCCGCTGGCGGCGGTAACGGCAGATGCAAAGGTTCGTACTCGACAACGACCGCCACTGGCGACTTTGTGTACAATTGTCCCGCGCCTTTGACCGATGTTGGCGATGCCAATTACCCAATGGTGATAACTGATTGTGAATTTGCAAATCAATGGACTCTAAAGGGCACTTGGGACTTAGGAATCCAAGGTGAAGACCATTTTGCCGACTCCACAAGCTGGCTTGCTTGGATCAACGCAGCCCAATCTGGCGAACCTTCAAGAGTACTTCCTCCGACACTCTGTGACGAGACATCAGATGAACGACAAACAAATTGCTACTATAACATTAATGCTGAGGTTGGAGGATACATTACCAAAGGAGCGCAATACTGCCAGTGGACGAGTGCCATGGAAAACTACGTTGCTCCTACGCCACCATCTCGACGGTTGAGCGAGACGAGCAACGCGTTGCCGTCGCATGCGCGCGTGTCGACCGACGGGTGGCTGCGCGTCGATCAAGACGAAACCAGCAATCGTTTGTACTCACATTCACCGTTTGAGACGAAAATGAGCTCGCGGTACGACATCACGTTCAACATTCGTGTCAACTACGTTGGCGGCTCATCGTCGCAACGAATCTTCCAATTCACGTCGGAGAACAGTCCACGGGACTGCCGGCCGTGCTTTTCGTTTTCGCCGAGCTTTGGCTTCTTTGCGACGCACTCGTCGAGGCTTTTTAAGTGGTCCGAAACGGTGATGTTGCGAGTGCCGATCGGTACCTCGCAGCTGTTCTCGGTCCATATCCGACTCAAAAACCGACAACTGATTCTAGAGGTGGCCAACTTGGAAACCAGCGAATCTTACAGCGCGACCGAAGCCATCACATCCGCGGGACAGCGCTTCGACCCATATCAAAGCCTAGAATTTTACGTTGGCGGAGCTACCGGAATTGAGATCCAAGAAAACTCATTCAATTGTACCAACACGCACGCAAGCCACTTGCAAATGCATTTTGACTTCGAAGAGCCGTCGCCATACCTCAATCGAGCGCGCTGGACGCACGACGAGCCGCTCTCGCTGGTCGAAGCCAGCGCTACCCCGCCGTATTCGAACGGCATGTTCACCACAAGCTCGAGGCTGCTTCGGACGCTCGAAGGCTCCTTCGCGTGCTTCGACGGAGACGCTGCGCTGATACATAACGTCGTCAGCGAGTACTTTGCCTTTGGCGTGGGAATCAACACCGAACTCACGTTGTGTTTGAACGTTCGGCAGATAGGTAAAGTCGAAACTCTGTTTCCAACCGTGGCGTCACACGGGTCCGACGAGCAAGCGCGACTGAGTTACTACGCGTGGTACGACGACGTCTCATTCCACGTCCCCGGCTCTCACGATTTTGTCAGAGCGTCGCCGACTTCACGCGGCAACGTACAAAGCGACTGGCGCCACGTCTGCGCCGTCGCGAGGCAGGACGCTGCCACGATGCTGTACGTCGACGGCGTTAATGTTGTCGCAGACGCAACGGTTCGAGCCGAGGGTGCCGAAGTCAAGTACCCCTTCATTCTCGGTGGGACATCTGACCTTTCGATATTCGAGATTCTGGGAACCAATCGCGGCGTTCGAGCGTGTGTCGACGACGTTTTACAGTTTGCACGCGCGTTGCACGCTGACGAGATCGCAAATCTGTTTAAAAACGGTGGTAAGTTGGTGGAAACGTAGTGAATGGGACCAAAGCGGGCCGAGCGGGGTCTGAAAAAAATAATGTTAACTTTTTACACATACAAATTTTGGCTTAACCTGTTGGTTGCCGACTCGACGTCCTCTCTGGTTCTATCAGCACGCAAATAAACAGGTTTAGGCGGCGGCGGTGGCGGCGTCTTGATCAACTCGTCTTGATCATCGTCGATTTGATTTTCTTCGTCGGTTTGGCCTTGACCTCCTTGCATCTGTTGTTGGTTTTGTAAAAACACAGGAGGAAGCGGATCAACGCGACGTTCTTGCTCGAAATATCGATCGCGCCAGTCTTCGGGCACCCTTTCTCGTCGGCCACAACACCCCCAGCAGTCGAAGAGTGGCCCTCTGCACACGTCGGGGAAGACATTGCATACGTCGATTCCAAGACACGACACGCACAGCCCAATGACCACGACAAGAAAAGCGACGATTGAGATGATTACCCAGACCGTCGCCTCAGAAATTTCGTTTTCTGACATAACACTTCACTCTCTTCTCCTCGTTGCAAAAAAAACCGCCTAATTTCGTGTGCCTCGGCGCAAAACAGCTCACGCACTCATCGGGTCGGTGTTCTTGAAAACGACGCATCGTGCATTTTCAAAACAAGAAAAATCACGCCAAAAGGTTCTTCGGCGAAGACACAAAAGACCCACGCTCCACGTCAGCATCGAAGAGTGAAACATCAAAAACGCACTGAAAACCCATTTCTGCTCGCCGAGTTCCTCGTAAATTGCCCCGAGCCAAATTGTGGCGCTTGTGCCAACTGTTGTCATGCACGCCACGATGACGAAGATATGGGTCAATATCGAAGGTCTTTTACACGTCCTGGCGCCGCAGACGACGTCGACGTTCGGAAGCAATTCCAAGCAAACGGGGCAGTGCAAATCGAAATTTCGAGTCTCGATCAGTTTCTTAAGACACTCGTTGTGGACAAACCGGTTTATGCAGGCACACAACTGGCGGGATTCAGACGCTTCGAAGCAAACGTAGCAGTCGTTCATGACTTGCACTTGCTTTTTTAAAATGGGAGTCAATTTGGGGGACAAAAAATCCGTTTTTAGCGCCCGACTGCCCTACAATTTCCAGCCCACCCCTGCCTTCGGAGCTTTCCGAGCACAACTTGACGTTTTATGCCCAGAGTCGACCGTTGGTCGCCTACGAGCTACCCGCCGCAACCGACTTGTACGCCTCGACGCCCTGTGCGAGCTTCTCGGACAAAACGTTGTTCTTCAGCAGCTCCGAGTAGTGACCCGTGTTAAGGAACGCAATCGGACGCCACTCGCCAGGCGCAACACCGAGCGAAGCAGCGCTGCGTTCCGTCGGCGTCAAGTCCAACATAGAGAGTCCGTTTTCGGCCGTCGGCGACTTGAAGTTCGCATCCACCTCGGCGTCGCGCTGGACGGCAATCTCGGCGGAACGCATCTGGTCGAGCCCATTGCGCAACTCCTGGATGTGCGGCGCGTTGGTTTGGTCCGCAACCGAACTCGAGCGCATCGACATTTTGACGGCCTTGAAAACGTCTGCTCTTGCTAACTCCAACGCACTGGGTAAGGTTATGCAAAATCAGGCCATCATTGCCACCAACTCATTCGAATCAAAAACAAACCGTTTCCCACGCGAGAGCCGCCCGTCCTCCTTGTGCATTGCACGTGTCTCGTAAGATAGCAGCAACGGGTGCTGCACGGCGAGCGTCATCAGGATGTTTTTCAGTGCGTGCGAAATGTCTTGTGGGCTGAGTATGAGCTCGCCCTCAGTGCTGGTCCAGTTGCGGACCGAGGGCTCTGCAATCATCAGGTCGCGGAAAAAGGACGAGGCGTCGAAACGGTCGATCCCCAGTCGCCCCCGCCGGTCCGCCACGACCGTCAAAACGACCTCTTGCACAAACAGAGTCGACATGCACTCGCGCATTTGGAGGCCGCGCCTCGAAAGCTCCGAAGTGAGCCCTGCAATCATGATCGGCGAGATTGGCGAGGTCTTTGCAAAAGCGGAGAAGACTTCGTGAAGCGAGAAATGCGACAGATGGCACAACGAGCGCCAGGCTTCGTTTTGGTGGTACCCCGACCGATCGAAGACTTGCCTTCGGAAGGCCGCCAAGCGCACGCCTGTTTCCAATTTGTTTCTAAACCTCACAATGTCTTGGTAGATCGTCTGCGCCCGGACGTGCTCTTGCAGCGCGAGCGTCGAGACGATCTCCTCGGAAACGATTGCACGTGGGAATTCCGAGAAGGTGTCGCCGCGGCTGTCCGTGCCACCGCCAAACAGTTGCCACACGGCACTGACCAGTCTGACGATGTCCTCTCGTACGGCGTCGAGGCCCTCGCGCACGGCCGTCTGCACGTCCACCACTTCCCATACGAAGCGCTGGTTCGTCCACGACAGGCGTGGGACGTGGTGGTCCCTAAACTTTGCATTCTCTGAACTTCTTCTCACCACGGGCTTGAAAGCCCGGCGCCTGCCCGTGTGCGTCTTCAAATTGGTAATCGCGCGCCGAAGGCAGCTGAGCGCAAACGCGGGAGCATCCTGCTCCTCCGACTGGAACCATTGTGCTGCAAAGGCCTTGCGCATCTCAAGCGACACCGACGGGTTCACGGCGACACACAACAAGATGAACTGCGACTTCTCCCAGGAAATAGTGTCCACACACGCCGGCTTGGACTCGAGCAGCCTGATACTACGCTCGTCGATGACAGGCAGCTCGGGCCGCCAGTCGTTGAACTGGAACACTGTCTCGACCACTCGGAGGAGCTCGTTCAACGCCTTGAGCAACGATTTATTCTTCGACTCTTCGGCCTCTTCGACCGCAAAGAACTGTTCATCGATCATTTTCTCCAAACGATTTGAAGAAAGGTCTGCCTCTGGTGCTTCTTTGGTTTCAAGCCCGGCTTCAGAAAACGTGATGCCCGCCGCGTTGAGCGCAATCATGGTCGAAAGAGTGTCGATAGTATCAGAGACCAGCACCTGCTCCTCCTCCGAGCGGGGCGCCACGCGCATCTTCGACTGCTCCTTCCTCATTCTCACGCTGGCCAGAAGTGAATCCAGCTTCCGAAGCCACACCGAAGCTAACGCTTGTACGCGCGATACGATCTTCATCCCGATCGCTCCACAAGTCTCCTCTACGCGACCTTGGCCGTGTACGCTCGACGAGAGCATAGCCCAAACCATCGATTT
>Ga0315315_10001385_pt1 | contig 22145 bp, 22 predicted proteins | sample M140m3416metaG_FD_203699 | JGI IMG/M metagenome (GOLD analysis project Ga0315315, IMG submission 203699) | Ammonia-oxidizing marine archaeal communities from Monterey Bay, California, United States - M1 40m 3416 | ecosystem: Environmental > Aquatic > Marine > Intertidal zone | place: USA...
CCAATATAAAACCCAATTATTTGATTTATTTGTTTTAATTGGAATTCTTACAGTTATATTTGTTTTTTTAGGTATAACTGGTTTTTTGAATTCTGTTTTATTTGGATTAAATTTTTTTTTCCCAACTAATTTAGGTAATAATGAATAATTTCCTTCTTTTTTAGACCAAAGTGGTATATCATTTTTATTTAAATCTGCTAATAATGAATTATCATCAGAATTAATATCACATGCTAAACATATTTTAGACATATTATATATATATATAAAATATATATATATTAAAATATAATATTATTCCAATCTACATTAATATTATTTTGTAATATTTTTTTAGAATTTTTAATAATATGTTCATATTTTTTATTATTTTCTAATATTTCCTTTAATTCTAATTCATTTGATATACCTAAACAATTATAATTATGTTTAAATAAAGTACCTTTATTAATCCAATCATTATGTAATATTAATATACAATCATTATATATAGCTTCTAAAAATGTATATTGAGTACCTCCACCATCATTTTTAATAGTAGATAAATCTATAACAAATTTACAATTTTTTAAAATATCTTTATCTTTGTATTGAATTGGTAATAATTTTTTAAATTTACCATACCAATATTTTTCTAATTCTAAACCTTTTAATTTTTTATAAATGTAAAATCTATTTTCAGAACCAAATATTTTAATTTTTTTATTTTCATCATTTATAATTTGGTTTGCTCTTAATATAATTTCTGTATTTTTATCATAATCAATTCTTGAAATAGATACAGCATAATTATTCATTGATTCTAAATTACTTTTATTATATTCAAAAAAAGGATGTACTAAAAATGTAGGTTGAATATTATAAGTATTAGATAAATACTTTTGAACTGTATTTCTTATAGTTATAATTTTAAATTTATGTAGTAAATTATTTTTAATAAGAGGATTATTATTCATATTCATTTTTAATTCTCCGGGGTCATGAATAACTAACATAGTAGATTCTGGGAAATATTCTAAATATTTCCAAAAATGTTTATCTAATGCTGTAATTATAATATTTTTTTTTTGAATAATATCATTTATACTTAAATTAGTATAAGTTGTATTATATCCAAATTCTCTGGTATTTTTTTTTTGTTTAGAATCAAATACTTTAAAAATTGGAAAATTATATTTTAAAGATAAATGGGCTGTAAAAGTAACCCAACCACCATAAATAGGTCTAGCCATATAAACTAAATTATATTCCATATTAATTAAAATAAATAAAAATATAAATATAAATTCATAATTTATTTATAATCTTCTGGATCATGCCAATCTAACATCTTCTCTTCCCAAAAATCAACAACATGTTGCCACGGACCTTCATCATCTGGTATCATTTCATTATATAATTGTTGGAATGTATACGGTTCACCACCGACATGATGTACTTTTTTTAATTTATTGATATTATCTAATAATTCAATTAATTCAGGCAAAGTATAATATTTATTTCTAAAACAAGAATAATTTGTAGTATCAGTTATTCTTTCTATAAGGGTTAACCATATATCTAATAATTCTCTAAAAGTAGTTTTTACTAATTCTTCATTTTCTAATAATAAATCTTTTAAACTTAAATAAATATATCTACCTTTATATTGTCTTGGACTATTTAAAATAAATACAGAACCAATTGTAAGTACACCTTTTTGTAATATATTACATAAAATATCTTCCATATCACCAGAACCTTCCCCTGTATCTGATTCAATTTTATATAATTCCCATAATTCTTTTAAATGAAATTTAGCGGGTTCATTACATTGAATCTTTCGTATACCATATTTTAATAACTGTTCTAATATATCTATTTGATAACTTGTTAATCCACTTTTATCTATAATTCTAAATAAATATTCAGCTGTTTGAACGGCATTATTACCATGATTTACTAAGTCTGCTTTCCAATTTGGATTTCTACTTCTCCTACTCACACTCGGTTTACCTAATAACATACTCTGTTGTAATTCATCATAAGTTAATGTTCTAGTTAGACCACCATCATCTTCCTCCATATCATCTTCCTCCATATCATCAAATTCATTATCTGTAGCTAATTCTTGAGTTGCATCATAATCTAAACTAGCTAAACTAGCTAAACTACCTAAACTAGCTAAACTATCTACATCACTTTTATCATCTTCAATTAAATCGTGGTCATTATAATATTGGTGAAATTTCCATTCATCTATATTAGATGTTGTAAATCCACAAATATTACAAGTATATGTATTTTGTATATCCATAATATAATTTATATTATAAATTAATTATAAATTATAATAATTTTATTTTTTTAAATTTATTTAAAAATAAATTCTTATTATTTATTAAATAATAAAATTAAAATTTGTAAAAATGCCAAAAAATATGTATCCGGGTAAAAAAATATATGAGAATAATAATTATTTTGAGACAAGAATAACATTTGATAAGATATCGAATGATCCAAAAATAAATAATATAATTAAACCAGAATATCAGGGTTCTTTAGATGAGGATAGAGTTAATAATATGATATCTGAATATTTAAAAAATCCGTTATATTTAAAATTTAAAGATAAAATAATAATTGGAAATTTGAATGATACTTGGTATTGTGTAGATGGTCAACATAGATTAGAAATGATAAAAAGATTATATTCAGAGAATAATATAGCAAATGATAGTATAAATTTTTGTTGGTATAAATGTAATAATGAGGAATATATGAAAGAATTATTTATGTCTGTTAATTATGATTCAACAAAAAATAAATATTATATAGAATCTGATGCGTTTGATCAGATAAAAATCTGTGAATTTACAAAATTATTAAAAAATTCTTATAAATCTTATTTTGCAAATAAAAAAACAGAGAGGGGGAAAAAATATACAATTGAAGAATTCAGAGATAAATTAATAGAATTAGATTATTTTAAAAATGATGTATTTAATGATGCTAAAGAAATATTAGACCATATTAAATTTGAAAATGATGAATATCATAAATTAAATAGATATGATGTAACTATTAAAAATAATGATTTAGATATTTATTATAAAGATGAACAAAAATGTATAGTTGATAAAATTATATTTACTCTTAAAAATACAAATTTCTTAGATTGGTTACAAGATAAAAATGAATTACCTTATCATCCCCCTAAAAAATCTAAAGAAAAAATATCATCTTATAAAAAAAAGAAAGTATGGGAAAAAGAATTTGGTATATTTGAAAATGGAATGTGTCCTATATCATTTTGTAATACTATCTTAAATAATTCACAAAATAAAAATTGGGAATGTGGTCATATTATATCTGAATTTAATAATGGACCAACAGAACCATATAATTTACGACCAATTTGTAAAAATTGTAATAGTTCTATGGGATCTAAAAATTGGTATGTTTATGACTCCCCTACTGTCTTGGAACTAATTTAAATTCTGCTATCATACGTGAAGTCATATCGCCAGTAAGGGTAAATGGGTTATCATACTTAACAGGCGGGAATGAATTCAATACACTATTTTTTTCTCCTATATTAGTAATTTTACCAGTTATATTCATTAATTTAGAAGGGGTTATAGTCCCGACATAATTAAATTTTTTAGCCTTATGTATAGCGTGGGTATTCGTATTCGTTGTTTCATTTGGAATAAAAATTTTATTATTTATTTTATTATTTATTTCTTGAGGAATTGCTGCTTCATCACCTGTCCCCGCTTGTTCTGGTGTTATAAAATTAGTTGCTGATTTTGTTTGGATATTAAATTGGTCAATTTCTAATAAGAATGCTTTATTTTTAAGGGAGGTGTTAGGGTCAAACTTAAATGTTATAAATGTATCTAAAAATATATCATGTTCAACATCAATTATTAATGGTTCTGCTAATTTTAAATTAAATTTACCATCGCTTTTATTATTAAATTTAATATCAAAAACAAGCTCTTTTATTTTGTTATTATAAAAATATCTTGAATTATTATTAGTCGGTAATTTTAAATCTGCTTCTGGAGGTATAATAACCTCACTGTATTTTTCATAATTCATTATTTATAATATAATAAATATATTTATTTTAATTTTTAAATAAATATAGTACTGATTAAAATTTAATAAACTTTACTAATAGTTATTCTCTTGGAACTAATTTAAATTCTGCTATAAGGCGCGCCGCCGGCACCTCACTAATTGGATTCCCACCATCTAAATCAATAACCTTGCCAGTTATATGCATTAATTTAGCAGGCGTGATAGTTCCTACATAATTATGTTTGCGTCCTTTATGTATATGTCCGCCTTCATTCGGGATTAAAATTGTTCCATTTATATTATTTGGTATAGTTGAAGGTGTATTTACTGAAGGTGTAGTTGCTGATTTCGTTTGAATATTAAATTGATCTATTTTTAATAAAAAAGCCATATTTGCTTCACCCTCATCCTCATCCCCGATGTCCGGGAAGTTATTTGTTATAGCTACATCTAAAAATATATCATGTTCAACATCAATTATTAATGGGTCTGCTAATTGTAATTTAAATTCTGGTTCTTCGGCATTAGCAAATTCAATATCTAGAACAAGCTGTTTTATTTTATTATTGTAAAAATATCTTGAATTATTATTAGTCGGTAATTTTAAATCTGCTTCTGGTGGAATAATGACTTCACCATATTTTTCATAATTCATTATTTATAATATAATAAATATATTTATTTTTAAATAATAAATTAATCTAATATATATTATAATATGACAAGAGGAGGATTATCTAAGAAAAAATTAATGAAAAAAGCAGCTCAGTTTGCCAAAAAAGTCGGACACAGATTAGAAAACAGCAATATTAACACCAACAACAGATATGGGAACCATAATATTAACACCAACAACAGATATGGGAACCATAATATTAACACCAACAACAGATATGGGAACCATAATATTAACACCAACAACAGATATGGGAACCATAGTTTTGAAGATACAGCTAAAAAAACCGGCAAAAAATTAATGAAAGCAGTTGGCAACAAAATAATAAAAAAAATGAATAATCAACATTACGGTGGAGATTTAGATATTGATGAATCAGTAGATATGATAATAGAATATGAATCTCAAGAACCATCAGCCCCGCCACAAGAAAGACCCAGATTAGCCAGAACACATAGACATGTTCCAGAGTCTGATGATGATACTGGTGCTGAACTAGTAAGAACATCAGCAGCGCGAAGACAACCAACTGGTAATGGAAATGGTAATCGTAATGGTAATCGTAATGGTAATCGAAATAGGTTAGGAAGAACTGCTTCATCTCAACAAAGACTCATAAGACAAAGATCACGGAATATAGATAATGAACGAGCACAAAAAAGAAGAAATTTACCACCAAGTGGAGGGAAATCAAGAAGGAAATCTGTTAGAAAATCAAGAAGGAAATCAAGAAGAAAATCAAGAAGGAAATCAAGAAGGAAATCAACTAGAAGGAAATCAACTAGAAGGAAATCAAAAAGGAAATCAAAAAGGAAATCAAAAAAGAAAAAATAATTAAAAATTTGAATATAAATTAATATAATATAATAAATTAGATATTAATGTCAATAGAAGATGAAAATGTTAAAAAAGTGTATGATACAATTGCGAATGAGTTTGATAATAGTAGATATAGACCTTGGACTTGTGTAGAAGAATTTTTAAATAAAGTACCTGAAAATTCAGTAATTGGAGATATAGGGTGTGGGAATGGAAAAAATATGTTATATCGTTTAGATTGTGAGAATTATGGTTGTGATTTCAGTATGAATTTGGTAGAGATATGTAAAAATAAAAATTTAAATGTAATTGAGGGAGATATATTAGATATACCTTATGTTGATAATAGTTTTGATTATACTATATGTATAGCAGTAATTCATCATTTATCAACAATAGAAAAAAGAAAAAGAGCAATAGAGGAATTGAGGAGAGTTACAAAAATGGGTGGTGAAATATTAATATTGGTTTGGGCATTTGAACAAGATAAAGATTCAAAGAGGACTTTTGTGGAACAAGATAATATGGTAGATTGGAAAGATAAAAAGGGGAATATATTAGGTAAGAGATATTATTATGTTTTTAAAGAGGATGAATTAGAATCTTTAGTAGATAATAAATTAATAATTAAAAGTTTTTATGAAAGGAGTAATTGGGGTATGGTGTTAAAAAATATAGATGATATAAATATTGTAAATGCAAATAGTTTAGAATATTTAAAAACATTAGAAGATAATTCAATAGATTGTATAATAACAGATCCTCCATATTTTATAGATAAATTAGATGATAATTGGTCAAATGATGAAATAAATAATGATAAAAAGAATAGTCATGTAAAACATTTACCAAAGGGTATGAAATTTGATAAATCACAAATTAAAAAATTGTATGATTTTTATTTAGAAATATCAAACATATTATTTGATAAATTAAAACCAGGTGGATATTTTCTATCATTTTCATCACCTCGTTTATATCATTCAATAGCAATGGCTTGTGAAATAGCTGGGTTTGAAATTCGTGATATGATAAATTGGGTATATACACAAACAATGCCAAAAGGTATGTCTATTACTCATATAATCAAAAAAAATAAAGATTTATCAGAAGAAGAAAAAGGTAAATTAATTGAAGAATATAAAGATTTTAAAACTCCACAAATAAAATCGTGTTTTGAACCGATATGTGTTGCGTTTAAACCAATAAATACAACATTTTTAGAAAATGAATTAAATTTTAAAACAGGTTTATTAGATTTTTCTAATAAAGTAGGTTTAAATAATGATAAAGTTCCAGCAAATATTATAATAACAGAAGAATATAATGAAATATATGATAAAAACTTTTTAATAAATAAACCAGATAAAAAAGAAAAAAAAGAATATAATACTCATATAACAGTTAAACCAGTTAAATTAATAGAACATTTAATTAAATTATTTAGTAAAAAAGGTAGTTTAGTAGTTGATCCATTTTTAGGAAGTGGAACAACTGCAATAGCTTGTAAAAAAAATGATAGAAGATGTATTGGTATAGAATTAAATAAAGAATATTATGATATATGTGTAAAAAGATTAAATGATTATTAGATATTAATTAATATCCATATCTTCAAATTTAGAATGTAAATATTCGTATAATATTTTTTGTTGTTTAATTGTATAATATGATTTATTTTTTTTATCATCACTAATAAATTTTTCAGGAGTAGGAATTTTTGTTAATGTATCTATAAATATATAATTATCTTTATATTTTGCTTGTATAGGTGGCTGTAATACTAAATTATTATTACTACTATCGCCTGTATTTGGGTTTTTATGTCCTAATTGCCATTTATTATTAGGAACATCTAAATAATCTTGTTTAATATTTTCTTTAATATTATTAATTTTTTTATTTTTATCTTCTTCAGTTCCATTAAAAGTAAAATTTAATCTCATTTCTTTTTTTGGACTTAATTTATATGGTATTGGTATAAAATATATACCTCTGTATTTAGAACTATATAAACCCCATTGGTCTGTTTTATTAAAGAGTTGGATAGAATCAGATGTTTTAAAATTAAATTTTTTCATTAATAAATCACATTCATTTCTTTTAAAATAATAAATTGGATTATGTAACATAGCTGCTAAAGCAAACCCATTAGCACTTTTAATTGAAGGAGGAGTTATATTATTTTGTTGACACCAATGATTAAAATCATCTGGATAATTAGTATAAATAGTAGTAATTGTATCAATATTTATAAGTGTTCTATTTGCGATAATGTGTGTTTTAATTGGTATTAAAGGTAATTTTTCTATTGTTTTTTTAATCATTGATTATTAATATTATATATAATATTATCTTAAAATATTAAAATAAAATTCCAAGTTCTATAAATTTTAGATTAGTATTTAATGGTATTATATTAGGGAAAATACGAACTTCATAATAATCTCCACCACTAACTCTAAATAATTCTTGTCTAACTTCTGGTATTTTATTACTATCAACATATTCTAATACACAAGATTCATAGATAACAAAACTATTTGTATCTAATTTTTTTAATTCTTCTAATACATCACCTTTAATTTGTGATTGACAATCATCACATCCGTTTAAATCAAGACATATATCACCACAATCATATGCTTTATATATATTTTTATTACAAAATCCAGCAGTAGGATTTCCAATAACTAATAATTTTTTATTTAAAAATTTAGAGACTGATAATGCTCTTTGATATACATTTGTTCTTCTATACATTCTATATACACTAAATGTAAAATCAATAGATAATATTAAAATAATATAATAAATTATTTTTTTATAATAATCCATATTTAATAATATTAAAGTTAAAAATAATTATTTTTAAATTTAGTATAATTAAATATGTTAGAACAATTTTATGAAAAGGATAAATTAGAATTAGGTATAGATGAGGCTGGGAGAGGTTGTTTATTTGGTCCAGTTGTAATTGGTTCTGTTATATGGTTGGATGAAGATCCAGAACCAAAATTAGAAATTAAAGATTCAAAAAAATGTACAGAAAGTAAAAGAAAAGAATTAAGAAAATATATAGAAAATAACGCAATATCTTTAAGTATTCAATTTTTAGATAATAAAATAATAGATAAAAAAAATATTTTAGAAACAACCTTAGATGGAATGCATAAATGTGTAGATAATGTAATTGAAAATATAAGTATAGATACAATCTTAGTAGATGGAAATAAATTTAATCCATATTTTGATTATAATGATAATCATATACCTCATGTATTAGTTGTAAATGGTGATAATATATATAAGAGTATAGCAGCAGCTAGTATATTAGCGAAAGAATATAGAGATGAATATATATTAAATTTGGTAAAAGATAATCCGATATTAGAGAAATATGATATTCAAAATAATAAAGGATATGGTACAAAAAAACATTTAGAAGCTATAAAAAAATATGGTTTGACTGAATGGCATAGAAAAACATTTGGAATATGTAAAGATTATTCTATTCAAAATTAATTATAATTTTTCTTTCTTTATTTTTATTAATATTTAGATTATTAGTAATTGATACAACGGTATATGTATTATATTTAATACCTTTAATATATTTTTCTTTAGATGAGAGAGTATAATTTTGTGTTTTTAAGAATTGTCTTAATATAGTAATTGCTCTTTTATGGTCTATATTATTAACATATAATTTAGCTTTACAAGGTATATAATAACTAGATAATTTATCTTTTAATTGATTTAAATTATCAATAGTATTAAGTTCTTCTAAATCTTTTTTTGTGAAATAATGGTTATCAGAGAAATCTTTAATACCATATATATTTAGAAGATTAATAACAAATTCTTCATTTGGATAATTTTTAAACAATTGATTTTTTGGCATTTTATATTATATGATTTAAAAAGATTTTAAATAAAAAATATATTATAAATATAATGAAAAAAATTCAGATATTAGGAGGATCAAATGAAGAAAATAAAATATTAGAAGAAGGTGGAGCAATAAAAAAAACATTTAATGATAATAATTTAGATAATTTTGATAATTTAGATAATTTTGATGATAATTTTGATAAATATGGTGAATTAAATTCAGAAATTACCGAAGATTATATTAATAATAATAATAATAATCATTTTAATAATTTAGATAATTTTGATATAAATGATACACCAATAGATGATACACCAATAGATGATACACCAATAGATGATACACCAATAGATGATACTTTAAAAGATGATTTAGATTTGCAAGAATTTTTATATGGAATACCAAATGGATCAAGAACATTAGGAGGAGATATAAAAAAATTAATAGGGAGTATGAAACCTAATATAATAGAAGAAAAAGAGGAAAATAATGTAAAAGGAGGGAAAAGTGATGATAAAGAAGAAGGAGAAGGAGAAGAAGAAGGAGAAGAAGGAGAAGAAGAAGAAGAAATAAAAGATGAAGATGGATTAAAACCAAATATAGATGAATCATTAGATAAACATATTAAAAATATAGAAGATGATTTTGAAGATTATAAAGAAGATGAAGAGAATATAAAATCAGAAAGTGTTGAAAAAATAATAAATTCGATACCATTAAATGTATGGGATGTAATAGATACTTATTTTAAAGATAATTCTTATTATAAATCACAACATCAATTAGATTCATATAATGAATTTATATATTCTGAAACAAATGGTATTAAATATATAATTAAAAGAGGAAATCCAATTATAATATATAAGGAACCATTAAATGTAGAAAAAACAAAATTCAAGTATGAAATAAAGATATATTTTGGAGAAACATTAGATGGGAAGGGTAAAATTATATCAGATAAGGAAAATATATTTATTACATCACCTGTAATATTTAATAATGAAAAAACTGGTTATATGTATCCAAATGAAGCAAGATTAAAAGGATTAACATATGCTACTAATATATTTGCGAATATAGGTATATCTTATATAATAAATAATGAATCAGAAACAAAGAATTATTTAGAAAAAAATAATGATTATATAGAAATAATAGGAAAAAGTACAACTTTATTTATAAGAGAAGGGACAATAAATAAAAAGGAGGATATAAGTGAGCAAAATTTTAATTCATCAGTAGATATGTTAAAAGAATTTAATAAAATAATATCAGATAAAAAAAAGGATGGATATTCGGATATAATAATTAGAAATTTTGGAAAGATAAATTTGGGGTCAATACCTATAATGGTTCATTCTAAATTATGTTTATTAAGAAATTTAGATAGTACAAAATTATCAGAATTTGGGGAATGTCCTTATGACCAAGGAGGTTATTTTATTATAAAAGGGAAAGAGAAAGTAATATTATCACAAGAGAAAAGAGTTAATAATATTTTATATATAAATGATTCTCCAGAAAATAATATTATATTACAAGCGATTATTAAATCTGTTTCAGATGAAGGATTTCAATCATCAAGGACAAATGCTATATCTTTAATAAATACAAAAATAAATATAGGGTCAGTTCCTCCAGTATTTATGGATACACAAAGAATAGTTGTAAGAATATTAGGAATAGAAATAAAAATACCATTATTTATATTATTTAGAGCATTAGGAGTAGAAACAGATGAGCAAATATTAAATTTAATTATTTATAATACAGATACAGAAGAACAAAAAACAAAAATGATAGAATTATTAAGAGATTCAGTTAAAGATAGTGAACCAATATATACACAAAAAGCTGCTTTTAAATTTTTATCATTAAATATAAAACAGAAAGAAATAATAAATGTAATAGAAGTATTAAATAATAATTTTTTACCAAATTATGGTGATGATTATAATGAAAAATCAATTTTTTTGGCATATTCAGTTAGAAAATTATTATTAACATATATGGGTATAATAGATAAAACAGATAGAGATTCATATTCATTTAAAAGAATAGATTTAGCGGGTTCATTATTATTAGAATTATTTCGTGAATTATGGGGAAATTTATTAAAAAATATGTCTTTAAAGATAGATAGTAATTATAAATTTAATTTTAAAAAATTTGGAGAAAATATTTATAATATAGTAAATGATAGTAATAAAGAGGAAGTATTTGATCATACAATAATAGATAGTATTCATAAATCATTTGGTAGTGTATTTGGGACAGGAATATCTGGAAAACAAGGTATAGTACAAGATTTAAATAGAATTTCTATGTTAGGAACATTATCACATATTAGAAGATTATCAACACCATTACCAGCAGGTTCAAAAAGTATTGGTCCAAGAAAATTACATAATTCTCAATGGGGATATGTATGTCCAACGGAGAGTCCAGATGGTGGTAATGTGGGTATAATAAATCATTTATCTATAATTAGTTCTGTATCTTTTAGTATTTCCGAGGATGGAATATATGATGCATTAATAGATCATTATATGATTACATTAAATGATATAGTGTATAGTGATTTATATAATTGTACAAAAATATTTTTGAATGGAAAATTTATAGGTGTTCATAGAGATCCAAAAAGATTATATAAGATAATGAAATTATTAAAATTAAATAGTATAATTAATATATTAACATCAATTTATAGAAATATAGATTTAAATGAAATATATATATTTTGTGATGCTGGAAGAATTATAAGACCTATATTTGTACTTAAAAGAGATAAAGATGGAAATAAAATAAATGAATTAATAAGAGGTAATTATAATTTATTAACTGATTGGAAGAAAGCAATACATGGTTATATGTATCAAATAGATAAAGATATATCAATATATAGTAATGAATATTATAAAGATATATTAGATGATATTAAAAAGAAAAATAAAAATTATATAGAATTTTTGGAGGATAATTCGGCGCCAATAGAATATATAGATTCACTTGAAAGTGAATTTACATTAATATCAAAAGATATTTATAGTATTAATAGTAGATGTACACATTCTGAAATTCATTCATCATTAATTTTAAGTCCATTAGCTTTACAGGTACCATTTCCAGAACATTCACCTTCACCAAGAAATGTATTTTCTTGTCAACAAACAAAACAAGCTGTAGGTATATATTCATCGGCATTTAATACTCGGTTTGATACATTTGGACATATATTATATTATCCACAAAAGGCAATAATAACAACAAGATATAAAAAATATATACATAATGATAAATTACCAAATGGAATTAATTGTATAGTGGCTATAGCATCTTATACGGGTTATAATCAAGAAGATTCAATAATAATAAATAAATCGTCTGTTGATCGAGGTATGTTTAAATCAATGTATTTTAGAAGTTATGAGGATAATGAAAAAATAGAAAAAAATGATATATCAGTATTTGGTAATCCAATTTTAAGTAAAAATTTATCAAAAGAAACTGAGTTAAATTATAATAAATTAGATGAAAATGGAATTATTAAAATGGGTGAAGAAGTAACTCCAGATGATATAATTATGTGTAAATTAAAAAAAACTAAATTACCAAATGGAAAAGAAATTACAAAAGTATCAGGAGAAACTATTAATCACGGAACAAGTGGTATAGTAGATAAAATTATAATAACAAAAAATAAAGATGATTTAAGAAAATGTAAAATTCGTATATTTAAGAATAAAATACCAGATGTAGGAGATAAATATGCGAGTAGATGTGGTCAAAAAGGAATGTGTGGATTATTATTAGAGCAACATGAAATGCCATATACAAAAGATGGTATTGTTCCAGATTTAATAATAAATCCGCACGCAATTCCAACAAGACAGACTATAAATCAATTATTAGAAGTAATTTTTGGAAAAAGTTGTTGTTTGGGTGGCTTTAATGGTGATGCAACACCATTCCAAAATAATGATATAGATGATTATTCTAAATTATTAGAAAAATATGATTATGAAAAATATGGGAATGAAGTAATGTATAATGGTATAACAGGCGAACAAATTAAAACAAGTATATTTATTGGACCAACATATTATCAAAGATTAAAAATAATGGTTGCTGATAAAATGTTTTCTAGATCAACGGGTCCATTACAACATTTAACTAGACAACCGGCTGGAGGTAGAGCAAATAAAGGAGGACTTAGAATAGGAGAAATGGAACGTGATAGTATTTTAGGTCATGGAACATCACATTTTTTGAATGAAAGTATGATGAAAAGGGCAGATGAATATAAAATAAGAATAAATGAAAATACAGGTTTAATAGAATATAATGAAAATAATCCAACAATACAATTACCACATTGTATGAAATTATTTATTCAAGAATTAGAAACAATGAGTATAGGAGCTAGATTAGTAACACCAACAGATGTAACAAATCATAATATATTTAATTATATTAATGAAAATTTAAATAGTAATAATGGTGTAGACCCAGATTATTTTAATATGGATATAAATGAAGAAGATACAGAATAAAAATAATTTAAAAATTAATTTGATTTATTATATAAAAGTATATTATATAATAATATATTAATATAGTAATGACTGATATTCAAAAAATTGCAAAATCAAGAAAAATAATAAAAGAAATATTAAGTAATGAATGGAAAACAGATGATGTTCCAATTTTATCAGAAGAAGAAATAAGACATTTATATAATACATCAGAAGAAAAAAATACTATATATAATAATTTTGGTAAAGGAACTATTTGTAATTTTATCTTAGAGCATAAAATATTAAAAGATTTAAAGTTACATATAATTTATTATAATTTTCCAGATTTTAATAAAAAAAAGGTAAAGATAACAAAATCAATTGAAAATAAAATATATAATTTATATGATAATGAATTAATAGGAAAATATGATAATTTATTTATCATTATAAATGAAAATATAACAGATAGTATAATACAAATTAAAGATAATATAAATAATAAATTACAACAAAATATAAATATAGAACCTATTAAAAAAGAAATTACTAAAAATAATTTAAATTTAAATAAAAATCATTTTAAATATGTAGATATATATAGTTTAGATTCATTACAAACAAATATAAATAATCATATATTAGTACCAGTACATAGAGTAATTAGAAATAATGATGAAATTAATAAAATATTAGAAAAATGTAATACTACTAAAAATCAATTACCAATTATAAATAAAAATGATCCAATAGCAAAAATTAAAAGAATGATTACAGGAGATATTTGTGAAATTACTAGATTTACTTCAAAGGGTGAAACATTATATTATAGAATATGTAAATAATTATTTAATAACTGAATTTTTACAATGAAGTTATTTAATAACTGAATTTTTACAATGAAGTTATTTAATAACTGAATTTTTACAATGAAGTTATTTAATAACTGAATTCATTACTAATTCATCATAAATACCTCTTGGTATATATTTTATTTCAATATTTTTTTCGTTATTTGTTATTTGTTTTGCGTAACCACATACAATTAATATTAATCCTATAAAAAGTATAAAAAAGGGTAAATTCATTTATTTATCTAATAGATAATAAAAATAAAATTTTTAAACAATTAATTTTCTACATAATGGACAATTATTATTAGTAAACCATTCATCTAAACACTCTTTATGAAATTTATGTTTACATTCTAATTTATTAATTTCATCATTTATTACAAAATCATCTAAACAAATACTACATATTTCATTTGTATCTTTAGTAATTATAAATATAGGTAAATTATTTTCTATTAAATTTTGATTTAAATTTTGGTTATTATTATGATTAGAACTACAAAAATAAGTTAACATAAATGAACTAAATAATACCATTATCATTCCTATAAGTGGTTCATACGCATGTTGTTGTATACCATTATTATAATGAATATTACTATTATATTCATTGTATTCATAATTATTATTTGGATACATTTCAGACATTTCACCCATATAAATATAATTAATATATATAATTTATAAATTATATTTATATTTATATTTAATATATATAATGAATTTAGAAGATAATAAAAATGTTCGTTTATTAATAGAAGCTGCTGTTGTTGGTATTATAACAGTTGTAGTTGGTTATATTGTAATTTGGATATTATCTAATTTTAATAAAGATGCAAAAGATATAAATAAAGAATGGAATAAAAATCATATAATGGAATTAGTATTATTTTTAACTGGTATATGTATTCATTTATTATGTGAAGTAAGTGGTATTAATAGTTGGTATTGTGAGAATGGATTAGCTTGTCAAGTTATTTAATAACTTTTAATAACATCTAATAACTTTTAATAACTAGATTCAATAGATTTATTAATAAAAATAATTTCTTTTTTTGTAAATTTGTAATATTCATATAAATTATTGATATCTTTAATAGGAATTTTAAATGTATTTATAATATGAAATTCATTTTTTTGGTTTGCGCCATAATTGTATGTTGTTATCATTAATAAAAAATACATTAAATCTGATTTTAAAAAATTTAATATTCTATTTTTATTAATATCATTAACTAACATATACATAGAATTATCTGTAATACCTAATTTACCATTATCTATAAATGGATTTAAATATTTATAACCTCCTTTAAAATTCATTAATATTTTTAATTTATCTTGAGAAGGATGTTTTTTGTATGAATATCTATAAATAAATCCATTTTTTTGGCTATATGTATGTAAATTTTTATATTGATAATATTCAGATTTTTCAATTGATATATTTTTCTTGGAAGTAGATAATTTTGATTCTAATTTTACATTTAATTTTTCACCATCTATATTTATAACTTTATTTAATATAGATATACTCTCACTTGTTAATAAAACAGGTAAATATTCTAATTTATTATTTAAATGAACTGTACCATTATAATGAATATCATTATAAAAAGTATCATATTTAGTTTTATAATTACTATTATAATCTTTGTTTTGTAATAAATAATAATTAATAAAAGGGGCAGATATTCCAAAATCTCTAAATTTATTATTAGTGTATATATATTTAATTCTTTTATTTAATAAACTATTTATAATTTTGATTTCTTTACTTTTCCTTCTCCAAGATACTGGATGTATAAATAATAAATATCCATTTTCTTTTAATAATTCAATTGATTTATCAACAAATAAATGATATAATGGTTTAGCTGATAATTTTGTAGGGTCTACTTTATTTGCTTTTTGATATGGTGGATTAGCAATTATAATATTATATTCATTATGAAATATATTTTCATTAAATACGGATATATTTTCATCATATGTATGTAAATATACATAACTACCTAAAAAAGTATTTAATTTATATTTTTTATATAAGAATATTTCTTTTAAAATATTTAAATAATCCTCATCAAATTCAATAAAATATAACATATTTTCTATAATGTGTTTTCTTCTTTTTTCTTCCTCTTTTATAATATTTTTTAATCCTAGCATTAATCTAAAATAAATAACTATACCATAATTGCCAGGACCAGAACACGGGTCTAACCATGTTAATTTTGGATTATTCCATACCTTTTTTGGTAATAAATCTAATTGTTTATTTATTAAATTTGTATTTGTAAATACAGTTCCATTCTGTTTTTTCTTTAATTCTGGTATAATATAATTAGTTAAATTATCTAAAATATCTTCATTTAAGATATTATATATCATAATTATATTAAACTATAAAAAAATTTGAAAATATATTATTATTAATTAAATTAAAAATAATATATATAAATGTCAATAAGACAAACCAAAGCAATTTTATATAATTCTAAACAAATAATAAAACATTTTATTGATTGGAAAGAAATATGGATGAAAGAAAAACTATTAGAATGTTCAATATGTATGGAAACTAAATCAAGATATAATTTCCATAGAACTAAATGTAATCATATATTTTGTAAAATATGTTTTGCTAAATGGATTGATAAACAACCAAATTGTCCGAATTGTAGAGAGCTTTTATTTGGGGAAGACCCTAGATCTCCTAGAAGTAATTTACAATCAGAAAGGACTAATTCTGAATATTATTTAGATATAATTCGAAGTCTTCAATTACAACTAGATATTATTTTAAGTCAACGTGTCAGATTAAATGGATTAAGATTAAATGAAAATATATCAATTCGCACACAACCGAATTCTTCTGAACAATCTACATTAAATCGAGAATCATCAGTTTGGGGTTCTGGATGGACTGGATATGAAAGTGAACCAGATATTTCTTCAATTCCTACAAGAGATCCTCCAAGAGATTCAGAACCGGAATCCGAACCAATATTAAATGTAGATAATATACCAGAAGATATAGATGTTAGTGATATTATTCCAAATGAATTAGATACAATAGAATTAGATACAATAGAATTAGATGAAGGGGAAGATGTAGATTAAAAAAAAATATATAAAATTCTTATATTATTAAATTATTTAATTATTTTTTTATGAATTTTGAAAACCATAATCCGAATGAAAAACTACTAATAAAACATTGAACCATCAAAATATTATAATTTATTTTTGGATTATCATATTTATAATTAAAAGGAAGTTCTAGTTTATCTGTTGAATCTATATTATCTTGTTTAATTATAAATCTAACTTCTTTATTTATTTGTTTTTCTGATAAATGTCCTAATCCATAATCACCACTTAAAAAAGGTAATCCATTAATATACCGAAGTCTATTTATAACAGAACCAAATGGTAACCAATCATATCCTCTTGCAATCCAACCAGTTGTATCTCTTTTATTAATATTAAAATATCTATCAGAAGATAAATCATTAAACATTAAAAGAGCTTTCTTTTCTTTATAAAATGTAGAAACCCACCAAGGTGCTAATGAATCTAATTTTTTATTATTTACTCTTTTTAGATTTTTATTTTCATCATAAATAAAGATATTTTTAGATTTATAAAAGAAATCTTTAAATGAATCTGAATTTTTACATAATTTAGAACCTAATATATGTCCTTTATGATGACAATTCGTTTGTATAAATAATAAATAGGTTAAAATATCAAACCAAGTAATATCTTCCCACGCTTCCCATTCTTTAGATTTATCAAGATATACAAACCAATCAATTATATTTCCTTTTTTATGTGGTGGTTGATTACAGAAAGTAAAATATCCACAATTTTTTTTAAAATGTTTTTTTAATGCTTTACCAGGTGATAATTCTTCAAATTCAATACCACCTGGACTAAGTAACCAATTCATATCACTTATTAATTTTCTAATTAAATCATAAATATTAACATCTGATTTTTCTGCATATAAAGCAATTGAACAAATAAAAGCATTATGAAAATTTAATGTTACAGTCATTTTTAATATTATATATTTTTTTATAAATATTCAAATTATTTCTAATAAAAATATTAAATGCTCTTATAAAATAATTAAAATAAATTTGAAATAAATGTAATATAATTACTATTATCTACTATATATAATTTCTATATACCTTAATGAATGTCTTTGAACTTCTTAAAATAGAAGAATCTAATGATATAGTTATAGATACTCTCAAAAAACAAAAAAGAAATTTAGAAAGGAAAAGATATTTAACGAATGATGAAGTAAATAAACTCAAAAATATTAATAATGCTTTGAATGAATTTAATGAAAAAGAAAGTAAATTAATTAAAAAACCAACTATAAAAACAAATAAAAGAATAGATATAAATGAAATAATTCTAGATGAAATTTGTTCTAAAAAAAGAAAATATATTAATTATGAATTAGTCCAATTAAAAATTACAGAACAAGAACAAAGATATGAAAGATTAATATTAAAACAAAAACAAATAAATAAAATAAATAATTACAAGATAAAATGTTTTAGAATTCAACAAAATATGAATTTTATTACTAAATGTTTTAAATATTGGAAAGCAGTTATATTTAATAAGAAACAAATAATTAAACATTTTCTAGATTGGAAAATGATTACTAAAGCAATTACATTTAATAAGAAACAAATAATTAAACATTTTCTAAATTGGAAAGAATATTTGATTAAAAATAGAAAAATTCAATGTCCTATTTGTCTAAATGATGAATTAATACAAAAATGTATAAAAACAGATTGTAACCATATATTTTGTGAGGAATGTATAAATAAGTGGATTCAAAAAAATGTAACATGTCCTCTGTGTAGAAAAACTATATTTATCAATGGAATATGTCATATGAAATTTAGACCAGAAATTTATCCAAATTCAATAAATATTCATAATTCAGATATTTCTGATTGGGCATCAGGTCCTATATCTGATTCTGATTCTGATTATGACTCTGACTTTGAATCTGACTTTGATTCTGACTTTGAATCATACATAGAACCAGAACCATCAAGAGAATCTATAGTCTTCCGCGATCGGCAATGGGCAGATTATTTAAATATGTTAACAGACGATAATCCTCAACTAGAACTTAATCAACCAACACAAACCCAAGAGATTGATAACGAGATATCATTATCGCCTAGTTCTTCGGACAATGAAGATAATATACCAGAAGACACTTCTATTAGACATGAGACCCATACAACAAATTCAAGAGAACAAGAAAATCCAAATGATAATCTAGAAAGTCTTATAGAACAAACAATATCTGATATTACTTCAATTACTCAAGAATTATTACAAGAGCAACCTCAATCTATATCTAGAAGAATACTAGAAACTGATATGCTAGATAGAATGATAGAGAGTGCATGGAGCACCGCTGAATCTTCATCTGTTGAAAGACCCGAATTCTTTTCTCCGAGACCAAGACCAAATGTTGTTCCTCTTTCAGAAGGTAGAAATATTTTATCCTCTATTATATCGAACCCAGAATAATTATAAGAAAAATTGAAATAATTCTAAATTTTTAAAAAATAGAAAAATTACAATTATTTGAAGAAAATGGCCAAATGGCTTTTTTTATGAAATTTAGGGGGATTCTCCGCTCTTCAAAATCGCTCTTAAAAAAATTTGAAATTCAATTAGCCAAATCCTCCTCACTAAAAACCCCTAATAGAGCACTCAAAAGCCAGCAGAGTCTCCTAACTTTCAAAACAACTCACAAACACCCCCCGAAAATGTCCAACACCCAGAAGTCGATTCTCGTCAAGTTCGTCCGGTCTCTCTATGAGTCGGATGCTGTCGATGGTCTTCCTCCGAAGAGAGACATCTTGAAGTTCATCTCGAAGTATGCATCAGACGACCAAGTGACCACTACGAAGAAGAAGTCCAAGAAGGAACTCCCTCCGGAAATCTTGGATCTCAAGGAGGAATACACCCAAAAGCTTGGAAAGAAGCCGAAGGGACCGAAGGCCAATAACATCGAATGGTTGAAGAATAAGATCTCAGAGTCGGAATCAGATTCTGATTCTGATAAGGATGAACTTCTCCAACTCAAGGAGGAGTACACTGAGAAGCTTGGAAAGAAGCCGAGTGGACCCAAGGCCAATAACATCGAATGGCTGAAGACCAAGATCTCAGAATTTGAGGAGGAGGATTCTGAGATGGATGAACTTCTCCAACTCAAGGAGGAGTACACTGAGAAGCTTGGAAAGAAGCCGAGTGGACCCAAGGCCAATAACATCGAATGGTTGAAGAAGAAGATTTCGGAATTTGAGGAGAAGGATTCTGAGATGGATGAACTTCTCCAACTCAAGGAGGAGTACACTGAGAAGCTTGGAAAGAAGCCGAGTGGACCCAAGGCCAATAACATCGAATGGCTGAAGACTAAGATTGTGGAGAAGGAGGAAGCCGATATCCTAGATGAGGATAGTGAAGATGAGGAGGGAGCCGGAGTTGGGTTGGATACACCTACCCTTGAATTGACCCAAACAACTGAAAAGTTCACATTCGAGGGTGTTGAATACACCAAGACTTTGGATGATGATGGGAATTGGATGGTTGAGGACAGTGATGAGAATGCTGTTGGAGAATGGATTGAGAAGGGTTCTTCCGGATACATCAACTGGGAAGAACCGTGTTGGGAGGAAATTCATCATGACCATGATGATTACACTGGAGAGGAGTAAGTGTACTTTAAAAAAATACAAAAAACAAAAAAAAAACAAAAAAAGAGGAAACTCTTTTTTTTATGTTTGTTTTTAAAATTATAATAAATAAATATTTTTTATCAAATTAAATTTAATAATACAATTTCATAATGAAATCTCTAACCGGCTCAAATTTCATTTGTTCTTTAAAATCTTCGTTTATTTCATAATAAAGTGTAATTTCAGTATAATCTGTATTATAATTATTAATATCTAATGAAGGAATATTAGCATTATCATACCATTCATCAAATTTATACCAATCTATTGGTTCTGGATTAAAATAAATAAGTTGGTCTTTATTATTAATGAAATAATCTTTCATAATTTTTTTAAGAATATTACCATTTTTACCAATCATTTTACCAATATCTTGATGTGGAATATGATATGTATTTTCGATATGAATATTATCATCATAAGTAATAATTGATTCATATATCAATACAGGTTCATATTTTTTTTTATCATTAATTTTAATTACTTTCCAATCATTATATCAATATTTTTTAT
>Ga0315315_10001386_pt1 | contig 22143 bp, 22 predicted proteins | sample M140m3416metaG_FD_203699 | JGI IMG/M metagenome (GOLD analysis project Ga0315315, IMG submission 203699) | Ammonia-oxidizing marine archaeal communities from Monterey Bay, California, United States - M1 40m 3416 | ecosystem: Environmental > Aquatic > Marine > Intertidal zone | place: USA...
TTTCTGAAGCTTTTTTACATTCTTCCAATCTTGTTCCAAAATTTATTAAAGCTACTTTTTTTCCCTCTCTAATTACTCTTCCTTTTCCAATTTCAAGTATTTCTTTTATAGAAGGTAGCTCAACCCCAACTCCATTTCCTCTAGGATATCTAAAAGCAGATGGGCGATCATTAATATTAACTGAGGTATTAATCATTTTAACTAATTCAGACTCATCGCTAGCTGCCATAACAACAAAATTTGGCAAAGTTGAAAGGTAAGTAATATCGAAAGAGCCGGCATGTGTTGGTCCATCTGCACCAACTAGTCCTGCACGATCTATAGCAAATCTAACAGGTAATGATTGTAAAGCAACATCATGGACTACTTGATCGTAAGCCCTTTGTAAAAAAGTAGAGTAAATTGCAGCATAAGGCTTAAACCCTTCTGTCGCTAATCCAGCGGCAAAAGTGACTGCATGCTGCTCGGCTATCCCTACATCAAAAGTTCGTTCTGGAAATTTTTTCTCAAATAAATTTAAACCTGTTCCAGATGGCATAGCTCCAGTAATTCCAATAATTTTTGTATCTTGCTCAGCGTGTTTTATTAAAGTTTCAGCAAAAACCTTTGTATACGATGGAATATTTGATTTTGATTTAGCCTGTTCTCCAGTTGAAACATTAAATTTAGATACTCCATGATATTTATCACCTGAATCTTCTGCGGGTTTATATCCTTTTCCTTTTTGTGTTCTTACGTGAATTAAAACAGGCCCTTGATGATTAGAGTTTTTTACATTTTCAAAGATTTGAACTAAATTTTCAACATCATGACCATCTATTGGTCCTACGTAGTAAAAACCTAACTCACTAAATAACGTTCCTCCAGTTACAATATTTCGCAACAAATCTTCAGCTTTGCCAGCTTTTTGACTAAACCTTTTCGAAAAAGATGAAATAATCATTTTTAATGTTTCTCTTAAACTAAAATATAATTTCCCTGATAAAAGTTTCGCTAAATAGTTACTCATAGCCCCAACGGGTCTTGCTATAGACATGTCATTATCATTTAAAATAACTATTAGTTTTGATTTTAGAGCACCAGCATTATTCATTGCCTCATAAGCCATACCCGCACTCATCGCTCCGTCACCTATCACTGCAATTACATTATTGTTATTATTTGATAATTTTTTTGCAACTGCCATACCAAGTGTTGATGAAATAGATGTAGAGCTGTGCGCTGCGCCAAAAGGATCATATTCGCTCTCGGTTCGTTTAGTAAATCCTGATAGACCTCCGCCTTTACGAAGTGTTTTAATTTTATCTCTTCGACCAGTAATAATTTTATGTGGATAGCACTGATGACTTACATCCCAGACTAATTTGTCCTTAGGTGTGTCAAAAACATAATGTAAAGCCACTGTTAACTCGACCACTCCTAGACCAGCGCCTAAATGTCCTCCTGTTTCAGAAACTACATCTACTAGTTCATCTCTTAACTCATCTGAGATTTGTCTAAGATCATCTCTCTTAAATTTTCTTAGATCCATAGGAAAGTTAATTTGTTTAATAAGTCTACCCATTAAAATTTTCTTTCTAAAATAAATTTAATTGTTCTAGTCAATTCTTTTGCTTTTTTTCCATGTTTTTCTAATTTACGCAATATTTTTTTCTTTAAATTATTTGCATACAAATAAGCTTTTTTTTCTCCCATTAAACTTAATAATGTCGATTTACCTTTTTTTTTATCTTTTTGTACTGGTTTACCTACTAATTTTCTTGATCCTCTTTTGTCTAAGAAATCATCAGTCAATTGAAAAAGTAAACCTATTTCCTCTCCTAAAGAACTTAAAAACTTTTTTTCTTTTTCAGTTTTACTTGCTACCACTCCTACTGCGTACAAGCAAAAATTAAATAATTTTCCTGTTTTTTTCTTTTGCATATTTATTATTTGATTTATTTGTTTTTTTTTATTTTCGAATTTTAAATCTAGTTCCTGCCCACCCGCGATGCCAGTGTGACCGGAACAGCTTGCTAAGGATCTAATTATTTCATTTTTTATTTTAAATGTCAGAGGATTTTTCTTATCCGCAATAATCTCAAATGCAAGAGTTAAAAGAGAGCTTCCAGCTAACACTGCTGAAGATTCACCAAATTTAATATGAGTTGATGGTTTTCCTCGTCTAATTGAGTCATTATCCATACAAGGTAAATCATCGTGAATTAAGGAATAAGAATGAATACATTCAACTGCAGCACAAATATTAATAAGTTTTTTTTCACTTATGTTAAAAATTTTTCCGGTGTCAAAAATTATAGTTGATCTAATTTTCTTTCCTCCTGAAATGACTCCGTATTTCATGGGTTGAGTTAATAAAGATTTGTCTTGTTTATTTAAAAAACTAATTAAAAATTTATCAATTTTTTTTGCGTTATTTATCAATTTTGTTTTTATCATTTATTTTTTTTTCAGAGATTTCTTTAAATTTTTTTTTAAATAGCTCATCTATGTACTTATTTAAGAAAATTAACCTCTGATAATCTCCTATTGATTCTTTTAAATTTGTGCTTTGATTTTCTAATTTACCCAAAATTGTATCAATTTCGTCCCTAGCCTCTTTTAATGATTTACTTTTTATATCAGCTGGAATATTTTCATTTTTCATTTAATAAATAATAATTACATTATGAAAAATAGTTATTCAAATATATTTGTCTTTAATAAAAAAACTCTTAATAAAACAATTAAAAATTTGAAAAATGGGAGTGTTGTTGGGTTGCCAACTGAAACAGTTTATGGCCTTGGAGGAAATGCATATTTTAAGAATTCAGTTAAAAAGATATATAAATTAAAAAGAAGACCTTACTCTAACCCCTTAATTATTCACTACTATAGCTATGACGATGCAATGAAAGACGTAGAAATAAATAAAAACTTTAAAAAATTATATAAAAGGTTTTGCCCAGGTCCAATCACATTTATTTTAAAAAGAAAAACTAAGTCTAAAATTCATCCATTGGCATGCGCTAAATTAGATACTATAGCAGTAAGATTTCCTAAGCACAAAATAATAAGATCTATATTAAAAAGTATTGATTTTCCTTTGGCTATGCCCAGTGCAAATAAATCTACAAAACTTAGTCCTGTGAACTCTATAGACGTATTTGAAGAATTTAAAAAAAAAATTAAATTAATTGTTGATGGTGGAAGATGTAAAGTTGGAATTGAGTCCACTGTTATTGATTTAGTAAGTTCACCAAATATTTTGAGGCCTGGAATAATCAATAAAAGATTGATTGAAAAAACATTAAATTTAAGAATTAAAAATAATAATAATAAAAAGAAGATATCACCTGGAATGGCTAAAAAACATTATTCTCCAGGAATTCCAGTAGCAATCAATCAAAAAAAATATGACGGAAAAAGTGCATTTATTTATCTTGGAAAAAAATTTAAAGATAGAAAAAATTTTTTTACTTTGAGTAAAAAATTTAATTTAAATGAAGCTGCGTCAAACTTGTATAATATTTTAAGAATAATTAAAAAAAAAGGTTACAAAAAAATTCAAATTAGTAAAATTCCAAATATTGGTTCTGGTGTAGCGATCAATGATAGGATAAAAAGAGCATCAAAATCTTAGATGAAATTAGAAGTCAAAAATCTTATAAAAAAATTTGATTCTGTGACTGCAGTTAATAATATTAGCTTCAATATAGAAAAAAATAAAACTTTAGGTCTGCTTGGTCCAAACGGATGTGGAAAAACAACTTCAATAGGAATGATGCTTGGATTAATTACACCAACAAGCGGAAAGGTGTTTATTAATGAAATTGCTTTAGAGCCTAAAAATAGAATTAAATTACTTAGTTTTATGAATTTTGCCTCTCCATATATTGAATTACCAAAAAAACTTACTGTTTTTCAGAATCTCGAAGTTTACGCGAGATTATATGGTGTAAAAAATATCCATGAAAGAGTAGGAGAAATGATTGAAGATTTAAATTTACAATCGTTTTTAAATAAAAAAACTGGTGAACTTTCCTCGGGTCAAAAAAATCGAGTCTCTTTAGCAAAATCTTTAATTAATAAACCCAAGCTTTTATTTTTAGATGAGCCTACAGCTAGCCTTGACCCTGATGTTGGTGACTTTGTTAGAGAATATATCGAAAATTATAAAAAAAATAACGAATTAACTATAATGCTCGCATCACATAACATGAGAGAGGTAGAGAGATTATGTGATGAAATTATTATGATGAAACAAGGGCAAATTGTTGATTATGGCACTTGCGATGAACTTATTAAAAAACATGGAAGAGAAAATTTAGAAGACACTTTTTTAAAAATAGCTCGGAGTAAAAAAAATGAATTTGAATAAAATATTTGCTTTAAGTTTAAGACATGTTTATTTAATCAAAGGGTCCTTTCCAAGAATACTAGACTTAATTTATTGGCCCACGATTCAAATATTTCTCTGGGGATTTATATCCAAATTTTTCACTTTAACTTCATCATTTTATGAAAATACAATAGGAATTATTTTAAGTGCAGCAATTCTTTATGATTTTCTTTTCAGAGCTAGTATTAGTTATAATATGATGTTCCTTGAAGAGATTTGGAGTAGAAATTTTACGAACTTATTTATTGCACCAATAAAATTAAGTGAAATTATAGCTGCTCTCACATTTACTGCAATTTTTAGAACTTTGATTGGCTTAATCCCAGCAACGCTTTTAGCAATACCGTTGTTTGGTGTATCAATTTTAAAAATTGGAACGCCGCTAATCTTCTTGCTTATCACACTGTATATTTTTGGTGTTACTTTGGGACTTTTGGTAACTTCAGGTTTAATACGGTTTGGGCCATCTTTTGAAAATATTGCCTGGGCTAGTTTATTCTTCTTAGCGCCACTTGGATGCATTTATTATCCAATAGAGATACTTCCTGATTGGCTGCAAATCATAGCAAAATTACTGCCTTTAGTTCATATTTTTGAAGAGATGAGAAATATCTTAATATATGATATTGTTAATTATTCTAAAATTTTAAAAGCAATTTTAATATCTTTTGTATATTTTGTGTTAGGTATTGTTATTTTTTACCTTTCATATAGTGGTGCTAAGAATAGGGGAACTTTAATTAATATGGGTGAATGATTTATGCATAAAAATATTAATGAAATAAAAAAATTAGAGGGCTCTCCTCAGGTTATAAGGAATTTATTTAGTAAAGACGAAATAGAAAAATTCCTTAAATTATACAAAGATCTTCCAACAACTGTTCATAACAAAAAACAAAACGTAATAAAGAAAAGGTGGCTTAAAAATTATAGTGAAGAATTAGAACGCATTTTTTACGAAAAAGTAAAAAATGAAATTGGTGATTTTAAAATGGATAATCTTAAAGATGAAAAAAATGAAGATATCTTAGGACTTTTTCAAGAAAGCTATAATCCGATTGGATTACACGTTGATGCGGGTTTTAATTTAGATGAAATTATTTTTAAACAAACTTTAATACCCCTTACATCAAAAGGAAGTACAGTCATATTTAAAAATAAATTTTATGGAAACTCAACAAATTTTACAATCGATGAAAATGAGCTTAAAATTAAAGATCTTAAATATGGTCAAAATTTGAGATCTTCTGAACATTTAAACTTATTTGAAAAGAAACATTTTGATGAAGAAAATCATAAAAAATACTTAAAGCATGAAAAAATAGAAAATCTTGCGGGATTAGAATTAGATTTAGTTTATGAGTGGGAGTTAGGATCAATGTTAATTTTTGACAGAACAAGACTTCATTGTTCCTCATCATTAATTGAAGGAAAAAAAATCGGCCTTACTACATTCACAAAAAAATAAATAATATGGCAATTTATGATTGTTTTCAGTACTTCAATGAGGATCACATGCTTGATCTTAGGATGAGTATATTAAATGAAGATGTTGATTACTTTGTAATTTCCGAGTCTAACAAAACACATCAAGGAGAAAATAAAAGTTTAAATTTTAATATAGAAAATTTTAAAAAATATAAAAAGAAAATAATTTATACAGTAGCTAATTTTAATGAAGATAAAAATTTTATAAATCATCAAGGAGGAGAGTCGCTTATCGAACAACACCAAAGGAATAATATTTTAAATGGATTGAATAAAGCCCATGAAAACGATCTTATTATTTTATCGGATTCTGATGAAATACCAGATTTAAAAAAAATCAATCAAATAAAAAGTACCTCTAAATTTACAGCTTTTTCTCAAAAAATGTTTATGTATAAACTAAATTTACAAAATGTTAATGAGAGTGGTTGGATTGGTTCAAAAATTTGTCTTAAGAAAAATTTACCTTTGCCTCAAAAACTAAGAGACTTAAAATTTAAAGAATATCCTTTTTGGAGATTTGATAAAAAAAATTTACAAATTATTAATGGCGGGTGGCATTTTTCATTTTTACAAAGCCCACAAGATATTTCAAAAAAAATCAAATCCTACTCGCATGGTGAGTTTAATACTAAAGATAATGTAGATATAGAAAAAATAAATCAAAAGATTAGCAACAACTTAGATATTTTTAATAGGGGCCATACTTTAAAAAAAATTAATATCGATGAGACTTTTCCGGAATATATATTAAATAATAAAGATCTTCTAAGAGATTGGATAATTTAAACTAAAACTTTTAAAATTAATGAGTAAAAATTTAATACTTTCAACGGCAATAGGCTATAAATTTAATCAAGTTGAATTTTTTATAAAAAGCCTTAGGAAATTTTATCAAGACCCGATTGTTTTTCTAATAGGAGAAAATGATTTAGAAATTGAAAAAGAATTAAAAAAATATGATTGTGAAATTATAAAAGAAAAAATTAACAAAAAAGAAATTCAGTTTAGAAGATACGAAATATTTTTAAGATATTTACAAAATAAAAATTTTAATAATATTCTTTTATGTGACAGTAGAGATATTTATTTTCAGTCGAATCCTTTTAAATTTAATTATCAGGGTCAAATTAATTTTTTTTTAGAAGATAAATTGATTAAAGATTGTCCTTATAACTCTAATTGGATAATTAAAACTTATGGTAAAAAAGAATTTCATAAAATTTCAAATAAAATTATTTTATGTTCAGGAACTGTAATAGGTAAAAATAATAAAATAAAAGAATATTTAAACATAATAACTAAAAATATTTCCGCATTTAGATATAAAAGAAAACTAAAGTATTTATTAACTTTTCGGCCAGACCCTGAAGGAAGAGGATGTGACCAGGGGCATGCTAATTATTTAGTACATAACTCAAAAATAGATAATTTTCATTTGTATTCTAACAGTAAGGGACCGATAGCTACTATTCTTTATTTAAAAAAAATTTTTTTTGATAAAAATTCATTATTATTAAATGAGTCAGGAGATCCTTATATTTTGGTTCATCAGTATGATAAACGATGGAATGAGTTTGAAAAAAATGTGACAAATTTTAAATATAATCTTAATATTTAAGCCATGGTGCGCCGGATAGGAGTCGAACCCATAACCTCCGGAGCCGAAATCCGGCGCTCTATCCAGTTGAAGCTACCGGCGCAATATGAATAATCTAAATTAATTTATGAATAATACAATTAAATTTTCTGTAGACTTGAAAAATAGTGGAAAAAGATTAGATGTTTTTTTAACAGAAAATATTAAAGATTTAACAAGGTCATATCTTAAAAAATTAATTGAAAGTAATAATGTGGAGTTAAATGGTGTAATATTTTCTTCTCCTTCAACTAAGATTAAACATAAGGATAAAATTAGCATTAATATTATTGATAAAGACTCTCAAACCTTTGTACCTAAAAAAATTAAATTAGATATTATTTATGAAGACAAAGATATTTTAGTAATAAATAAACCTAAAGGAATGGTTGTTCACCCAGGTGCTGGTAATACTAATAACACTTTGGTGAATGCACTACTTTTTAAATATAAAAAAAACTTGTCAAATTTGAACGGCAATTTAAGACCAGGAATTGTACATAGAATTGACAAAGAAACGTCCGGGCTATTAGTAATTGCTAAAAATAATCTAGCTCACTCAGATCTGGGAAAACAATTTAGCGAACATTCTATAGAGAGAAAATATATTTGTTTAGCTTGGGGTGTAGTGAGACCGCTTAATGGAAAAATTAATACGTTAATCACAAGAGATAAAAAAAACCGTCAGCTAATGACTGTCAGTGATATTAATGGAAAAAAAGCAATCACAAATTATAGAACAATAAAAGTATTTAATGTCGATGATATCCCTAAAATAAGTTTACTTGAATGTAAATTAGAAACAGGAAGGACGCATCAAATAAGAGTTCATTTAAAATATAAAGGAAGCTCATTATTGGGAGATAAACAGTATGGAAAAAAAAATATTAAATTTAAGAAAATAAACAATGAATTTTTTAAAAATTTGAATAAACTAAATGGTCAAGCTTTACATGCTAAAACTCTTGGATTTAATCATCCAACAACAAAAAAAAGGATGAGTTTTAACTCTGATTTACCAAATAATTTTGAAAAAATATTGAATTTACTTGAAAATTTAAGCAGTTGAAAAAACTAGATTTATATATAAATAAAAATAATGAGCGATAGAAATAAAATTAGCAATCTTCCAGTGCCCTCAGTCGGAGGGTTATCTATTTATCTTGCCCAAATTAAGAAATTTCCTATGCTTGATGCAGAGGAAGAATATATGCTTGCAAAAAACTGGAAGGATAATGGAAATTTAAAGGCTGCTCATAAATTGGTTACTAGTCACTTAAGATTAGTTGCTAAAATTGCAATGGGTTACAGAGGCTACGGTCTTCCTGTAAATGAATTAATTTCTGAAGGCAATTTAGGTTTAATGCAAGCTGTTAAAAAATTTGATCCAGATAAAGGATTTAGACTTGCAACATATGCTATGTGGTGGATTAAGGCAGCTATTCAAGAATATGTTTTGAGGTCATGGAGTTTAGTAAAAATGGGTACAACTACAGCTCAAAAAAAACTTTTCTTTAATTTAAAAAAACTGAAAAACCAGATAGCGCCTGGTCAAGATGGAGATTTGAAAGACGACCAGGTGAAGGAGATATCAAAGCGATTAGACGTGGAGTCTCATGAGGTGGTAAACATGAATAGGAGAATGATGGGTCAGGAAAAATCTCTTAATGATCCAATCAAAAGTGGTGAAACGGATGAATGGCAAGATTGGTTAGTCGATGACAGCTTAGATCAAGAGCTAATAGTTTCTCAAAAACAAGAATATGATGATAAAAAAGAATTATTAGAAAGTGCAATGAAGATACTTAATGACAGAGAAAAAGAAATAATTACTGCTAGAAGGCTCTCTGAGGAACCAAAAACTTTAGATGAATTAAGTAAAAAATTCAAAATTAGTAGGGAGCGAATAAGACAAATAGAAACTAAAGCTTTTGAAAAATTACAAAAATCGATGATCAATGCAAGCAAGTCGAAAAACTTATTGCCAGTTAATTAATTATTAAAAGGATCTTCTACTAGTATTGTGTCATCTCTTTCTGGGCTAGTAGAAATACTCGAAATTCTAGCTCCAATAAAATCCTCTAAAGCATGGATATATCGTTTTGCATTATCTGGAAGATCTTTTAAATTTCTTATACCTTGGGTTTTAGTTTTCCATCCTGGAAAAGTTTTATAAATTGGTTTTACATTAAATTGATCTTCCGAAGCTGCTGGTAAATAATCTATCTCTTTACCGTTCAACTCATACTTAACACAAATTTTTATTTCCTCTAGTTCGTCTAATACATCTAATTTCGTGAGAGCGATACCATTAATGCCTGAAATCTTAATTGTTTGTCTAACTAGAACACCATCAAACCAACCACATCTTCTTTTTCTAGACGTAACAGTTCCAAACTCTTTTCCTCTTCGTCCTAAATTTTCTCCAATTTCATCATTTAATTCAGTTGGAAATGGTCCGCTTCCAACCCTAGTTGTATAAGCTTTAGTAATACCTAGAACGTAATTAATTGTATCAGGGCCGGATCCAGAGCCGGTAGCAGCCATAGCTGGTACTGTGTTAGAGGAAGTCACAAAAGGATATGTTCCATGATCCACATCTAGAAGAATACCTTGAGCACCTTCAAACAAAATTTTTTTTCTAGCATTTTTATACTCATCAAGTTTAAGCCATACAGGCTGTGTGTACTTTAAAATTTCAGGTGCTATTTTTAATAATTCTTTTTTAAGTTCATCTTTTTGATAAATTTTTTTATTTAAACCTTTTCTAATCGCATTATGATGTAACAAAACATTTTCTAATCTGTTATTTAAGTTACTCTCTGATCTTAGATCCATTACTCTAATAGATCTTCTTCCAACTTTATCCTCGTAACACGGACCAATGCCTCTTCTTGTAGTTCCAATTTTACCTTTACCAGCAGCATCCTCCCTTATTTCATCCATTTCTTGGTGAAATGGTAATATGAGTGATGCCGACTCGGAAATCATAAAATTTTCAGGCGTTACATTGATACCTTTTTTTTTAATTTCATCAATCTCTTCTAAAAGTGCCCATGGATCTATGACAACTCCATTTCCAAGAATTGAAATTTTTCCTTTTCTGACAATTCCTGATGGTAATAATCTTAACTTAAAAACTTTTTTATCAATTACTAAAGTGTGGCCGGCATTATGGCCACCCTGAAATCGCACTACAATATCTGCTTGATCTGAGAGCCAATCTACTATCTTTCCTTTTCCCTCGTCTCCCCACTGTGATCCTACGACTACAACATTTTTCATTAATTAAATTTTTTATTTATAGTGATTGAATGTAAATGATTTATTGGACCTTTTCCTTTTCCTAAATTTAAATTTGATTGTATTGCTTCATTAACATATTTAATTCCAAGCTCACAGGATTTAATCAAATCTTTTCCACATGATAAATATGCTGCTATTGCAGAAGATAATGTACAGCCAGTGCCATGAGTATTTTTTGAAATATATCTTTTATTCTTAAATATTTTAATAATTTTTTTGTTTATAAAAATATCATTCATGCTTTTAGATTTTAAATGACCACCTTTAATCAAAACATTTTTAGCACCAAGATTTATTAATATTTTTCCAGCTTTGATCATATCTTCTGTAGATCTTATTTTTGAACTAGATAATATTTCTGCTTCAGGAATATTTGGCGTAATTAAAAATATTTTTGACATTAATTCTTTTTTTAAAGAAATTATTGCAGCATTATTAATTAATTTTGCACCTCCCTTTGCTACCATTACTGGGTCAAGAACAATTTTACTTAAATTAGTTTTATTCAAAGACCTCATCACTGCTAAAATAACTTGCTTTGAATGTAACATACCAATTTTTACTGCGTTTGGTTTTATATCTTTAATAGTAAAATCTATTTGATTGGATATTTCTTTAGGCTTTATAGCAACTATTGATTTTAAACCTGTCGTGTTTTGTGCTGTTACTGCAGTGATAGCCGTCATAGCATAACATCCCAAAGATGTTACAGTTTTAATATCTGCTTGAATTCCAGCTCCGCCTGAGGAGTCCGAGCCAGCAATAATAAGAACTTTAGATTTTGGTTTCATAAATTAATGAATTGTCTTTTTTATGATATTTATACACTTATCCATTAAAGAATGATTGAAGGACTCACACATTATCCGAATTTTTGGTTCAGTTCCCGAAGGTCTTACTAATATTCTTCCTTTATTTTTAATAATCTTATTAGCAAGACTAATTGCTTTTCTGCAATTAAATGAATTTAGAATATTTTTGTCTTTTACATTTATGTTTACAAGTTTTTGCGGAACTGATTTATAAACTTTAAAAATTTCACTTGCCAATCTACCCTTTCTTAATGCAAATAAAGTTTCTAATGCAACTAAAAGACCATCACCCGTTGTGGCAAACTTACCTAATATTATATGGCCAGATTGTTCACCTCCAAGGTTAAAATTATTTTTTTTCATTAATTCCTTCACATATCTATCGCCAACTTTTGATCTTTTAAAATTAATTTTTTCGTTTAAAAAAAACTTTTCTAAACCATAATTAGACATTAAAGTTCCGATTACTCCACCCTTCAAAATTTTCTTTCTTTTCCATCTTTTTGCAATCATTGCGATAATTTGATCGCCATCAATTATTTGAGATCTCTCATCACACATTATTACTCTATCAGCATCGCCATCTAAGGATATTCCAAGATTTGCTTTATATTTCTTTACATATTTTTTTAAAATGTGAGGATATGTTGAGCCGCACTTATGGTTTATGTTCAATCCATTTGGAGTAACGCCAATAGGAAAAACTTTAGCACCTAAATCGGACAATATTTTTGGTGCGGATTTATACCCTGCGCCATTCGCGCAATCTACAACTATTCGCATGCCCTTTAAACTAAAATTATTTGGGAAATTGTTTTTTAAAATTTCAATATATCTATCATTACCATTTTCTAGTCTTTTTACTCTTCCTAATAATTTTGGTTTAGATAGCTGGTTTATTGTTTTTGTATCAATTAAATTTTCAATTTTTTTTTCAATTTTGTCTGACAATTTCATGCCATCTGGTCCAAAAAGTTTTAAACCGTTATCTTGAAAAGGGTTATGTGAAGCAGTGATCATTATGCCCAGATTAGCTTTCATTTTTTTTGTAAGCATAGCTAATCCATTTGTTGGAAGAGGTCCTAACGTAAATATGTGCATTCCAGTCGAAGCTAAACCTGATACAAGAGCAGGCTCAAGAGTATAACCGGATAACCTAGTATCTTTTGCTATGATTGCCACTTGTTTTCTTTTTTTTAAGTTTTTAAAGTATGTTCCAGCTGCTAAGCCAAACTTAAAAAATTTTTCACCATTAATATTTCCAATGTTAACAGTCCCTCTTATTCCATCTGTGCCAAAATATTTTTTTTTCATTTTTTTAATAAAGTTTCAAAGACTAATAAACCTTGTTTTACTTCTTTAACATTATGCACTCTAAATATTTTTATTCCTTGTGATAAAGAAAATATTATTGAGGATAAGGTCCCTCCAATTCTTTCGTTTGTATCATAATCGCCAGAAATTTGATTTATAAATCTTTTTCTAGATGTGCCAATTAATATAGGAAAACCCAGTGAATGAAATATAGAAATCTTGTTTAAAATTATCAAATTATGTTTCAAGTTTTTTCCAAATCCTATACCAGGGTCAAGTATTAATTTTTTTTTAAACTTATCTGATTTAAATTTATTAATATTTTCTTCAAAGAAATCATAAATATCTAATAAAACATGATTGTATTTTGGATTTTTTTGCATTGTTTGTGGTGTCCCTTGCATATGATGAAGAATTTTCCACAAATTTTTATTTTCAATGGTTTTTAAAGATTTTGAGTCAAATTTAAAACAGGATACATCGTTTATAATGTCTGCTTTTTTATTTATTGCATAATTCATGACTAAAGATTTTCGTGTATCAATGGATAGTAAAGTTTTTGAAAATTTTTTTTTAAATAATTTAATAACTTTTTTCACTCTTTGAAGTTCTTGTTTTTCAGTAATTATTTTTGATCCAGGTCTTGTTGACTCACCTCCAATATCTATTATATCTGCTCCAGCTCTTTTCATTTCAGTTATTCTTTTAATAGCTTTTTTTTCAGTATTAAATTTTCCACCATCTGAAAAACTATCTGGGGTTAAATTGAGCACTCCCATCAAAACATGAGATTTTTTTTTATAAAATTGACGTTTTGTAATAATTTTTTTTAAGTCTTTTAAAACCTTTTTTTTTATAATAAAGGGTAATTTTTTTAAGTTTTTAATAGATAAAATTTTTGATTTTACTTGATTTCTATTTCTTATGAATATTTCAATCTGATTAAATGAGATTGAGCTATCACCACAAAGCGGTAGAGTTAATTTTTTTTTAATAAGTTGTTTTGAACTGGAGCCATAGAAAAAATTACACGGGCGAGTGTAATATTTCACCATAATTTTATAACGCTGGCTTTGGTTTTAATCCCAGTGATCCTAGAGCAGAAGATGCTTTTCCATCATCCTCTTTCTCATCTTTAAATGATCTAGTTGGTTTTATATTTTTAAGAATTAAATCTCTAATTTCATCACCTGAAAGTGTTTCATAAATTAAAAGTGCTTTAGCAATTTTATGTAGATCATCAATTTTTTCAGTTAAAACTTTTCTTGCTCTTTCATAACCTTTGTCTACAATCTTTTTAACTTCTAAATCAATTTTTTTTGCTGTTTCTTCTGACATATTTTGCTGTTTAGTAACTGATCTTCCTAAGAAAACTTCTTCTTCATTTTCTCCATATGCTATTGTGCCTAATTCGGTGCTCATACCGTATTTTGTTACCATGTTTTTTGCCATTTTAGTTACCATATCTATATCTGATGATGCTCCTGAGGTAACTTTATCATGACCAAAAATTATTTCTTCTGCTATTCTGCCCCCCATAGCTACAGCTATATCAGCGTGCATTTTTTCTCTCGTAACTGATAATTGATCTCTCTCTGGTAATCTCATTACCATTCCTAGAGCTCTTCCTCTTGGAATTATTGTGGCTTTGTGAATTGGATCAGAGGCTTTCTCATTTAAAGCTACTATTGCGTGACCACCTTCATGATAAGCAGTAAGTTTTTTTTCATCTTCTGACATTACCATAGACCTTCTCTCTGCTCCCATCATTACTTTATCTTTTGCTTCCTCTATATCCGACATTGTAACAACTCTTTTATTTTTTCTTGCTGCCAATAAAGCAGATTCATTTATTAAGTTAGCTAAGTCCGCTCCAGAGAAACCTGGTGTTCCTCTAGCTATTGTTCTTAATTTTACATCTGGGCCTGTGCTAATATTTTTAACATGCACTTTTAAAATTGCTTCTCTTCCAATAATATCTGGATTACCTACAACAACTTGTCTATCAAATCTTCCTGGTCTTAGTAACGCAGGATCTAATACGTCTGGTCTGTTGGTGGCAGCAATTAAAATAATTCCCTCATTTGTATCGAAACCATCCATCTCAACTAGTAATTGGTTAAGAGTTTGTTCTCTTTCATCATTTCCACCACCCAAGCCTGCTCCTCTACTTCTTCCTACTGCATCGATCTCATCAATAAAAATAATGCATGGTGAATGTTTTTTTCCCTGTTCAAACATATCTCTCACTCTAGATGCTCCAACACCTACAAACATTTCTACAAAGTCTGAACCTGAAATTGAAAAAAATGGTACATTCGCCTCACCAGCAATAGCTTTAGCAAGTAAAGTTTTACCTGTTCCTGGAGGACCAATTAGAAGAGCGCCTTTAGGAATTTTTCCTCCTAAACGACTAAATTTTTTTGGATCTTTTAAAAACTCTACTATTTCTTCAACTTCTTCTTTAGCTTCTTCGACGCCTGCAACATCGTTAAAGGTTACTTTTCCTTGAGCTTCATTTAATAATTTAGCTTTAGATCTTCCAAATCCCATTGCTCCACCTTTACCTCCTTGCATTTGACGCATAAAAAATATCCATACACCAATAAGAAGCAGCATTGGAAACCATGACAATAGAATACCTAAAAGCGATGGCATTTTATCCTCCTGCGGTGAAGCAACAATACTTACACCATTTGAAGAGAGTTTTTCAACTAACTCCGGATAATTGGGAGAGTAGGTCTTGAACGTTTTACCGTCAGCAAGTATTCCAGAAATATTATTTCCTTGTATTTGAACTTCAACAACTCTGCCGGCATCAACTTCATTTAAAAAATTTGAAAAAGGAAGTGAGCTTTTTTCTGAATTAATTTTACTTGGGTCTTGAAACATATTAAATAGCCCTACTGATAGTAAGACTATGATAACCCACATTATTAAATTTTTAATATTCATTAATCTTTAAATAATCATTAATTTTAATATAACAAGTATATTTTAAATATTAATTAGTTGTAAATAAGACAAAAAAGCAACCTATTTTCTCAAAAATTTAGAATTTTTCAACTTTTAGACATATATTTTCATCTTTTTTAAAAAAAATACATCCTCCTAAAGTCGATTTTTTAAATTCTTTTTTATTCAAATTTTTGATTAAATTTACAATCTTTTTAGACCTTAGATTATAATAATTTTTTTTTAGTTTTTTAATAGACTCATTTATTAAAGCTATTTTTGTATCATTATTCAGTTCCGTAAATCTGTTAAAATTTATCAATATTTCTTTATTAGCCTTTTTAATTAATTCTTTAAAGATTTTACTATTATAACTATCAATCGTATTATTGCTTAAAGATAAATTTTGTATAGATCTAAAAATTTGTTCATATTTAATACCACTATTCTCTATAGGTTTTTTTAAACTCCTTACTTTGGTTCTCAAGTACTTGGTATTTTTATTAGAAGGATCTTTAAAATATTTGCCAAATGTATTTAATGAAATCTTTACGAGAAATTTTTTTTTTGTATCAAGTAAGGGTCTGAAAAGATCTACTTTTTTATCAACTTTACTTAATGGTTTCATGGCAGATAAGCCTTTTAATCCGCTTCCTCTTGAAAGTCTTATAAAAAAAGTCTCTACTTGATCTTCTAAATTATGTGCAGTTAAAAAAGTTTTAATTTTATTTTTTTTACAATAATCAATTAAAAATTTATATCTTATATTTCTTGCCTCCGCCTGAACATTATTGCTAATTTTTCTTTTATTCGTAAAAATTTTTAAGTTTATTTTTTTTTCTTTTAAAAGATTTTTAACTTTTTGGGCTTCCTGCTTTGAGTTTTTTCTAATGTTATGATCTACTAGTACATAATAAAATTTTGTTTTTTTATGGTAAGTATAGGCTTTTGATAGAGCTGCTAAAGCTAAACTATCAGGTCCGCCGGATACTGCAATTAAATAATTTTTTTTATTTAAAGAGTCTAATTTACTTTTAAAATTTAGATAAACTATTGATAAATCTTTAAAATCTTTAAAACCGTTTTTAAGATTTACACTTGAATTTTTTTTGCTCATACTGAGCTTTTTGTAACACAGACTTATTAGCTTTTGGATATTCTTTTTTTAAACCTGAGATCATTTTGCATCCTTGATCTTTTTCACCAAGTTGAACCATTGTTATTCCTAGCTTTAAAAGATTGTCTGGTGCTTTTTTACTTTTTGGATAATTTTGATATCCGTCAAGATATGCTGTAGCTGCATCCGAGTAAAGTTGTCTTATTCTAAAAGTTTCACCATACCAATATTGGGCACTTCCAGCTAGATCGTGGTCTTTATTTTTATCAATGAATTCTCTTAAAGCAAATTCAGCTGTTTCGTAATCACCAATTTTCATAAAACTTACTGCAAATTCATATTGCTCCTCAGCAGATTTATTAGGCAATAACGAATCTCTTTTTTCTGGTTCCTCTGCAATAACGGTTTGTGCACTTTCAACTGAATTGATTGATTGTTCTTTTGGTAAATTTGTAGTTTGATAACCTGGCGCTGCACCAAAATCTTGCGGTTTACTTGAGCCTGGTAAAGCTACTTGTTTTTCAGTTGAAGGTTTATTTTCATTACCTTCTAAATCTGAAAATCTTAATTGGGTATCAGATTGAATTTTTGTCACGCGTGATGATAATTTATCTAATTTAAAATTCACTTCTTCAAATTTATTTGTGAGTTCTCTAAATTGATTTTCTATTTCGTTTAATTTTAGAAGATGTTTAGTCATTATATCTTCATTAAGTCCGTCTGAACTTGATGAGCTGGAAGGCTTTTTCGAAACAATGTCGGATTTTTGATAAACTGCTTTTTCTAATGTTTTGAGATCTTTTGTTATAACTTGAATTTGATCAGAAATAGCTTTTAAATAAATTTCATCTTCTTCCGCTGAAATAAAGTTTACAAAAAATGTAAATATTGCTGCTAAAAAAATTATTTTAAATCTTGTTTTAGAGATCATGATTCACTTTTAATTTGATAAAATGGCAAAAAAAAGACCCCTTAATATTAAATATTAAGGGGTCTGAAATTAATTAGAATATTTATTAATTTACTTTAACTGTTACAGATCTTCTGTTTTGAGACCAAGCTAATGGTGTTGAAGCTGGATTTACAGGTTTTTCTTTTCCGTAACTAATTACAGAAATTCTTTTTCCAGAAATTCCGTAAGTCATTAAATAATCTCTAGCGGCGTTAGCTCTTCTTTCACCTAACGCTAAGTTATATTCTCTAGTTCCTCTTTCATCAGCATGACCTTCTATCGTTACATTAAGATTTTTATTCTTTCTTAAGTACGTAGCTTGCTTTCTTAAAGTAGCTCTTGATGCTGTTGTTAAAGATGATTTGTTTGTAGCAAAAAATACTCTATCTGGAACTCCAGATGCTAAATATTCAACTGTTTCTTTTCCAGTGTATACGTCACCATCAATGTTTCCTGATTTTTTCGCAGTAGAACATGCACTTAAAATTAAAGTGGCAAAGATTACTAGTAATATATTTTTTAAATTCTTATTAAACATCATTTTTTCCCCTAGGTTTGTTATTGTGGTTTATTTCAAATAATTCAATGTTATTCAAGTGTATTTTACATAAAATACTCATTTATTTTGATAAAAGAGACGACCAGGATGGGTCTGATGCATCAGTGTTCGTTTTTAGCCTTCTTTCATTATATCCGGTAATATCTATAGACCATAATTTAGCTGAAAAACCCTCCCCTTTTGAACCAGCTTTAGTCTCTCTGTAAAAAACCAAAACTCTGCCATTAGGTGACCATGAAGGTGCCTCTTGATAATAGTTTTCGGTCAATAGTCTTTCACCTGTTCCGTCTATTCTCATTACGCCGATATAAAATCTTCCTTTACGCATTTTTGTAAAGGCAATTAAATCTCCTCTAGGTGACCAAACAGGTGTTCCATAAATGCCATTTCCAAAAGTAATTCTCTTAACACCGCTTCCGTCACTACGCATGACATAGATCTGTTGTAAACCGCTTCGGTCAGAATTAAATGCAATAAATTTTCCATCAGGTGAAAATGACGGTGAGGTATCAATAGACGAATGATTAGTTATTCTTTCTACAACTCTAGAGTCTAAATCCATTGTATAAATATCTGAATTTCCATCTTTAGCGAAACTCATTACAATTTTTTTTCCGTCTGGAGAAAATCTAGGAGCAAAAGTCATTCCAGGAAAATTACCTACGACTTCTTGAGTGCCTGTTTCAATATCAAGTAAATAGACTCTAGGCATGTTTCTAAAATAAGACATATATGTCACCATTTGATTTGTTGGATTAAATCTTGGTGTTAAAACTAACTCATTTCCTAAAGTTAAATATTTAGTGTTAGCTCCATCTTGGTCCATTATTGCTAATTTTTTTACTCTCTGATTTTTTGGACCACTTTCAGCTACATAAATTATTCTAGTATCAAAATAACCTTCTTCACCAGTTAATCTTTCATATATTTTATCTGAAATAATGTGTGCTACTCTCCTCCAGTTTGAAGGAGTGGTGGTAAAAGCTAAAGCTGTCATTTCTTTTGCAGCTGCTAGATCCCAAAGCCTAAATTCAACTTTTAGTTTTGAGTCTTTAACTAATAATTTACCTGTTACCAGTGCTTGCGCTTTAATTAGTCTCCAATCTTCAAATCTAGGTTTTAAGTGAGCAATATCCGGTTTTTGAACAAAAGCGTCTTTCTTTAATGGATTAAATAAACCTGTTCCCCTGAAATTGTTTTCTATTATTTTTGAAATATCATCCCCTAATTCTTTTATTTTAATACCTTCAAAGTTCTCAGACTTTATGTCAACGTGCAAAGGTGAAATCGCTATAGGTAAAGGATCAAGATTTCCTCTTGTGATATCAATTTCTATTAAAGCAAAAGATTTACTTAATAAAAAAATATTAAATAAAAATATGATCAATAATTTTTTCATTTTAACCTTTTAACATTTCTGTAGGATTAAAGTTTAGTTGTAACTCTTTCCATTTATCATATCCAGTCGGCGGAACTTTAAGTGGTTGGCACAATCTTACAGCTCTTAGGGCGCTTTCAGCTAGTACTTTATAAAATTTTTGTCCCGGCTTATTCATCCTTTGATGATCTAATATTTCAGATTTCATTATAGTTCCATCTTTTTTTAATTTAAGTTTTATTCTAACAAGTAAATCCTCGTCGTAAGGAAGTCCTAATGGTACACTCCAACATCCAAAAATTTGAGCTCTTAACGCGTCTTCTTGAGAGAGGGTCAAACCTGTTGCAAAAGAGTTTTTTTGATTACTTTGAGTAATTTTATCAGTTTTCTTTTGTTTTACCGCTTGATCTTCTTTTGCTTTATCAATTAGTGCAGCAATTTCATTTGTATCAATTATTTCTTTTTTTTCAAACTCTGATGCTTGTCTAATTTGAGGTTTAATTTCCTCTGGATTTTGTTTTTTTTTAACTATTTGTTTTTTCTCCTTTTTTTCATTTGGTAAAGGTATTCTATCAGGTTTTTCTTTTGCCTTAGCTGCTGGTGGCGCTTGCTCTGAAACTAGTCTTTCTTCCTCCTTTTTTTTTTTTTCTTCAATAATCTTTCTTGCTTTTGGAGCATATGGAATACTAGTTTTATCTGAAATCTGAATAAGTTCTACTGAAACTATTGGTGGTAAATCTATTGGCTCTCTAAGCATAAAAGGCAAACTCAAAATAGTTAATAAAACTAAAATAGAGTGGAAAGTTATTGAATAAATTAAACTTCTTATCATAATTCATCCTAATTTTTATAAGGCTCAGAAATTAAAGCCACTTTTGAAAAACCAGCTCCAGAAAGTGTACCCATTACTTCAAGTACTCTTCCATAATTAATATTTTTATCCCCTCGTACGTAGATCCTAGTGTCGGTTCTGTTTTTTGCAATTGCAAGTAATTTAGGTATCATTTTTTGGTAAGTAACTTGATGTTCTTGGATATAAATTTCTCCCTTAGAATTAACAGTTAAAGTAAGTGGTTCTTGGTCATCAGGCAGAGAGTCTGCAGCAGACTCCGGTAAATCAACTTGAACTCCAACCGTCAATAAGGGAGCTGTTACCATAAAAATTATTAAAAGCACTAACATAACATCCACAAAAGGAGTTACATTTATCTCGCTCATAGGTTCTTTTTTTGAGCGATTAAATTTAAAAGCCATTGTTAGATAATTGATAGAAATCTTTTTGAAAAGTTTTCAATTCTAGAAAAATATTTTTGGGTATCGCTATTAAATTTATTATAGGCTACTACGGCTGGTATTGCCGCTAATAAACCTAGTGCAGTTGCAAATAATGCCTCTGCTATACCTGGGGCAACGATTGCCAAGCTTGTATTTCTAGATATTGCAATAGATTGAAATGAATTCATTATTCCCCAAACTGTTCCAAATAAACCAATAAATGGTGCTGTTGAACCAACTGTTGCAAGAAATGTAAAATTTTTTTCTACTTTTCTCATTTCATTATCGGTTGCAATTTCTAACACTCTGCCAACTCTCGCGGATTGTATTGCAGATGATTGTCTTTTAGTTTTAATTAATTCTGCCATTGCAGTTTTAAAAATAAGCACTGCCGGATCTTTTGAATTGACCGGAAGAGAATTGTTAAAACTTTCTGCAGATTTTGCTTTCCAAAATTTTTTTTCAAAATCTTCAATTGATTTATTTATGTTTTTGAATAACTTAAACTTGTCAAATATCAGTGCCCAAGAAAATATTGAGCAAGCGATTAGTAAAATGATTACAAATTTTACAACGAAGTCAGCACGTAAGAAGAGTTTCCATAATGAAAAGTCTGAGGCGCCACCTAATCCAACAACTTGAGCTGCTATATCTTGTTCCATGAAAGTTGATTACTTTTAGATTGTGTCATGAATTTGGCGTTAATAATGAAATTAGGTTTAATTTTCTTCAGTTAATCTTGTTTCACTGAAAAATCTTGCAATCAAAATTGCATCAGATTTATTAACATCCTTTTTTTTTGAAAGCTGATTGGACAATTTTGGGTACATTTCTATGGCTTTTGTCCTACTCGAGTCTTTTGAAGAGTTGATTAATTCAAAGTGTTTTTTCCATTTTGAGGGCCTAACAAAGAAAATTGGTAGCTCTAAAGCTGCACAAATTCCTTTAATTGCACCGAATGTTTGGC
>Ga0315315_10001389_pt1 | contig 22128 bp, 14 predicted proteins | sample M140m3416metaG_FD_203699 | JGI IMG/M metagenome (GOLD analysis project Ga0315315, IMG submission 203699) | Ammonia-oxidizing marine archaeal communities from Monterey Bay, California, United States - M1 40m 3416 | ecosystem: Environmental > Aquatic > Marine > Intertidal zone | place: USA...
ATAATCAGGAGACATAGGAGATTTAAGATTATTATCCCAAGGATTTATTAATCCTTCTCCAACATCAGTCATGCCATCAAATCTTTCTTTTACAAATTCAGTTAACTGCTCATCTCTATATCTATCTTCAGGGCTTTGATAATTTGTTATTTGCTCTGCATAAACAGGATATTTAGCTACAACTTGATCTACTAAATCATTATCAGATAAATCATAATAAGCATCATACTTATTTCTGATGCTTGCAGCAAATGATTGTACAGTCCAATCTGGCATATAATTTAAATTTAAGGTTTGGTTAAGTTCATTGGATTGTTAGGCCCAGAGTTTTGTTGATTATAAACTTTAGTAGATCTTTGATCTCTCATGGTAATTAAATTACTTATACTAGATTTATAAACATTTTCATCTTCAGAAAGAGTAATACCAGTTAATTGTTGTGAAGTTTCTAAAGCATATATCGCATCAGATATTGTATTAAATTCAGCTTCATCATTATTATTCACAGCATCAATTAATTGTTGTTGTAGTTGATAATATTCATTAATTTTACCATTTTTAACAGATTGAACATATATTTGACCATTGTTGTCCATTTTATAAAGTCCATTTTTTGGAGCAGGCAAACCTAAACTATTTAACCCTGTTTGAGGATTGTTTAAGTATTCTTCCACTCTAATCTCGTTTTCAGCTAATTGCATATTAATGCTTAACTTTTCAGCCTCATCAGATGGCGTAACCGATAAAAGCTTAAATCTATTTTTAATAACAGTGTTTCCAGTGTTAGGATCTGTTTGATTTTTTAACCATTGTCTTGCCATTAAATCAAACTCTTCAGGTGATTGGGCAGGGTTTCCTCCTGAATTAGATGGCCCTGATTTACCACCTACAACTTGTTGCTTTAATACTCTACCTTTATTATCATATCCTTTTAAATAGTTTGTTTTAGGGTTATAACTACCAAACCAATCATAAGCTAAACCTTTCATATCAGCATTTGTTACATCCCACACTCCTGCTGCTCCTTGATTTTTATAAAAATTTAACCAATCACTAGAACTTGTAGCTGTCGCACCTAAATAATCTTGGACATTTTCATTTCCTAAAAAATTTACATTCTGATCTCTTCCAGGAATTTGGATATCATCAGCTGCATCAGCTCCACCATATTTACCATCGGCACCTCCTAGTATTTTATCTAAATAAGGTTGATATTTTTCTTTAAGTTCTGAAGGTGCATTAGGATCAGCTACTACATCTACAGCATCGTTGAGTATAATAGCCCAATTATTACCCATTATAGTTTGACCATTTTGACCTTCTATAGTTTGCTTATATTCTTCTGGGTTTGACGCTGCTTTTATAAATTCATCATTAGCATATTTATATATGTCATATTGATTTGTAGTTCTTCCGCTTGTGCCTTGATATTTAGAAACTAACTTATCATAATCAATTTTCTTTTTAATACCATCATAAATTTCTGTTCTAGTAGAAACAGGATCTCCATACACTTTAACACCCCAATTTCCTTCTACACCTAAATCTATAATTTCCTGCGCAGTCATTGAATAATCTACTCCACCATACTTGTAATTGACTACTAACTTACCGTCGTCGTTTACATCATAGTTGTGTTTAGCATCTTCATCTATAAAACCCATTACTTTTATCGATGTAGCTGGATTAAATCCTCCAGGAATACCGTCTCCAGCTCCAATAGATTCATCAAACATCTTTTTTAACGATAAATATACGCCTTGTACTTCTGCTATTTTAGTAGGAATACCTTCATAATTACGTTGCTTATATTCGCAATCTGGCGTGCCACAATCTGAAATACCATAATACAACTCTCCTACATGTTTAAGAAATTTATTTCTATTTTCCATGTACCCTTCCTTAGGAGTAGCTTTTTTATATGCCTCCCAATAATCTTCTGAACCAACTTGCTTTTTAAGACGAGCTTTTTCTATTTGTGCTATATTAGCAGTAATATTCCCTCTAACGTCTTGATTTACTCTAGCAAACATACTATCAAACTCTTCACCAAACCTTTTAGTCTGGTCATTCATAGTCTGAAGATAAGTTCTTATATTTTGTTGTGGATCTACGTAGCCCATTTTTATATTTTTTTATTGATTAAACATGCCGTATCCGCCAAAATAATTATTAACAGCGCCATAAGCCTTTTTATTACCGCTAGTGCCGTCCATTCCTGAAAAACCTGCCCACTGCTGCATACCGGCTGAATCCTGTGCCGTCGCTGCAGCATCATATTGGTTAAATCCATATTGAGCAAATCCAGCAACTTGATTATCAGTTGCTTTACCTTTAGCTATATTACCCATTCCGCTTACAACAGAGCTAGCAACATTACCAATAGCTTCCATCTTTTGAGCTTGTGCAGCAAATTCTTGAGCTTCAGCTTTATCCATTAAGTTTTGTGTTCTATCTAATTCAATTATATCTCTTTGTTCTTGTTCTTCCCATGCCCATTTAGCTCCTTGAGCTTTTTGTTCATTGATCTTCATTTGTGTAGCAGCAATGTTTTGTTTATTAGTAAGTTCTTGTCTTTGAATCTCTACAGCAATACCTTGTTTACTTTGTAATGCAGCTTGAGCCAATGCAGTTGCACCACTAGCGCCACCACCAGTAGCTCTAATAGTATCTAATGTATTTGCTAAAGCCATATCCGCTTGTTCAGCCGCGAACTTTGTTGCTTGAGTAGCAACGCCAATATTTTCGGCTTCATTAGTTAGACCAGCCATAGGATTGTATATTTTTTGTCTACTATTCCTTTGATCTTCTAATATTTGCTCTTGTTTTATTTTCTCGCTTCTAGCTCTTTTTTCTTCTTTATTTGCTTGTACTGCTGTGAATACTCCCATGCCTGCACCGGCTATCATACCGGCAGCGGCTATTCCTGTCATTACTGCCATATTACTCTATTAATTTTAAAAGTTCATAAGATGGTTCTCTATCTACATGAAAACCTAAACTCTCCATTGTGTTTATTAATTTTTTATGCTTACTTATACTAAACATGAATTTATATCCTTGTGATTTTATAACATGCTCTGCACCTTGTATAAGTAATTCTACAGCTTCTTGTCTATTGTCTTCTCTATAGTTTGGATCTGAAATGATCCACTCAAACAAAGCTACTTGTGCATTTGTAAAATATATAAACGCTGCAAAAATAGGTTTATCTTCTGCTGTTACTACTACTCCTGTTTCAGGTAAAAAACCAATTCCTGGATTCACCCAATCAGGCCATGCTTCCCACCATTCATTTATTATTTCTAAATCTTCTGGTTGAAGTCTTCTTATATTTAATTCCATTTAATTTAATTTGATGATCTAACCCAAGACGATGTGACTGCGTATAATTCTTTCATGCCGCCTAAATCTGTAGGTTCTAATGTGTTTCCGTTATTGTCTGTAGTTAATTCATCTGTGCTTAATCTTACTGTAGCAAAATATCCTTTAATACCCGTCATACTCCCGCCAAACACAACTTCTCCAGCAAATGGTGCAGATTTATTTACTAAATTACTACAATATAAATTTTCTTTTCTATAAAATCCAGCATGCTCATTCATTTGAGTAATAGGACTTGTATATCTTCCTTGTTCTAAACTATATACAAAATTAGTTTCATCTCCAACTGGATACCATAAGTTAGTTCCACCTGGATAAGGTAACATTTCAGTAGAGTCAGACAAGAAATAATCAACTTGCCATCCATTTGTTCCTTCATAGTTTATGGTTTGAAAGTTTTTAACCATAGAAGGATTAGGATTAAAAATAAATTCAATGCTAGATCCGCTTCTTTCCCCATAAAACACTCCTCTATTGTTAATGCTATCTACGTAATGTTGATATAGGCTATAGCTATCAGAAGAAAAGAAATTATTTTTTAAACTATCTATAAAAACTGGCTTATAACTGTAGAAACTAACCCAACCATTTATTGCTTCGTCAAAGTTTAATGTGTTATAAGTAGATAATACACTACACGCACTGTCAGAACTGTTCTCAAAATCTTGTACTGATATAACATAGTTTTGATTATACGTGTCATATCCACCAACTATTTTATCTTTATTATATGTTACAAAACTTAAAGATTCAGGCCAATCATTTTGCTTGTACGTGGCAGCATCCCATCTTTTTGAAGTAGTTATAAGACATGTGGTTGCACCAGGATCTACCGCTACTACGAATATATCTGGAATAATTATTCCATTAATGCTTAATAAAGATCCTATCTTTATATTTGAACAATCACAATCCTCGGTGTTGAATATTTCAAAAGTGATTTGAGAAGTATCAGGAGTCGTATCTGCAAGATAAGAAAAAGTAATTGTATTTTGTTGCTGGTTAGATGTAATAGTTGAAAAAGTATCTCTAAAGAAATCTGTTAAACCATAACGTGATATTTCTGTAATACCATCTCTTGAAAGTCTTAAAACTGCATTTCTAAATCGATCTGCAAAATATTGTCTAAAACCATATTGTGCCCATGATTCAGGATTAGTGCTAATTCCAAACTCACCACCATAAGGAACTATTTGTCCAATAACAACTTTAGCAGACGTTACTGGAGTTCCAGCTCCCTCTGCAGAGTAAATAGCATCCTTATCAATTAATGCTTTGCTTACTTTGTTTTCTTGAAAAATAGTTAGATTAGTATTATAAGCATATAACTTTTGAACACTCCCGTTATTAGGGCTTAAACTTACTGTAATAGATCCATCAGCTGTAGAAAATACATTAGTATTATTTATACCTGTTCTAGAATTATATAAACCTGAATATATTAAAGTGTTAAACCTATGTTGCTGTAGATTATCTTCTTCAACAGCGTATGCCTTAACTCCAAAATCTACGCTAGTGTTATTAAAACCTCCTCTAATTCTAGCTTCTTCTACAAACCAACATCTTTCTTTTCCTGTTTCTAAGCTAGTAGTTCTATCTAGTAAACTACCTCCTTCACACGCTGGTAAAGGATTTCCAGATGTGTAGCTACTCCAATCTCTTCCGCCCCACGGAAAACAAGGATAATTTTTTAAAACATTTACGTCTGCAGGATTTGGAAGAGAAAGTTCACTACCCCATGGTAGCCCAGGCCAAGTAGGTAAATAATACTCACGTTGATTTTGTCCCCCATATACGCTTGTAGTAACAGTAGATTCATTTTCTGGAACACCACCATCATCTGCTATAGCTTGCTGAGGATCAAGATCAGGATCTCCTATAACCTTCTTTAACCAAAAAGAGTTAAAATATTTTACTGGTAACTGATAAGCCATATTTTATAATTACTTGTTTATTTTATATATTACTAATCTATGGACAACCACCGTCTTGACACCATTTATTATTTTGCCCACTATTTTCTGACTCCCAAATAGGAGGTATAGTAATTGGTACATCCCATTCGTATTCTAATCCAGAACCGTTTTTATCTCTTACTCTTAAAGTAACAACATATCTTCCAGGAGGAACAGTATTTCCCAATACGGTTTGACTTTGTCCTTCAGGATCGCCATTATTAAATAGTCTGGCAAGCGAGGTTCCATTCCATTCGTATTTTCTAGCCCATCCCTGCACTCCACCATTAGTATTGTTAAAACCAGAAGCAGGTATATCAGGGTTACCGCAATAAATATTTGCTTTTCTAGGTCCTGTGAAATTACCTACAGTTTGTGTTACGGGTTGAGTTTTTAAGAAAAATCTCATATTGTTTTGATTTCTAGAAGGGCCTAAACCACTACTATCTATACCACCTAAATACATCTGATAACCTCCACCATTAAGATTTATATCAGTAGAATAATCTCCTTGAATCATTTTATTTGCTACATTCTCTCCTCCACTAGTAACCGTTTGTTGGGTGTTTGATATAAAAAATCTTTTTGGGCCTTCCACCGTGTAAAAAGTATTATAACCTTGTTGAAGGTTCATCATGTTAGGATTTGCAGCGGAAGCAGTTTCTAAATCTTCCCAATAATGTTTTCCACCATTCAACTTTTGTCCAACTTGAGCTTCACCACCTAGTGTTGGATCTAATTGATCTTGAGAAAAATCCCAATATATAGGCCCTTGTGGTATACCTTGTACAGGTTCACTTGCTCCTCCAAAAGTTGCTGGTGCAGGTATGTAACTATTATATCCAAATATACATTCCCATGTTCCACATTTTTCTCCAATATACGTACCATATTGGGTGTCTATGCTACGCCCAAACCAGTAAGTTTGAAAATTACTATAAGCGTAAATCCAAGGTAAATACATGCTTACTTGATACATTCTTGGAATATCATATTGTAACTCAATTCCGTTATATATACTTGAAGGAAATACAGGAGGGGAAGATCCATAAGAACCGTTAGTTGATTCAAAAAACTGATCAGAAGTAAAGTCAACGTTGCTTATACAATCACCAGCACAACCATTTCTTCCTCTAACTACATGCGGTTGCTGTGCACTCCAATCTTGTCCAGCTACTCCACTAGGTAAAGCTTGATAATCACATGAAATCTGATTTGTATTCATGGTTAATTTTTTGTCTGGAGTTGTGCTAGGGTCAGTATAAGGAGGGTTAAATGGTGGTTCAATGCCCTTGAAATTGAAAGGAGTAGCTCCATTAGATCTAATAAGTCCATAAGGTAATTCACCTTGTCCACCATCACAGGTAGGGCTTAAAAAAGATTGATCTCGTTCAAAAGGACCATCTGGGTATCCCTTATCAGGCGTCATAATAGCTGTACCGTTATACACAAAATCTTTTATATCTTCTATAGTAGGAGAATTTCTTTGTTTAGGAGAGCTGTTTACAACATAACCTGTTACCTGTGCAGGAATAGTTAAAACAGGTTGATTAGCTAATCCAGAGTTATAAGTAACTAATAAATCGAAAAAATAAGTATTTTTAATATTATCTTCCCAACAGACAAACCCTTCGTTATCGATAGCATATGGAGCAATTTTTAATTGATATTCTCCACTGCCAAAACCACCAGTCTCTTCAATTTCAAATTGAGGAGTTACAACCGTGTTGTCAGCTCGCACAACTTGACTAATAGAAATAGAAGACAGTGGACCTACTCCTTGTCCGTTTGGACCTGCTGCTTCAAAAGTATTAGATATATAAGAACCAAAATTATCTTCTTCACTCCAGCTAATGTCAACATTTGTAATACCTGTAGGAATAGTATTATCTTCTTCTTTAATTAGTTTATTTAAATTACTTATTAAACCAGAAGATGTAGATTCCCAAAATATATCTAATAAAGATTCTACAGGTTTAGTTTCATATATAGCTAAATATGGCCCATAGTCGTATTCAGTTGCTATACCTGGACCGTTAATTATCCCAAATTGATTATTTGTTTCTACTCTACCTATTAAAGGATTAGTTTCTCCTTTATAAAATGCAGCTGGTATTGTAGGTTCTATAGGATTTATTGTTAAATCTCCTAAACCTAAACTTACCATGCTACCTATTTGTACTACAGTATCTGATCTTTGACCAGGATCATACTGTATGTTACTTGGAAGACTGTTTAACAAAAATGTACTTACTCTTCCATACAACTGCTCTGATGATCTAAACTTTTCAGTAAGTGGACCAACATCTTGAAGATCTTTAGGTACTTTATTTACATTGTCTCCAAATAATACTATGTGAGAAGTATGACGTTGTTGACCTTTTGGATATTTAAAAGCTACAGTAGGGAAAGCTACAGATTCTTCAGTTGTTACAGTACCTCCGGCACTATCTAGATTAGCTGGAACTACTTCTTCACCATCGTTTACTGCTTTTTCTCCAGCTTGATCTAATGGATAACCTGCTAATGCTCCAGGTAAATAAACATTATAATATTCTTGCTCTGTTTGTTTTATAACAAACTTATAGCTATAATAACCTAATGGATTGTCTTTAGCAACTTCTACAAAACCTTTTAATGTTTCAGACTGTAACCAAACACACCCAGGTGTAGTAAGTAAAGAACTTAAATCTGCTTCAAACGCTTGTCCTTCTGTCCAGCCATCACCACTAGATATTAAAACCACATCTACTACTTCGCCGTTAACAACTGAAAATTGAATAACAGCTGTAGGGCCACTTCCACTTTTAACAAGACCTTCTATAGTTACTGTATAAGGACCACAAGATGAAGGCGAAACTGGATTAGTAACTGTAACATTATTTACAAATGTTACTGTTCCATCAGCAATACTATATAAACCAGGGTAACCTGTTTGATTTTTTAATTCAGGTATAACACTCCAAAAAATAGCATTTATTTGATCACCTGGCCAAGAATCAGGAATAGCTTGAGCTCCAACAGCAACTCCATACTCACTCCAGTTTGGATATTTATCTATTAATATTGCATCTTCTACAGATCTATATTGATGATAAAAAGTAGAAGCTAAATTTCCAGGTAAAGTAGTATTAATAATAGAAGAAAGAATAACGTTTGATTGTCTTCCGTATCTATCGCTTAAGATAACACCTAATTGATAAGTTCTATTTTGTTTTAAAGTATGATTTTGATATTCTTTTCTAACGTATTGATCGGGATCAGTTACATCTGCTGTTGTTGGTAAATCTACTTTTTCGTTAATGTTTATTTGATAGTTTAAAGTAATTGGTGAAGAATGTTTATCAATAAAATTTCCATATATTACTCTATTGCCAGAAGACTCTTGAGCTAATGCTCTAATAGGAACTACATCTGTCACTCTAGTTGTCTGTATTGTAGGTAACGTTTTCCAAGGCTTAGCACTTTTATAGTTGTAAGTTAAAATATCATCATTAATATTAAAATCATCTATAAGTAAAGTTTCAACTATACTTGTTTTATTAGATTGAGCTTCTTTGTATAATATATCAATTTCTGTTATTTTCAACTCAGCGTTAACTTCGTTCCATTTTAAAGAAACATTATCATTATCTATAGTAGGAGAAGGTATGTTTAATATAACATCATTAATCTTATTCTGCATAAACTTAACAACAGTAGAATCATACGTTGCGCTCTCTTGACCTACTAAAGCTACCGTCGAGTCGTCAATAGCACTGTCGCCTATGAAGTATCCATCCTGCTCCGGAACAAATGCGATTTGTGTAAAAGGTGCCGATAAAGAATATTCTCCATCATCAAATTTAAATCTATAACTAAATCTTGCAAATTTATCTTTAAAAAAGTTTTCATCACCTGTCCAATTTACATCATAATCTGGATTTTGTCTTTGAAAATATACGATGTCATTTGTAACCAATGATGTAAGAACCAATGGAGACGTAGTGATTTCAGTCTCTTCTACTCCTATAGTAACAGTATTAGTTACTGCAAAATCATTTTTATCTACATTTACACCCGTTATTAAATCCCCATTAGATAAGCTAGTTGCTGGGGTGTTAGGCATTATATTAGTATACATGCCGAAAACTATAAAAGATCCAGCGCCAGCATTAACACTTTTAACTCTAGCAGCTGCGTGGATAGGTAGATACTTACTTACCTTATCTTTCATAGAAGATTGATATTTAGCTATTGGATCATCGTTTCTATTTAAAAGAAGTATAGGATTGTATGGATAATATTTAGCTACAGATATATGATCTTCTTTCGTATAGTACCCAGGTTCAGCTAAATTTATATTTATTTTTCTAGGTTGATTTCTATTGTCAGTCCAGAATAAAAGACTTTCAATTAAGTTAATACCAATTATAGGATGACTTTTTGAAAAGTTTAAGAAGTTTCCTTCTACAAGTATTTTAGGTGTTTGAGTAGTTACATTGTATGATACTATATAACATTCTACTACATTTCCTGAGTATGCGATAGTTTGACCTGCTATATTATTGTCTAATTGGTTTGGAGAAGAATCATAGTAATCAGTTAAAAACAAGAATATAGTATCAATAGTATCAACCATAAGGTGACCTATTATTTCTAAATTTTGATTAGTAAAACCAAAAGAAGTTAACAACCCATTACCTAAAACATTCTCTAATGCCCCAACATCGTCACCTTCAGATCTACTAATTTGAATATTTCTACCATCTCTATATTGACCGTTTGGCAATATTCTACCATCCATGTCTTTGTTCATTTTAGACTGGAGAAATGTATTTTTAACTATTGGCATAATTTAATATTTAATCCATTTTGATTTACCTCTCATAACTTGTACAAACTCGTTTGGTTTAAGTTCAGATAATCTAATCTTGGCATTTCTTAAAGCTGCTCTTCTTTCTTTTTTGTATCGCGCTACCACGTATTCTGGCGTTTTTGTACGACTAGCTAATACATTGTATGCTATGTGCATATAAATAGCTTCTTCTGCTAATTTAGGAACTTTAGTGTCTTCTTCATACGCTAGTCCATCAGAAATATATTCAAACAATATTAATCTTTCACTTAAATTGCTACTAAATGATATTTTACCTTTTCTTTTATCCACAGTAAACCAACCATTGTATTGTGATAATTCTGGCTCTAGTCCATATCTTTGACCTAATAAAGCTACTTCTCTTCTTGCATAAATGCTATCTCCAATACCTTGAGAAAATAATGGTTCTATTGTAGGTTGATTAAAAGGTTTTACATTTTTCCATCTTTCCTCTGTCAACGAAGTTCCTTCTAAATTTTCTCCAAAATTATCTTGTACTGGTATACCATACCCTGATGATGGAAAGTTAAATCCAAAAGGACTATTTGTAATATTAGTGTCTTGAATAGGAGTTTCAGTAGGATTACTAGTTAAGGTGGTTGGATAAATAATATGTTTAATACCTTGTCTATCTACCCAGGATAAATTAACATAATTAACATAATCTTGTGGTAATATCACAGAAAGACTAGGTGGAATAGTTAATTCTTGAGATTGAACAGACCTTAAAGTATCGTATGAAAATTCTTGTAAACCTCTTTTAGCATGAAATAAAACATCACTTCTCTTTACTTTTGAGATTAATTTTTCATCACCGACGTATCCTATCATAAAATTGTTTACAATGTCAAATATGGATATGTATTGGTAATCTCCATAGTTCGGAGCACCATCTACTAATTGTGACTTTAAACTTACCTTTACCCAATAACCATCTGAAACAGCGTCAGTGTTGTCAAAAGTTAAAGTACTATAAGGTTTTATATTAGAAAATTCCTCAATAGAATATCCTCCACCAGTACCGGTTGGACCAGCTGGAGAACCAGCGCCACCGGTGCCATCCCATAGTTCATATGGAGCTAAACCATCTGGACTTACTTCTACTATAAAATTATTTAAGTGATAATTATAATCACTAGGATTCCAAGATGTAGCACTACCCATGGTTAATACTTCGTTAAAAGTATATACCATAGAGTCCATGAGAGGCCCTGTATAACTAACAATATTTATTTGAGTACCTACATAATATTGTTGGTTTGTTTCGGTTATTAAACCGCCATTTGGAGTGTTTTGAAGAAATGACATATATTAGCTTTTTTGATTTTGTTCAACACCTGCCGCTTGTCCAGCAGCTGCTTGTACTATTTGAGGATCTCTAATAACAACACCAGCATACATTAATATTTTTATAATAACCTCTGTTTGATCTTGATTTGAAATTTCAAAATTTACAGATCCACTTAAGGGAATTGGAGTTGGAACAGTCTGCCCAGGTTCCGCAAATAAATATTGACCAAGTGCACCTGTACTGTAAGCCCATACAACGTTCTTTGGTTTTCTAATATAAGATATATTTACTTTACCTTGGATCTCTTCCGGATATACATATGCTTTTATACAGTCAGTACATAAATTTTGTCCTGGATTTAACGGATCTGGAATAGTAACATTACTTTCTTGAATATATAAAGGATAGTTTGTTGTAGGCCTAGTCAATTTAGACATATAGAGATGTAGATATTCACCCCTGTTTGTAGGTTGGATTGCTTGTTCACCTTTGTACATAATAGTACCTATACGATGAACATCTTCTGGCATATAAAAATACGGTTCAATACCTCCTGGATTGTAGTAAGTAGCTGTACCGTACGTTTTAAACATAGATATTTTCTCATCTAAATTATCTACCCTATCAGCATATTCATCTTCATACCCTGGAGCTCGTAATTGTTGGTTGAGATCTTCAAAGTATTGTTCAAATATTTCTAACTGAACTTGTGTTGCTAGTTTATTAAATTCATTAGGAGTTATATAACCTCTTTGCTCCTTATTTAAAATTAATAATACTGTCTGATATACTGTATTAACGTTTATAGCCATTTTAATATTTTTGTAATAAAAAAGGCGGCCGCATAGCCGCCTTAATTATAATCACTTGTTATTTTAACTTTTTCTCTATAGACTGGTAAATTTCAATTCCTTCGTCTGTTTTTAAATACGCAGCAAATGCTGAATATGGATTTTCATCAAAAGGTATTGTCATTAATTTCTTACCATTGCTTCCCCATGCGAATGTACGCTGGTCTTGAGAAAGTTTAATTATATTAGCTTCAGTAGCTTTGATAGCAAAGTCTCTGAGTTGAACATTTTCATCAGAAACTAATTCTAAGAACAAATAAGGATTTCTTTTAGCAAATACTAAAACATCTCTTTTTATTTCCTTAGAACTCATAGAACTAACACTAGAGCCCATTTCTACTCTTAAAATAGCTTCAGCGTGCTCTATTTCTAGCTCTCTAGCCATAGATAGCGCTTGAAATTCTGCTTCTAAACCATCTATGTCGTCAGTAGCTTCTTCAATTAAATCAAGTTCTTTGTATTTTTTATTCTTATCAGGGTGGTATAATGAAAGTAACCTCTGAAGATTTTGTCTTTCTTTAGGAACGTGCAATGCCCCGTTTTCAAAAACAATATGTTCTAAAGTTGCATTACCATCTTGTTCATCTACAAATACTGACTTTTGATTAGTTGCATATCTAATTTCTCTATTGTGTCCTTGTTCTTCATCAAAGTATAGTAAAGGAAATCTTCTACTATGTCGTGAAGCTAGTGTATAAGTTAATGGAGACATATCATTAGTAAGATAGTAATTTCTATCTTTCATCTCCCATGTTTTTTCATTTTTCATAATATAATATAATATAATTGTTTATTTATTGTTTTTATCACGCGGGGCCGCCTCCGGAATCAATTTGCTCCCATTGCTCCTGCCACTCATTCTCTTGTTGTTCTGCGCACTCGGATAATCCATCAATCAAATCACTTTCTAAATCCCCTTTGTCACCACTTTTAGATGCATTAACAGAATAGAAAGAGACCATGCTACATTTAGGCCACGGATTATCTCCATATGCTCCAAACCCTTCGTTTTCTTCTTGATTAGTGCCTGGAATATTTTGTTCACCTCTTTGACTTGTTTGCATTGTTCTTTTATCTACTGATGTAATATTAGTATTAGTATCATTAAGATAAAAATTTGGTTGATCTGGAAATATTGGACTTGGATAATTAAAATCTAAATCTATTTGATCTTGATTTGAAACCTCGTTTAATGCATTAATACTTAACCAAGCAGGGTGTACAAATGTACCATACTCAGTTAATAACCCACTAGCAGGATTGTTCAAAAAGGTCGATAATTTCCCCGAATAACCTGCAAGCCACCAATTAAGATAGTTATCAGTTATCAAACCAGAACTCGCTTGTTTATCTAAGTGTTTTTCATACAAAGCTGTATAACCAGTTTGTTGATTTTTTAAAAAACACACGGCAAACCCCCAATATCCTCCATCAGTTTTTTTAGCTGTAACTGCAAAACCTTTTCGTAAGTCACAGTTCTCAACTATCTCAAAAGTTCCTGGAATAATATTGGATGGTGTAATTATTTTATTTATTCTATTGTTACTTAAATATTTATCAGCCGCTTCCTGTGGCTGTGTAAAATAGTTGTTTGACAATTTTACTCTTATAACTCCCATTTTTTTAGTTTTAAAAAACCCCTAAATTAATAGGGGTTTTGTTTTTGTTTTATTTTTTTAAGGATTCTCTCCTCCTACAGATTCAAAAAGATATTGATGTTTCCAATCAATAACTATTGCATCTAAAGCACCCGATACACAGTTTCTTTCATAAATTGCTTTTGTTGCTTGACAGCAAGCTGCATCATCACAATCACATTTTACTCCACCAAAATCATATCCAGATGTACATGATGCGTCTGCAACCACTTTCGCGCAGTCATCTGCCAAGTTAGATGCTTCATTCTCACACTCAGCTGTAACGGTGTTTAACTCATCCAACAGGGCTTTAGCTCCATCGCTATCTGTGATCTGCGTAGCTATCGCTGTTCTATTAGATAAAACCGCTGGCTCTGCAATATTAGATAATGCTGAATCAATAGCTGATGCTAGAAATTTCTCATCGTCATATTGTATGTACGTTACATAATCTCCGCCTAAGTCAGGATAGCCATATCTAATTGGATCCATAGCTATAGCAGTATATGCTACAACCATTTGGAATTCCCAAATAGTGTCATTGACTCCTGATCCATCTTCTGGATTCTTAGTACCAAATCTTTGTACTACATAATTGTTTCCATCTACTCCAATTGCGAATTTTTTCTCATCAGAGGATTCAACACTAACTTGCGTAGCTGTAGTTAGATCAATAAATGTTGATGTACCGTTTGTTAAGTTTATTCTTAATGCTCCCATAATTTATAAGTTTTAAAAGGTTAATAAATTACGCTACGAACAATACGAAGTTATTAGCAGCCTGTACACAAAGACATCTTTCAGAAAGATAATGAACTTCCATAGCATCAAGAGATGAAGTATAAGCTCCACCAACTGAACCAGTAATCCACGATTTCATTCTTCTATCGTCTGTTTCAGAAGCTCTATATCTTACGTGTAAGAAAGGACGTCTGATGTTTGATCCTAGCATTTGATCATAAACAGTTGAAGTACCTGCAGGTATTAAAACACCTTTAATGTTATCAACCATTCCCCTTGTAGAAGCATCGTTTAGATATTTCCAGTCAGTTTTGTAAAAGTCATAAGAACCTCTTCTAAAACCAGAGAAACCAAAGTTAAGTGCCATTTCAGCTTCGTTGTCAAAAAGACCGTAAGAAGCAGCGCTTGTAGCGTTATAAGAACTACCAGCTTGAGTAGCAATCATATCGTCAAAGTCAAGAGCAGTAGCTCTGTCTAAGAATAACATGTTTTCCTCAATAGCTCCTTGTAAATCTAATTGTTGTAGGATTTGATCGAAATCTCCTAAAGCACCTGAACCAGGGTTTGGAGCACCAGCAAAACCAGCATAAACGTTACCTCTATCTTCTAAAGCTGCAAACATACCTTGTGTACCAACACCTGAAGCTTGAGTTCCTGGTAAACCAGCAACACCTGAACCAGCAGAAGCTAATTCACCTTCAACCATTGCCATTTCAAGATAATCTTCATATCTTAATCTAGTTTCTGATTCAGCTTTCATGTACCATAAGAATCCAGATGTTCCGTCTTCTGTAGCAACTTCAACCCAACCAATCTGAGCAGTGTCAGAACCATTAACTAAATATTTATCTTTAATAATGATAGGTTTGTTGTTAAATTGAGTAAATGATGGAGTAACCGAACCATCCATTCCTAATGTTCCTTTTGCAAAATCAGAACCATAAACAAAGAGTTTAAGATTTACTGCATTTAAAGCCGCAAAGTTAGGAGCAGTATAACAAGCACCTTGGAAAGTAAATGTTCCTGGGTTGCCTGGGTTTGGAGCTGTTGTAACTAAACCTTTTAAAGTTAATCCAGAAGCTGGATCAAAAACTACAAAAGTTTGGTTAACTCTAATTACTACTTCATTACCAGCTGGAACGTTAACTGTAAATGTAGCATCACTTGCAGTATCAATTTTACTTACGTTCTCATAACCGATATGTAATCTATTTTGTTCAGACCAAATTACTTGATCAGATGTCATTGGCATTTCAGCGCCAACCATTCTTAAGAATCCTGATAACGTTCTGTTACCGAATCTTTCTACTTCTTGTTCGTACAATTCTGGTAGATATTGTTGAGCAAAGTCAGCAAAGTCTGCAGAACCTGGATCTGTCCATTGAAGATAGTTAGTTGATAAAACTGACTGATCTTGTGTTGGATTTAACCCAGCGTTTTGTACTATAAAATTTCCTAAAGCCATTTTATATTAGTTTTTATTATTTTCGTTTTATTTTTAATTTAGAACTATTTACACCACTAACTGCTTTAACTTTAAATCCGTTTAAATAAATATCATCAGGAGCTGTTTTTCTCCCATCAGCACTTATGTTTTTAGATTTAGCAATTACATCTCTTGTTGCGTCGGCTTTGCCTTGCTCATAAAAATGATTTGCAATAGTGTCTGCGTTATTAGCAGCGTACATAGCTTTATGATAACCTTTATAATCGACAACTTCTCCTTTTTCGTTTAAGAACTTCTTAAGCATATTTGAAATATCAGATTGGGCTTCAGCAACTTCGTTGGGATTATTTACAGAATATCTAAACTTTTTTTCTCCTAAAGCGAAATCAAAACCTTTGAATTCATCAGAGAACATTTTGTTTGTTGTATCTATAAACTCCTCATGTTGCTTTTTAGCTACTTCTTGTTCTTTGTTGTATCTGTTGAAAAACTCACTTGCTTTAGACATCTCATTGTTTACGGTTGGCCTCAACTTGATTTCATCGTAATACTGTGTTTTAAGATTTTCTAAGAACTTTTGAGCTTTAGCAACTTCTTCTTTTTTTGCGAGATTTTTTTTACGAACCACTCGCTCTTCGTCGTAATCTTCATCCACCTTAAACTGTTCGTCCATAAGAAATTCAATCTCTTCGGAATTTAAATGTGGTTTAGTATTTTTATAATATTCTTTTAATAAAGTAGTATCATCTACAGTGGAATAATCAGCATTTAACCTAACATAATCATTTATATTTCCACCCGTTTCTTTCATGAAGTCAACTAGCTTCTCTACATTTTCTGGTAACTTAGGTGTTGGAATTTCCTCTTTTGCTATTGAAACAGGAGGAGCAACAATTTCTGGTTCTTCATCTGTAATCTCTACTATCGAAGGATTTTCAGTTTCTACTTCTTCTTTCGCTTGGGGAGCTTCTTGCTTTTCGGCGTGTGTTTCTCCCACTTCTCCGCCATCTTTGGATAATTCACGTACATCCACTTTCTCTGGGCTTGGCTCTGAAACGGCATCTTCTTGTTTTTTAATTTCTATTTTAGGAGTTTCCTTTTTTTTATTTACTAATTTTTTAGGTCTTCCTGGTTTCTTCTTCATTTTAAATTCACCCTCTTGTGGGATGTTTTCTTGTTTTGTTTCTTCCATGATATGATATTATATAATTATATGTTAAGCTAATGGTGATCCTAAATTTAGATTACCAATATTTTCGTCTTCATTTACAAAGTCTTTAGGTAGCAAGTTGTTTTTTCTTTGATCTATCATATAGCTTTGTTGACTTGCTGCTAACTTAGTTCTTTGATCTTTTCTTGCTTCAATTTCTGCTTCTCTTGCAGATTGTTTGGATCCGTCAGCTTGAGTTAACTGCATATCAAACCCAAACTTTTGTTCTGCTAATTGCATTTTATGACCAAACTCTGCTTCTAGTCTTTGCATTTCTAATTGACTCTTACCTGTCTCTAACTGCAATGTAGTTTGAGCTATAGCTTCTTGTTTTTGAACTTCAAACATAGCCGCTTCCTCCGCTGCTTTAGCGCTAGCTTGAGCCTGCATTTGAACCATTCGTTCTTGCTGTTGTTGGTCAGCTTGAGCTTTTTGTCTTTGTTTAAGTTTAAGCATTTGATTGGCTAGTCTTAAATTACGGACTTGTCTAATATCAATTGCGTCAGGAAGGTTTATACCACCTGATTGTAATGCTATTTGAATATTTTGCTCTAATACTTGTTTTTCTTCTTCATCTGGTTCTAATTCTAAAAATACGCCAAAGTCATATAAGTGCAAGTTTTTCATTTCTTGTAAAGTTGCCACATTAAACAAACTAATACTATTAACTAAAGCTTCGTTAGTTAAACCAAACTCTAATGAATCTGAAACTCTTAATGCAATATTTTCACAAGCTCTTAAAGTTAAATATAAGCCAGCGTCTAATATATGTCTTGTAGCAACGTTAGACTGTGCTACTGCTAGCTTTTGTAAACCTAATAAAGCGTCTTTATCAGGGTTACTTCCATCTCTAGCTTCATTTAAACCGGTTACATCTCTAATCATTTGTAAGTAGTATTGGTAAGTTTGAATAAGACTTTGTATTTTAGCCATACCATTACTACTACTTAATTCTTGAATTGGAACTTTACCAGGGTTTATATCTCCATCTTGAGTCATAGATCTTCCGACTATTGAACCAGTTTGGAAATACATATTTAATGCTTCTTTAGGATTATAACTAGTACCATTTCCTAGATCTACTTCTGCTAATCCATCAACGTCTAGATACACGCCATCAGGAACCATTCTAGACAATACTTGTTGAAGTTTTAAAGACGTTAACTGAATCATGTCCGCAAAAGTAATCATACGTTCTACAAGAGATGTAATTCTACCTTTATATAAATCTGGAGCACAGATAGTATAGTTCATGTTAACTTTAGTTAAATTAGAACTAGGTCTAGTCATGTTTTCAGCCATTCTCCAATCAAGCATTATTGGATGCCCTAGTATTTTAGCTCCATGATATAATACTTCTATGGATCTGCTAACTCTTTCAAAACCATCATTAGGTGGTGGAGCAAAAGTGTCTGGTTTTTCAATTTGTTTTTCTAATCCGCTTGCTGTCTTTTTTATTTTCCAAACTTGATCCGCGTATGTTTTGTATTCAAAATAAAGAACTTGAACTGTATCATCATCTCTGTTTCCTCTGTAGTTTCTTCTATAATTAGTATTTCCTGGAAACTTTTGAATCATTTCTAATTCTTCTTTAGTTAAATTAGGAAATTCCTTTTTAAGTTCTGGTAAACTAATATTTTTAACTTCACCTACATAATATATATCTTCAAAATTAGGATCATCAGTATATGAATATACTAAGTTAGAAGGGTCTACATAATCTACGGTAACACCATTAGATCTATTCCAATTAGTTTTTACACAACCAATACCTATTTCAACTAGATCTTTATAAAACCTTCTTTTTGTTAGTTCAAATTTATTTCTATCTAAAACAGTGTTTATGACTTCTTCTTCTGCTATTTCTATAGACTGTTTGTAGTCCAACTGTAAGTGTATTTCTAATTCTTCTTCACTTTCAGGTGGTTCTGGTATTTCTTTAACTTCGCTTAAATCAACTCCTAATTGCTGTTGTATAGCTTGAAGAAGCTGTCTATTCATTATGTTTTTATGAAGCTTAGTTGCGTAATCAGTTCTAGCTTTTTGAGATGCAGGATCTTGAGCATATGCTTTTATATCATAAACTTTTTCTGACATACCATTTACTACAATATCTACAAATTTAGGTATAATAGCTACTGGAGTCCAATCTAGGTTTAGATAACTTAAGTCTCCATTAATAGAAAGTTCATCTTTATATTTTTGAATAGATTGTTCACCTCTACCGTATAATCTTCTACGGTGGAAAATATTGTAATTGTTTGTGTATCTCGCTCCTCCTACTCCGGAAGCCCACCATTCTCCTTCAATTGCTCTTCCTACCATCAAGCCATATTCTAATGACATTTTCTCTTCTTGAGGAACTACCTGATTAGGGAATGAACTTTGTGTATTAGTGTAAATCATCTATTATATTATTTTTGAAACTAAACCGTTGTTATCATATGTTTTAAATCCTAAATCTACTTTTTTAGATTGTCTTTGTGCGGTTGGTTTATATTTAGTCCTATTACAAGCCATAATTGCCAAACCTGAACTAATAGAAGCATCGTGCTTTGTTCTATTATTAATATCAAACTGTGTCCAATCTTCTAACGTCCTCTGATGATACATGTCTCCATACTCATCATTTTTAAAACCTACGTGATCTTCTATATACGCTTCAATTGCTGCCGCATGAGCTTGTTTAATATCTTCGCTTGAATTTGGTATTCCACCTATTTCTTTTTCAGAGACTGAAAGTTTATTCCAAACTTTATCAGGTCTGTTTATAGAAAACAATCTATACCCTCTTCTTTTTATATAATATAATAATCTTGGTTTATTGTTTTCAGCTAATATAGGCATACCATAAAATATGCAAGCCATTAATACGTCTTCAAAAAACACCTCCGCAGTTTCTGGTCTAGCTATATACTCTAAAAAGAAATGATTAGCTGGCGCGTCTTCTAGTGAAAATTTTGTTAGTCCGTGAAGCGATCCTTTAGACCCGCGACCATCGACAGTACCACTAATATCATAAGAGTCACAACCAAATGCTCCGATATGATCGTTTCCAGGGTATTTAAATCCATGTTTTAAAATTATATTATTTTGAAGATTTTTAGGTGGTATCCATGATATGTTAAATCTTCCATTATTGTTAGGAACAAATAATACTTTTGTATCTTTTACACCGTGCTCCCAATGAAAAGATCCTTGCGTAACATTAGCTAAGTTATTAACATCTTCGTTATAATCTATCTGCTCATATAATTTTGTGAGATTAAATAGGCTTTGCTTTATCTCATCTCTAAACGCGTGTTTTTCTGTTCTTGGAAATTGTCTATAATATTCATTTAAGCTGTCTGCATCTTCCTTTAATCCATCTACTTCATTATCCCAGTGTTCAATGACTCCGATTTTAATTGGGAGACCATCGATTCCGATTTTTGGATTTTTTGGCGTAGTGAATACAGGTAGTCCAAAAGTATCCATGAATCCTTCGTAGTTCCATTCCATAGGGATGAAAAGAGAGTACAAGCCAGAACTTGTTTGTCCGTTTCTATTTCTTTTAGTAACGTCTGAATTTCCGTATAGTTTTTTGAAGTTTGCTCCACCTTTATTTAGTGCGTTTGAAGTTGAGCCCATCATACACTTGCCTACTATTCTTCGTCCTAGTCTTAATGTAGTTTTTGTAACTCTCCAGTTGTTTAATATATTGTCTGGTCGTTCCCATTTTCCTGATTCGTCGTGTGCTAATATTTTTAATTTCTCACCATCGTAAGAGTTGTCCCCCGTATTTTTCCAGTCTATAGTTGTATCAAGACCTTGTAATTCTTTTAATTTAACGTTATCATCTAGTTTACGTCTAGTAAGTTTTGAAGCTGGGACTCTATATGCCAGTTCGGTCTTAGGACGATCCATACCATCCTGGATCGGCTTGAAGAAAAACGGATAGTTAACGGATATCGGGACAACTTTATCTGTGAACATTTTCTTAGCATCTGCTCCAGTTTTTGAAAGGATGCCGAATCTGGCATCACTAGATATTGTGGCTTGGTTAACGAGTTCTGCTGAGGACATAAAAGAAAATCCAGACCGTCTGTTTTTAAGATAGCACATCCCATAACATCTATCATCTGCCTTGCATGCCTCCCAAAATATAAAGAAGAGTCTATTTGCTTCTCTATAGTCCGGTGCTCCAACATCAATTTTTGACCATTGCAAATACATGTAGTGAGTACCTGTGATATAAGTAGAACTACCGTTATTATAAAACCAATACCCTTCATCTCTTCTTTTAAATTCATTATCTATATAATCAAACCATTTCTCTTTAAAGTCTACAGGATATTCTTCCCAATCAAATCTAGTTTTTATTCTTTTTAATTCTTTTGGATACGCGTGTTGTTCCCAGTGTTGTTCCGCTTTTTCTTCGCTTCGTTTAAACGGTTCATGCTCTGTTGGTAAAGCAATCCTGAGATTTTGAATTTCAATGATCTGTCCAATTGTACCTGTTTTACTAATAACTATAAAGTCATAATCTGCATTGTAACCATACTCCCATTTTTTTTCTTTATTTAATTTTTTTAAGATTTTAGGATTAACAACATCTTTTATTTCCTTCCACAGTGTTTGCTTGTAACTCATTTGCTTCTCCCTTCTGCAAATCCTTTAAAAACCCTTTCTTCTTTTATTTCTTTAGGTTTTTCAGATAATAATTCTTCTTCTTCTTCAATTCTGTTCAATATTTCAAACGCGTCGAATATGGC
>Ga0315315_10001390_pt1 | contig 22123 bp, 18 predicted proteins | sample M140m3416metaG_FD_203699 | JGI IMG/M metagenome (GOLD analysis project Ga0315315, IMG submission 203699) | Ammonia-oxidizing marine archaeal communities from Monterey Bay, California, United States - M1 40m 3416 | ecosystem: Environmental > Aquatic > Marine > Intertidal zone | place: USA...
GCCCAGGCCGCCGATTCCAAAGTCGCGTGGGAGGAATCAATCGAAAAAGGTCTGCGGTGGCTCAGTCGGACGCAGTCCTCGCGTGGGAGGTGGAATACCAACCAGTATCCTACGGCGATGGCAGCGTTAGCAGCGACCGCCCTGATCGCAAGTGGCAGTACGACCACTCAAGGACCCTATGCGAAACAAATTGCACGAGCAACGGATTACCTCATTAGTAAGAGTCGTGACAATGGCTTGATTGGCGATCCAAAGACGGATTCGCGGTACACCTACGGGCACGGCTTCGCCATGTTGTTGATGTCTCAAGTGCTAGGCGAGGAAGGCTTGATTGACCGACGAGAGGAATTAGTCGATGTCTTGACACGCGCGGTGCAATTCAGCGGTAACGCGCAAACAGAGGCAGGAGGTTGGGGATATGTTTCCGCTGCGGCTGGAAATAACTTCGATGAGGGATCAACAACGATCACCCAAGTGCAAGGGCTGCGCGGATGCCGCAATGCAGGAATCCCAGTTAGCGGTAAAGTTATCGATAATGCGAAAGAGTACATCTACGGCTGCAAAAACCCTGATGGCGGCATTAGCTACAGCAGCAAGCAGAGAGGTACAAGCAGGCCTGCAATTACAGCTGCCGCACTTGCTGCACTCTATAATGCCGGGGATTACGAAGGTGAGCACGTCCCGGAAATGTTGGAGTACAGCAAGAAATCACTCCACGGTTTGTCAGGGCGGTCTTTCGGCCACTGGCACTACACCTATCTCTACTACAGCCAAGTCGTCTATCGCCAAGGTGATGAGCTTTGGAAACCTTTCAGGGATCGACTGTATGACAAGATTGTCGGTCAACAGCGCCCCGATGGCTTCTGGGAAGGCCAAGTACACCCCGTCTATGTGACAGCTTGTAACTTGATCATGCTGCAGTTGGACAAGGGTTATCTGCCGATCTATCAACGGTAGGTGCAAATGCCTGCGTGAGGAGCCCCGCAAACTGCAGCAGGGCCGTTGTTGGGAGCAACGACTGAGCCCTTTTGTAAGGGACTCGAGCGTTACGAACAGTGAACTTAAATCCGTGAACTTTGCTCCGCAGCATGCGATTGTTTCGCTTGAAACTTCCCAGGCTATCTGGCAAGGTCGTAGGCATAAATCAAATCTTGATCGCGGATGATCAAGGTCTGGCTGGCCACGACGGGATGGGCCCATATTGCCCCCTTTTCCCGCGGTATCTCAGTTTGCCTCGGTAGTTTGAGCATTCCTTTTTGTTGCCAGCCAGATCGGCTTGGTTCCACCAGAAAAACCGTGCCATCTTTGTCGTTGTAGCAATAAAGACGCTCATCGGCGTAGCAGATTGAGCCACTCTTATTGGGTCGGATTTTTTCTTCCCAGAGTGTCTCGCCGGATTCAAGATCCTGAGCCATCCACACGCCTCCATTGGCTTTGCTGAAGCCAAAGATTGTCCCATTGACCAGCACCACGCCACCATGGTGGTTCTCCATCGTTTTGCCAGTCAGATGGTAGACAGTTTGCACTGCCACACTGCCCTGCCCTTCCTCGACGAGATTTATCAATGTGTTGCCAGCACGGTAAGCGCTCGTGTGGTAGATATGATTCTGATGAAGAATGGGAGTTGGAATGACAGCGGTGGGATTACCAGTCGCGGTGTCTGAAAACAGCCTGTCACCACTTTGGGTATCGAAAGCCACAAGCCCTGCTTTGCTGGCTGAAAGGTAGTAACCGATGTCACCTACATTGTCCTTCATGATGGACACGTATTGGGCTCCTTCCTTGTATCCTCGACTCTTCCACACCTCCTCGCCAGTCACCCGATCCACAGCAAGCAGAAAATTCTCTCCCCCAGGAGTTACTACAACGCGGTTGCCATCAACCAACGGTGAGTCGCTGTATCCCCAAGTTGGGATCTTACCCTTGTGGTCCTTTACGATGTCTGTTTTCCATTGGACCTTACCGGTTTCTTTCTCGAGTGATGCCAACACTCCGGTATCGCTGAGTACAAACACCTGATTTTGATTTACGGTGGGCGTACTTCTTGGTCCACCTCCCCAGCCTTGATTGTAATCTTCGCGGGTCCCTGCCCTGCTGAAGTCGGTTTTCCACTTCACTGAGCCATCTTTCAGATTCAGGCACAAAGCAAAACAGCTACTGTCGTTGGATCCGAGTGTGAAGATGCAGTCATCGACAATTGCGATGGTGGAATACCCGATTCCGGCATCAGCGAAGGTCCACTTGATCTTTGGCCCGTCTTCCGGCCAGGTTTTCAGCAGATGTTTTGCAGGGGAATGGCCATCGCGTGTTGGGCCTCGCCACTGCGGCCAATCTGCATCGCCCGCAAGCGTAGTTGTCAGATTGAATTGGCCGTAGAGTGACAGCAGCAACGCAAGCAAGATAGGTTTCATGTTCGGTCTCTATCCGCAAGAAAGCGAAAAGGGAGTTTCAACTGGAATGGATTTTGTCCACGGCATTGTAGCAAGCGTTCTGAAACCACGTCGCAGTAGAACGTACTAGCAAATTGCCACGCTCTTAACGTCCGGTTGCATCATTGGCCGAGTCACTCATTTGCAACATGACCATGTCCCGGTATCTGCCACCATCTTTCAGTAGTTGATCGTGGCTCCCAACTTCGACGATGCGCCCATTCTCCAGTACGACGATTTTGTCTGCTCCGGCAATGGTGCTGAGGCGGTGGGCGATGACAAACGCAGTTCTGTCCTGAAGCAAATCGGCCAAGCTGTTCTGAATCAACCGCTCGCTTTCGCTGTCCAGATTGCTGGTTGCTTCATCCAACACGAGGATTTTCGGATCCGCAAGGATCGCTCGTGCAATCGCGATGCGTTGTCGTTGTCCTCCAGACAATTTGACGCCTCGTTCACCAATGACTGAATCGTAGCCGTCGGGTAGTTGCGTGATGAACTCATCAGCAGCGGCAGCCTTTGCTGCTTCGATGACGTGTGAATCAAGAGTGTTGCGTTTGGCGTAGGCAATGTTTTCGCGGATCGTTCCATCGAAAAGAAAGACATCCTGTTCGACGATTCCGAGCAAACTCCGGTAATTGTTCAGTTTGATATCGCGAAGATCTCGACCATCCAGACAGATGCTGCCCGAGCTCGCGTCGTAGAATCTGGCGATCAGGTTGGTCAAGGTGGTTTTTCCGGCCCCACTGCGGCCAACCAGCGCAACGGTTTCTCCCGCATTGACCTCGAGATTAATATCCTGCAGCACCATTGTGTCGGACTCGGGATACGAAAAAGAAACATCTCGTATCGACAGTGCACCTCCCACATTTTCACGTCTTAACGCTATTGCCTCTGGGTGGGTTTCGAGTTCGTCTTCGATCTCCAAAACGTCCAGCACTCGGTCAAGTCCAGCAAGATTGTTCTGGAACGAGACTGCGCTTGCCGCGATGGTCGCCAACGGATCCAACAGCATGGTCAGGTAAACGAGAAACATCATCAGATCGCCGAGTGTCAGTTCGTTGTAAATGATCTGGTAACCGCCATAAAGTAATAACCCAGTTGATGCGAGAGGCACGACGACTTCCCAAATGGTCTCGATAATCCGAGTCCACCACCACGTGAATAGCTGTTGCCGCACAAGAAAGTCACCCTCGCGAACAAAGCGAGATGATTCATTGCGGCTTTGAGAAAAAGTTCGGACGACACGAATGCCGCTGAACGTTTCGGTTGCGTTGCCATCAATCCGCTGACGTTGCTTTCGGATGTCGCGATAGAGTGGACGGATGCGATTGATCCATGTGCGATGGGTTACCCAGACGATAGGTAGCAGCAGCAAGCCGCCGACCATTAATTTCCAATCGACAAGCATCAGTATGATGAGGCTCCCGACAAATTGAATGATTGCTCGCCATGGGTTGTAGAGCATGCTGAAAATCAGATCAGCGACCCCACCAGCGTCTTCACGTATTAAACTCGCGACACCGCCACTCTTCATGTCGTAGACGTTGTTCAGCGGCAGTTTGACCGCATGTTCGAACACACGACGTCGGATATTGACCTGGGTCTGGTTGACCGCTTTGGTCGCAATCCACCGACTGCAGAGATGGACGATGGTGGAAATGATAGTGACGACAACCACTAGTCCCGCAATCGTTAGCAGCAGGTTCATCGGATCGGTGGGCAGTGGCAGAGCCTGTAACCAAGTAGGCAATTTCTTTGGAGGTGTGGTTAACGCTGAGTCAATCGCAAGTTTGGTCCCTAAAGGGGGAATCAGGCGGAGCACAATGCCGATTGTCAGCAAGGCTAGTGCTACGAAAATCTGTCCGCGGTGTTTCGCAGTGAGGGCCAAAAACTGCGAGAACAGTTCCCAGAATTTTCGATCCCGTTCGCCGAGTTTCTTTGGGTTACGTTCGCTGTGGCCATGACTTTGCGGCCGCTGACCGCTCGCATTTCGGTCACGAACAGTTTGGCGATATTCAGAAAAACGGTGACGGCTGGGTTGGGTTGGCATGCGTAATTGTTAGTGGGGAGCAACTGTTCCTACAACCACTCACGCATCAAACCTTTGCGAACCCATGGTTTTTTAACGTTTTGAGGTCTTGGGATACGGTCTGTTTCGCGGGTAAATCTGCTGCACCGCCGCATCCACGGACCATTTGTCACTAAAATACACGCCGTTTGACCAGCCTCGTACTTCCAACTCTTGCCCCTTTCGTTGGGGTCCAGCCAACAGATTCGCTATGCAACTGATCGATTACATCGTCTTGGTCCTGTATTTCGTGGGAATGATCGCTATCGGATTGTGGGCGATGAAACGTGTAAAGGACCAGGAAGACTATTTCATGGGGGGGCGTGGCTTTGGAAAGCTGCTGCAGACCTTTGCGGCGTTTGGAGCCGGTACGGGCGCTCATGAACCGGTGATGGTCGGGAAGACCGCGTGGACAAGCGGTCTGAGTGGTGTTTGGTCAGCCTTGATGTGGTTGTTTGTGACTCCTATTTATTGGATCACTGCGGTTTGGTACCGCCGAATGCGCCACCTGACCTTGGGTGATTGGTTTGTTGAACGCTATGAATCACGATCGATGGGAGTCGCCTATACGCTGTTTGCCATCGTCTTCTATATGTTTTACCTGTCGACGATGTTCTCGGCTGTTGCGAAATTCTCAGCACCACTGCTGGGCTTTGATGTGGGACTGTTCGGCTATGAATTAAAGTACACGCTGATTCCTGTGATTGCTGGCGTTGTCATTTTATATGGTGTGCTGGGTGGATTGGCTGCAGCGTATTGGACTGATCTCATTCAGGGTCTGTTCATCATCATCCTGTCAGTGCTCTTGATTCCCTACGGTTTGTGGGCGATCGCAGAGACATTTGGTGGTCCCGGCGAGCAGGGGCTGATGGATGGTTTCCGAATTATGCATGAACGTGTATCTGCAGATTGTTTCAGTTTGTTCTCTGGGCCAAGCAGCGGTGAGTTTCCGCTGCCATTTATCATCTCGCTTTCCTTGATCAGTATCGTTGGCGTTGTTGTGCAACCACACTTCATCGCTACAGGAGGTGGGTCGGCCAAGACAGAAAAAGAGGCCCGTATCGGCTTGGTCGTCGGTAACTTTCTAAAGCGGCTGTGTACTGTGGGTTGGGCTTTGACGGCATTGATCGCGCTGGCACTGTTGGCGGGGAGTGCGGAAATTGCTGCTGACCCAGATCGGGTGTGGGGAGTTGCGGCACGCGAGATATTGGGTCCCATGAACCTGGGATTGGTAGGGTTGATGTTGGCATGTCTGTTGGCAGCCATGATGAGCTCGGCAGATACCTACATGATCGTGACCTCGGCCTTGGTGGTTCGGAATGTCTATGCGCCTTATATCAACTCAACTGCAGATGAAAAAAAATACGTCCAAGTTGGCAGGATGACAGGATTGGTGATCATTGTCGGTGCTGCGTTTATATCGCTCACTTATGCCGATGTTTTTGGTCAATTCAAAATGGCGATCGAATTACCCATCCTGTTTGCAGCACCATTCTGGTTGGGAATGTACTGGAGGCGAGTGAATCAATTTGCTGTGTGGGGGACGATTGCTACATCCTTGATGCTGTTCTTCGTTCTTCCAGTCATTGTGCCGAGACTGGCAGACTTGAGCACAAACCAGAAACTTGCGACCACAACAAATTTGGTTACAAAAACACTTGTGCGCCCAGCGACGGAATCCGATATCGCTAGGCACGAGGCATGGGTCGCAGCGGGAGGTGAACTAAAGGAACAGATCGCTACTAGTGCGGATAGTGAAAGCAGGAGCCAGCTCGAGGAGGAACTTGCTGACCTCGGCCCAGAGCCGCCTTTTGCAGCTGTGGGTGAGCCAATTGAAATTGTCATCAAGAGTGGGGGGCAATCGATTTACTGGACAAAACTCGTTCCGATCGGTCCACTGTCAAAAGAGTTGGTAAGTGACACGAAAGAGGCGGGCATGCTGGTTAAGACCGAACGATGGGTTGGGAAGCAGAGAGGTGAAGGATCTCTGAAAATTGATTTCCTTCTTTATGGTCTGATGGGGATTGATCTTTCGAATGCGAACAAGGCAACATTGGAGACACTCCGGTTGCCAATCCGGTTGTTACTGCCATTTGCCGTTCTTTTCTTTCTCAGCCTCGTCACACCGCGCGGCAGTGAGGCGATTTTGGACAGGTACTTTGCAAAGATGAAAACTCCAGTGCAGTCTGATCCAACGGCCGATAACGAAGCGTTGGAAGCTGCCTATCGGGATCCTTCTTCAACCATAAGTCGCAAACTGTTTCCGAATTCCGACTGGGAATTTGTCTATCCCACGAAAATGGATGTGACAGGTTTTTTGATTTCGTGCGTTGTGTGTGCTTTAGTCATTGGCTTGCTGTTGTGGCTGGCTGGCATCGGCGCTTGATGTGAATTGAGTTCTTGAAACGATGAAAGTGTGTTATTGCGATTGGGTAACAAAATGCGATTTTTAATTAGGTTGGTCCGTAGCATTCTTGTAATGCTTGGATCTCTGGTGGTCCTTGGTTTATCTGCACCTCTCTGTGCTGCCGAAGATGAAGTTCCGGTTGCAGCAGAACGCATTCTTTTTTTGGGTGATTCAATCACTCATGCTGGCGATTATATTTCTCTGGTTGAAACGCAATTGCGTCTTCATGGTCACAATGGCACCTTGATCAATCTGGGGTTGCCGAGTGAGACTTGCAGTGGTTTGTCAGAGCCGGAGCATCCGTTTCCTCGGCCAAATGTCCACTCAAGAATTGATGCTGCTTTGAAGAAAACGCAGCCGGACGTCGTGGTAGCGTGCTACGGAATGAACGATGGGATTTATTATCCCTTTTCAGAAGAACGCTTCGCCGCCTATCAGGCGGGCATTCAGCAGATCATCGCCAAAGTAAAGGATGCCGATGCAAAGCTGGTTTTGATGACCCCGCCGGCATTTGATTCCCTGCCGCTGAAACAGCAAGGCAAACTGTTGCCAATTGGTGAAAAACAGTACTCGTGGAAAGAGATTTACGAAGACTATGACGCTGTGATGGCGATTTATGCCGCCTGGATCCTTCAGCAGAAAGATGAGGTGGAACTCGTGATAGATCTTCATTCAGCAGTTTCGAACTATGTCAAAGCAAAGCGAAGAACAAATCCCCAATTCTCAATGTCTCCTGATGGCGTTCACGTGAATCATGAAGGACATACGGTTCTCGCCGATGCTGTGCTGAAAGCTTGGGGTGTAGCTGATCAGATTGAAGCAGATGAATCTCTCAAAGCGTTAATTGATCGCCGGCAAAAACTCATGCACGCAGCCTGGTTAAGCCATGTGGGACACGATCGCCCCGGCATGAAGCCGGGATTACCAATGAAGGAAGCTCAGAAGATCGCAGCCGACATCGAGAAGCAGATTGCTGCGCGTGTACTGCGTCATCAGGATGCTTCGAGAGCCGGATACGACGATGTTTATCGTTGTTTTTTTCCAGCTTCCAGCCTGCCGGGTGAATTGGAGTTGTTTGTCGACTTTGATCTCTGGCTGCCACCCGGAGTTGACCAGATACGAGGGGTGATCGTCCATCAACATGGCTGTGGTCCTGGCGCCTCCAATGCAGGTCTGACCGCAGTTTGTGATTTGCACTGGCGTGAGCTGGCAAAGAAATGGGATTGCGCTCTACTTGGTTCTTCCTATGAGGGGCGAGCTGGTAGTAGTTGCCGTTTGTGGTGTGATCCAAGAAATGGGTCGGGTGAGCGATTTTTGCACGCATTGAGTAAATTTGCCGAAGAGACAGGACATGCCGAATTGAATCAGGTGCCATGGTGCCTGTGGGGGCATTCTGGCGGTGGATTCTGGGCAAGTTTGATGCAGACCATGCATCCCGAACGCATCGTTGCGATCTGGCTGCAATCAGGCACGGCATTTGGTTACTGGACTCAAGGCGAGGTGAAAGCACCAGAGTTGAAATCAAACATTTATCACGTGCCTGTTATGGCGTGCCCGGGGGCTAAAGAACGCACTCACGAAAGGTTTCATCGTGCTTGGGATGGTTTGCACGCGATGAAGACTGCGTATCGGCTGTCCGGTTCGCCGTTTGGGATCGCTCCAGATCCAAATACAGGTCATGAGTGTGGAGATTCGCGTTACCTGGCGATCCCATTCTTTGATAGTTGCCTGAGACTGCGGCTATCTGATGACAACACTGCTCCAACGGAATTGCGGCCCATTGATATGTCACGTTCATGGTTTGGTTCGGAGTCAGGTGAAGTTTTTTCTTCAGATGATTACCCCGGTGAAAAGCAAGTCGCTTCGTGGTTACCTGATGAGCTGTTCGCATCCCGTTGGTCCACCTTCTTGCGTCTGGGGAATTTACCGGATTCGTCAGCACCAGCTGCTCCTCATTCATTAGTCGCGCGAAAGGATGGTGGCAGCACAGTGCTTACATGGAAAGCGGATGCGGACTTCGAAAGCGGACTGGGTGGATTTCGAATTGAGCGAAATGGCGAAACGATTGCTCAGTTGCCAGAAGAGCCAAAAACTCGCTATGGACGCCCCATCTTTCAGGTGATGAACTACTCAGGGACGCCGGCTCAGCCTCTTGCCTTAATGCAATTTACTGACCTGAATCCTCTGTCTCCCAAGCTCTGTGAGTATCGTGTTTTTGCAATCAACTCAGCAGGACTTGAGTCGCTGCCAGCGGTGCTTAAATGGAAAGCCTCCAGCGGCAAGTGAGTAAGAAAATCGAAGGTTGAGCAATGGTTCATACGCCTCAGATGCAGCAGTTGCTTTGCCGCGACTTTGGATGATCTTGCTGTCAGGTGATGCTGCCTGCTGAAAGAAAACGCAGGCGATGGCCCATCAAGAGCTTGCGCTTCGGTAGCTGAGAAGCGCACGTTTGAATACCCAGCGGCTAATCCAAAGACTCAGTAATGTTGCTGCCAAGCCCCAAACAATGAGCAGTTGATCTTCCCATGTTTGAGGGCTGATTGGTTTGGCAAGAATACGTGCTGGAATATTTACCACCAACAGGACTGGGATGATAAAAGTGAAAAATCCGTACAGCGGTCTGCCCCAACCACGATTGTAGATCTCCATCGGATAACGACTGAAATTCGTTATGTAGAACCAGAAGTTATATAGTGTTTGATTACGTCCAAGCCAGATGCTGGTGGCACTCAAGCAAATCATCAACGAGTACATGATGGCAACACCGCACGCCACGAAAAAGACGTAAAGTAGAATCGATAGAACGCTAGGTGTCATTGGATCAACTTGGCGAGTTGCGAGAGAGTACAAAGCGATCAAAGCAATGATGAAGCCTGCGGCAAAGTTGGATAGCGCACTCCAATCAACTCGTCGGAAAGAGATCAGAAACTGAGTATCAATTGGTTTCAAGAGAGCAAAGTCGAGGCCGCCCGTACGGATCAACTCACTGAACTCTTCCGCATTGGGCATGAAGAAGGCCTGCACGAGGCTGTTGATGAACCATGTTGTTGCAATGAACAGAAAAAACTTGTCGCGATCCCAACCACTGTCAGCGCCAATCGATGTGGTGTACTGAAAAATGATGAGATAAAAACCTACGTTCATCAGGGTCCAGCCAAGGCTGCTGATACATTGCAACACAAAGTTTGTGCGGAATGTCATGTCTCGAACGAGACTATTGCGAGCAAAGGTTAAAAAAACCTTCCAGTACTTTGTCTGATCGGATCGAGGATCCAGTTCCATTTTCAACCCCCAAAACCGCTGTAACGTCGTACGCCGCGAGCATAAGCAATTCGGCAGACGATGATGAAGAAGGTCAGCCAGCAAGCTTCAATGGCAAGCTCCATTGGCAGATCCTCTTCTGGAATCTTCCCAAGAAAAATAGCCGCTGGAAAATACGCTAAATATTTGAAGGGCAGCAGATTAACGAACGTTGCCACATTGTCTGGCAACATGGTCAATGGAAACATATGCCCGGATAGAAAAAAACTGAACAGCATGTAGACGAAAAGAAGCGAAGATACTTCCAGAAACCAAAATCCGATCATACCGATCGCGGCTTCGAGGAAAAAGCCAATGAGAAATCCCATGGCAAGCGAACCCGCGAAGGCGATCAGCACGGGCCATGAAGGCCAACCGGAGGCGAAGTAGTCGCGGCATAGAAAAAACACGAGCGCAAAAGGTAAAATGGCAATGGCGTAATACGCCATTTTGTGGGCGATTCGAGTGAGCAGCAGAAAGCTAATCAGGTCAATGGGCTGAATCAAGTATCGCTTGATTTCTCCGTCCCTGATCTCGCGGGCGATTCCGGAAGCCAAGCCTGGCATGCTAGAGAATGCTCGGGCGACCATCGTAAGCAGATAGTACGCAACGATGTCTGTGAAATGGAACCCGCGAATCTCAGTGCTTTCAAGCTTGCCTCCTTGGGTCGCCTCAATGGAGTCGAAAATTGCATACCAAAGGAATATCTGAGTCACGATGGGGAGAAAACGCATCAATGTACCCAAAGCGAAATCACCTCGATAAACGAGACGTTCGCCTAGCGCAGTACTCAAAATTGTACGCCACAGAGACAGCTTCCAACTCAGCCTTTGGCTAGTGGTGCGGGCAGGAGTTTCAGTGCTGAACACGGAGCTTGACAAGACGACTTAAATCCATGGTGACATGTGCTTTGCAATCTCTTGCGAGGTACTGACCCGTAGTAGCCTAAGCTTTTCGCCACGTTTTTGGCAGGTGGGACGAAATCTGAGCGGCTGCTCAGCTTGTTTTGCATCGCAGTGCAGGTCCGGTACGGCTGCAAGAAGGTCCGTGAGTTATTTGTCGTTACACATCGCGTTAGAAAACAACTTCCGGGCAACCAGTGTGCATCATACCGCTGGCTTATCGTTTAAAATTCAGCGGTCACCAAGTTGCTGTTTGTTACTCTCGCGAGGTTGTTTGAGATGAACCGAAGGTCCTTAGCCAGTCTTTTTTTCCTGCCACTGGCAATCCTGATTGCGACACCTGTTTGGGCGCAGGATGCGAAACCCGGAACCACCCACCGCACAACGGAGTTGTTGTGGCCAAATGGGGCACCGAATGCAGGGGGCAAGGAGGATGGAGACCTTCCGCAACTGATCATCACGCAAGTTGCATCGAAGGTCCCTACGGCTGCTGTTGTGATCTTGCCCGGAGGCGGTTACCACGGACATGCAATGGGGCATGAGGGTTACCAATTTGCTGATTGGTTTGCCGCGATGGGAATCCAGTCTGCTATCTGTACCTATCGCCTTCGTGGCAAGGGAAATGATGGCAAGGGGTACGGGCATCCTAGCCCTATGCAGGATGCTCAGCGTGCTATCCAAACGCTACGCGCCAGGGCAACGGAATTGAATATTGATCCTGAGCGAGTGGGTGTGATTGGTTTCTCAGCAGGTGGGCATTTGTGCTCAACCGTTTCGACCCATTTTCTCGATGCTAACTCGACAGCCAAAGATCTCATTGCAAGAGTTTCATCACGTCCGGATTTCTCAATTCTCTGTTATCCGGTCATTGCTTTTGACAAACCTTATACCCATCGCGGAAGCCAGCAGAATTTGATTGGTGCAAATCCTGATCCAAAATTAGTTGAGGAATTGTCAAATGAACGCCAAGTGACAAATGACACGCCTCCAACCTTTATCTTTCACACTGCTGAGGACAAAGTGGTGCCAGTGGAGAACAGCTTGCAGTACTACTTGGCGTTACAGAAAAATAGTGTGCCGTCGGAATTGCATGTCTTTCCGAAAGGAAGGCACGGTGTGGGGTTGGCCCGGCAGTTGCCCGGTGCATCGCAGTGGCCTGGGCTGTGTCAGGAGTGGCTGAGCCGACTCGGAATGCTACCTAAGTCGTAGCATGATCTGCTTGAGATAGAGAGTGTTCAGTGTGGTGGTGATTGCGTCGCTTAAGCACTCGCGAAAAGCCGTCCGCGTGAGCGAGCGGCCGCTGGTTCGGGTTGCCTGCCGATGTAACCAGATCCTGCGGGTTCTGATTCAAGGGATGCCAACGCATTGTGGAATTCCTGCTTAGAGTCACCGGTGCAGGTTGCGATCAGATGACTGACCTCATCTTTGTCGGTGATTTCTCCCAGCGGATGCACACCATTGTTGGTTCGTGCAAGGATGAGAATTCTCTGACCACATCGAAGCAGCGAAACTTGCGTACGTGGGTCAATAGAGGTGCTCCCCAGTGTTTGGAAAATCTCCTTGGGAATGTTCTTATTGCTACCTCCTCGTGCACCAAATTTACGGGTGGCCCAAATCAAGGCTGCGAACAAGCCAAGTACAACAGCCAGACTTGAACTGACAGTAATCAGTGGGCTGGTGGAACCTGATTTTGGTTTGCTGTTAGGACTGGATTCGTCATTGGGACCTGAGTTTGGCATCAGGCTGGGGAAGGTTTGTGCCACTGATTGCTTCGGACTGGTCAAAGCAGTGTTTCCTGCCAGCCTGTTCCTCGGTGCTCTTTCTGACGGCATTGCGTTTGTTGCCGGAGCACGCATCGAATCGGTGGCGACCGTCTTTGCGATTCCTCGCTCACGGATCAGATTGGCACTTTCCTGCCCTTGCACATAGCTTGAAGAAACGCTGACACATAAAACTGCGGCCAAGACAGGGTAAAGCAACTTCTTCATGACGGTCAATTCCGCAAGGTGGGGATGCAGTCTGATGATCTTGTAAAACGCTGGCTGGAGAGCCTAAGCGCCCACCAGTTCAGTTACTCGTATACAGAAATTGTCGTTCATGACCAAGACTTCTCCTCGGGCAATTAGTCGACCATTGACGAAAACGTCAACAGGATCCCCCGCTAATTTATCGAGTGCTACAACGGAGCCGCCGCGGAGTTGCAGTACTTCATCGAGACACATTTGGGTTCGCCCCAGTTCAATTCGGAGGTCCATTTCGACTTCCCCGAGCAAATCGATGGGCTGTCGTTCCGAAGTTTCTTCTGTGGGAGAGAGATCGTTGAGATCGAAGGGGGCTGGGGTGGGGTCACCCGTAGCTGTTTCGCCCGTTGCTTTTTCCAGAGACTCGGTTGCCTGATCAAGCAATTTCTCGATGTCTGCCGTTTGCACGTCACTGCCATCTTTTGCTGAATCGTCGGAGACAGGACCGCCTTGAGTGGCTGTGCTATCTTCGGCAGCAACTTCATCGGTTGCATCAGCTGGTGTCGATTCGTCGTTTGGATCAGCCACAGCGTCGTCCTTCCATGGACTTGAATTGATGCAGGAATGTTTCCCGCGCGCCTGTTTCACGGAATCAGGCTGCGTGATGGGATTACTGCTCGATGAGTTGATAACTGGTAAAGCCAACACCCATCAGCAGATCTTCGTTCAAGAGATGGTTACATTCCGTCAAAATGCGTCGTTCTAGCAAGCCCAAATTGTTCTTGCTGAGCTCTTCGAGGTCACTATTGCGGATTTTTCTGCGAATTGCCGTCCTCAGACGACCTTCTTTTTCTTCGAATTCGATTTGGAAGTCATCGGCAAACTTTTCCTTCACCAGTCCATAGACGTCAATTTCAACCCGGTATGTCAGTTCCGTATCCTGGGGACTGAAGGTTTCGCCGAACTTCCCGATCGTGCATTCCTTGATCTGATTTTCGTCTTTGATTTTCTTTTCAGCATCGTTTTCACCCTTTTGGATTGATGCGACTAAACGCTCCTCCGCCAAAGCACTGACTTCATCAGCGCTGGGGATAAAAAAGAAAAACATTGCTGTTTCCATCAGAATTACGACGGAAACGAATGCGATGATCATGCCGCGGCCACCTAGGCCACTGGCAGCGGATGTGGTTTCTTCTGTTTGTTGTTCGTCATCAGCCATTATTTTTTCTCCTTTGTTGCATCATTGGCCGTGGTAGGTGTTCTCTGGGAATCACGCTCATTTGGATCTGCAAAAGATTCATTTAGCATGAATACTTCGACTCTCGGATTTGGAATGCTTGAATCACCAGATGCTGATGTATCAACCGGTTCGCTGTCTCCCACGGATGCAACACGGCACCTCTTAGGATTGATACCTTCCTCATTGACTAGTGCTTGTCTCACATTCAGTGCACGCTCAAAGCCGAGTTGTATGGTTAGTTTGGTATCATCGACTCGGTTTGCGTACGCGGGCGACACATGTCCGCGGATTTCAATTTTCTGTGGCTTTCCACGCAGTTTGTCTGCGAGTTGCTTGATCTCGACTCGTGCTGCTGGTGAAAGTGATGCTTTCCCGATCTGAAAGAAGATCACGGAGCCTACTGCTGTTAGCTGTCCAGGACGCACAATGCGTACGCGAGGTTCTTCCCCCGCTGGAGCTTTGACAGGGGCGCCACCTTTCGTAGTGTCTTTTCGTTTGGCTCGACCAGTGGTTGCCAGCGGCGTGTACTCAGTTTTGCGTGGTCGTTTTTTGCCTGGTGAAAGCGACTCCGATGAACGCGAATAGCCGAACTCACGTTGAACGGAGTCCACCAGTTTTTGATAGGTTTCGTCGTCTTTGATCTCGCTGAGCGAAACAAGCATGATGAAGAATGTCAGCAATAGGCTCATCATGTCACCAAAGGTGACCACCCATTCCGGAATTCCCATTTCTTCAGGTTCGTCGTTCATTGCCTACTCCAGATCACGCTGTTTTGGAGGTAGAAACGTCCTTAGTTTTTGATCGATGGCACGTGGGCTTTCACCCGATTGAATCGCCATGACGCCGCGTATAGCAATTTCGAAGCTGACCATTTCATTGCGGCTCATCAGTCCCAGTTTTTCCGCAAAGGGGCTGAAGAATACGTTTGCGATGATGGCTCCGTACAAAGTTGTGATCAGAGCAACAGCCATGCCCTTGCCGATTCCGCTGGGATCGCTCATGTCCTGAAGCATCATGATCAACCCGATTAGGGTTCCGATCATTCCGTAGGCTGGTGCAAATCTTCCCAGCTGGTCCATGATGCTTTTGCCTTCACGATGGCGGCTGGCGATCGCCTCGATTTCTGTTCTCAGTACTTCTTCGACAACATCAGGAGTGCTGCCGTCCACGGCCATTTGAATACCGGTTTTCACCAAAGGGTTATCAATTTCCAGCACTTTCGATTCCAGTGCCAGAAGTCCATCACGACGGGCTGTTTCAGCGAGCTCGACGATTTGGTTGATCAACCCAATTCGATCTTCGTTCTTATTCATCAGCACCTTGAGTGCGATCATGGGGGCCTTCAGCATGCTGTGAAGCGGAAAGCAGATCATGGCTGCGGCAACAGCACCACCGAACACGACCAACATGGAAGGAAGATCCAAGAAGGCAGTGAAGGGAGCTTCACCCAGCATGATGGAGGCGATAATGAGGCCGACCGCTAAAATCAGGCCGACGATACTGGCAATGTCCATGTTTTGTATCTGCGATGATCAGTTCGTGGCGGGTGTTGGAACCGTGGCCGTTGTAAAGCTTGCGGTTGGCATGGGCATGAAGTGCTTTTGCTGCTGGTACTGCACAGCACGCTCAATTACCACTTCCATTGTTTCACCCACAACAATTCGCTCACCGCTGATGAGTGTGATGAAGGTGTCAGGCCGGCGTTCGATGTAACGAATCAAGTCCGCGTTAAGGACAAATGGTTCGCCATCCAGTCGAGTCAGTTTGATCATGAAGTTACCCCCGAGCCGCGTGAATGCCTTGCAGGAGGGACGACAGTCCCAAAAGGCGGATACGCATGACGTGGGTAGGCAATTCCAAGTGGACTGATCCGACCTGCGTCACGTAATGCTAGGACACATTGGGCATACAGTCGCCGCAGGCTGAAAAGAATCGCTAGCTTACCGGTGTGACCTGATAAACACAGCTAACATGATCGGTATAACCGTCAATATTCATACTCTCGGCGGACGGTACAAATCAAGATTTTCCCGACCTGCCAACTGCGAGTAGATTTCTACAATTTTACGTCGACCGCCGAGCAGGCCAGCAGCGTTGTCAGGCGAGGTAGATTCAATGCGGTGTAGATATGGACATGGCAACGGAAACATGAATTCGATGTCGCATTGGCTGCCAGTCGCAATTAAAACAGCCTCCACACGCAAAGTCTCTTCGGTTCCGTCTGAATCGGTAAAGCGGAGTTGGAAGTCCGCAGGGTAGTCTGATGCATCCTCGGACTCGTTTTCAAGCTCAATTGGTACAGCATCGATGCTGGTAACCAAGTGTTCCGTTTTGATGCGGCCACGTAATAAGTCTGATTCCGATAAGGGAACCAACCCCTCCTCGATCCATGCTGAAACTGTGGTTGGGTGCACCAGCGGTGAACTGCCGGGATTTTCTGCTGCATGCTGAGTCGCTACGGCAGACAAGGCAAGTGGCGAAAGGCATTGGTCGGGTAGAATAACTAAATCAGCATTGCTCTCATTTCGCATGTTGTTTCCGATCGCCCCACGTTCCAAAATCGTCACGTCGTAGCCAAGAAAACGCCCGTAGAGACCAGCTTCGATCCCGTGAGTGCCAGCACCCACAATCGCAATGGATCCGGGAGGATCCAGTGTCATATCCATGTCAGTTTTCGGATTATTGTTCATGTTGTGGTGAAGGATCGAACGTCGTGGTTACTTTTGTGTTTGCGAATCTGGAAGGCATCGATCGGGATTTGTGGTTTTACTTGGCTCAACATATCGGCGATCAATACGGCGGTCCCCGGTGAAAGGTGCAAGCCACTGCGGTGGTGACCTGCAGCAACATAAAGATTCTCGACACCCGGTACAGGTCCAATCATCGGAAAACCGTCGAATGTCATTGGGCGCAAGCCGGACCATGATTTGACATGTTCGGCTGTTTTTAAATCTGGCAGCAAATGGGTGGCAAAGTCCAGCAGAGATTTCAGCACAGAGTCTGTCGTTCCCAGCTCGAACCCGATTTCTTCCTCGTTCGAGCCAATCAATGTGTGGCCATCTTCGCGGGTAAGCACGTACCGCTGCCCCATGTTGATGATATTGCGAATCAGAGGCTTCGATGTTTTGAGCAGCAAAATTTGACCACGGATCGGGACAATGCTCAATTCCAGGTCCAGTGATGCTGCAAGTTGTCCTGTCCAAACACCGGTCGTAATAACGATACCGTCAGTGGTGTGCCAGTTACCTTCGTACTGAATGTCGGCTCGTCCACCTAGGCAGCGGATGTCGGTCACATCGGTGTTTTCAAGAAAATTAACTCCTAGCTGGTCGCATGCCTTTTTGAGAGCAGCAAGGTAATTTGGCGATCGCAATTGATATTCATCAGGTACATGCCACGCTGCGGCGTTATTGGTGTTGCGCCACCAGTCCGCTAGTGCCGCTTCTTGGCCAACGATTTCGTCTGATGTCAGCTGCTTGCAATCAATTTCCATCTCCTGCCAGTATTCGGTCATCCCTGACATGGCCGCGATTTCGCCGACTGTTTCCGCCAGATAAAGACCACCACAACGTTGTAGACCCGGATCGATTCCGGTATCAGTTTTCAGTTTTTCTGCCCATTCAGGGAATAGCTGGTGGCTCAGGCCACGCAAGCGATCGATAGGGTCAAATGAATTTCTAAGATTCGCTGGCGGTAAAATGCCTGCCCCAGCCCAAGACGTACCTCTGCCGGTGACACTCTTGTCGATGACGGTAACGTTGAACCCTCGTTGAGCGAGTTCCCATGCGGTGCTGAGACCGATTGCGCCTGCGCCGACAACTGTGGTGGATTTGTTCATCGGTTCCTCCAATCGGACGAAGCGGATTTTTCGAGGATGGATTGGATGGCCAAAAAGAAATCCTTGTGCTCGCTTCCTGTCATTCGTTGATCCTGCTGCTGGGACTGCAGCAGGTGGATAAGTTCCCGTTCGGTGTCGATGTCCTCACGGGGCTCGAGTTCTGCCACTGTTTGGTTCGCTTGCACTAGCTTCTGACGTGTGATTGAGAGTACCTGCTCGGTACTCCATGGGATCTCCCGGAAGATTGTTTCTAATTCGGGACGCCATGGTCCGGCGATCCCAATCAGATAATAGCCGCCATCGCATGCAGGGCCGAGAACGACGTCAAATTGACGCAGGCAATCTGCAGCCTGAGTGATGTCATCTTTGGACAACAGCGGGCAATCCCCTCCAATGAGGATAGCAGTGCTATTTCCATTGGTTTCAAGGGTTTGTCGGAACCAGCCACTCATTCTTGCGCCCAAATCACCCGGCTCCTGTAAAACTACCCGCCATTCTCGCGACAACTGCCAATGATCCAGTGCAAGCTGCACGCTGGGCAAATGTTCCCTCGGTGTGATGCACAGGCACCGCTGATCTGCTGCATTTGATAGTGAAGCACATAACTTCGAGACAAAAAGTCGGTGCAAATCTGCGGCCTCGGCCATGCCGATTGTTTTGCCCAAGCGGGTTTTTACACTTCCGGGCGCCCAGTATTTCGTCATGATCCCCAGTGTGACAGGATGGTTTGGCTGATTTTGCACTGAAATTCGGTGGTTTCGGGAACTCGGGGAAGGTCGGGGACTCTGTCGAGGTAGAACGGTGGTATGCCGAAACCTGCTTTTCTGATGCTAACCGGTATATCCGTCGTCTGAGGAGGGCCGACTGGACTTCAGGAGCGGAAATATCGTCGCACCAGACCTGTGCTAAGATTAAAGTTCATAACAGGATTGAAAGTTCTGCGGATCAGATGTCGGATACTCGCGTGTCCCTATGAAAGTACCGTAAGTTCATGTCTCGTCGCTTAACCAGCTTAACGAAACCTGTTATCTTCTCACTTCGATACACCGAATTCCATGGGGTCACGGCCGGCAGTCCATGACGCAAAAGCTGACATCAGAACGCTTCCTCCAGATGGTCGCCAAGAGCGGCATTGTCGATGCGAAAGCCTCGGATCGCCTGGTAGAGAGGGTGCGCAAAAAGTTAGATGGAGGACTCCCTGGGAGTCCCAAGAAGCTTGCTGCGCTCTACGTCAAAGAAGAACTGCTGACTGAATGGCACGTGGAGAAGTTGCTGGCCGGAAAGTACAAGGGGTTCTTTCTCGGCAAGTACAAGTTGTTGGGGCACATTGGCACTGGCGGTATGAGCAGTGTCTATCTCGCCGAGCACATCAAGATGGGCGACAAGCGTGCCATCAAAGTGTTGCCGAAGAGTCGAGTGAATGATGCAACCTATTTGGCTCGATTTATGCTCGAAGCCAAAGCGATTGCTTCCCTTAACCATCCGAACATTGTTTTGGCCTACGACATCGACAATGAAGACGATGTGCATTACATCGTGATGGAATATGTCGATGGCTTGGATTTGCAACAGTTGGTGAAACGAGACGGTGCTGTCGATCCATCGACAGCGGCTGACCTGATCGCGCAAGGCGCGAGAGGCCTAGCCCACGCTCACAAGAAGGGTGTGATTCATCGTGACGTGAAACCCGCGAACCTGTTGATTGATGTTGACGGTGTGGTTCGCTTGCTCGACATGGGACTCGCACTTGTCACTGCGACAGATGATGAGTCGCTGACTGTGGCCAACAACGAAAATGTGCTTGGCACTGCAGATTACCTTGCACCCGAGCAGGCTTTGAATAGCCACGAGGTTGATCACCGTGCTGATATCTATGGGCTCGGTTGCACGATGTATTTCCTGTTGACGGGAAAACCACCATTTAGCGACGGAACTTTGGCACAGCGAATTGCCAAGCATCAAACCGAAATGCCAACAGCGATTCGACAACTGCGGCCTGACTGCCCAGGTGAGTTGGAGGGTATTTGCGTGAAGATGATTCAGAAGGATCCACGCTACCGCTACCAATCTGCTTCGGACGTTGCAGAGGTCCTTGAAAAATACACAAGCAAGGTACCCAAGGGAACGAAAGTTACTGCCGGGCTTGGAGACATGCCCGAGTTTGACACTGATGAATCATCTTCCATTTCGCTTGATGATGATGACTCTTCGTCGCGTTATGGTGATACCATCAGTAACAAGAACGACGACACCTTGGCAAACAATCGATCTGCACTCGTCCGAAAGAAGGGTCTGAGCGCCAGCGACAGTGGCCGTCTGGTCGATGTGAAACCGCGTCCTGATCTTGTGGGTGGGAGCTTCCTCGATCTGCAGTCCGAGTCTGGTTATCGGCCGAATTCGCACGTCGGTGAGAAGCAAGCCAAGTCAGAAAAAGTACGCCCTGTTTCCAGATCGGGTGCATCTGACGTTGGTATTGCTGATTCTCAGCATGGCAACACTTCGAAGCTTGCCAGTAGTATCAGTGGACGTAGTTCGGGTGGGCGTTCGAGGGGAATCGATCCCCTGTTGGCAGTCGCTTTACTGATCGCCTGCATCTTGGTCTCATTGTTTATCGGGTTTCTGGCCGGTGACTTCTTTCATTGATGAAATGTCCCGCGGTTAGCGAAGAGATCGGGCGAATCACCAATGACTGTCGTTTTTGACCGGCCTTACCAGTTTGTACCGCCACATCGTGGCTCGATGTGGCCATTCTTCATTCAAAGGCTGCGACTGGTTGACTGGTATTTAAGACGCAAGGAAGGCGTCATTTCGTGGGAGTGTCGCGGCCTCGAACACCTCAAAAAATCGCTGGATCGCGGCGATGGGATTTTGCTGTCACCGAATCACTGTCGCTACGCAGATCCGCTCGTGTTGGGGTGGCCTGCTCGGTTGCTGAAGACAAATCTCTATGCGATGGCTTCCTGGCATTTGTTCAATCAAGGAAAATTTGATGGATTTGCCATCCAGAAGATGGGAGGATTCAGCATTCATCGTGAAGGGATCGACCGCCAAGCTCTTGATACCGCGATGACAATTCTGACCATGGCTGAACGACCCTTGGTTTTGTTTCCTGAAGGAACTACCAATCGAAGTAATGATGTCTTGAAACCACTTCTTGATGGGGTGGCATTCATTGCACGCTCGGCAGCGCGACGACGTAAGAAAAAGTCGAATGGCAATGTGGTGATTCATCCAATTGCAATCAAGTATCTTTGTGCGGACGATATCTGCGATTGGGCACGTCAACGACTGTCACAGATCGAGCAAGGATTTGGCTGGCAAACACCGCCCGGGTTGTCGATCGTGCAGCGGACAAGAAGGATGGTTCATGGTGCATTTGTGTTGCGAGAAGTGCAATATCTTGGAACAACAGGATCGGGAACAATAGAACAAAGACGTGATGCATTAGTCGCAAGCATTCTTCAACGCATTGAAAACAGATTGGCAATGGAGTCTGGGCAGGGAAATACGCGAGAGCGAGTGAGGGCAATTCGCACAGAAATAGCATCACAATTTTTTCGGCAGGATGTGGACCAGAAGTCAGAAATCCAGTTTCGACAGGATGTGATTGCGGTGGACATGGTTCAGGAAATGATCTCCTACCCAGATTCTTATCTCGATTCTGTTGAAGTCACAGACACTAGAATTGTGGAAACCATTCAGCGGATTGAAGAATCGATTCGCGGGAAAGCTGACTGTGGTGTTCCCTTGCGAGCAGTGATCCAAATTGGTGAAGCGATCAGTGTCCCAGCTGAAAAAGCACCCCGTGGTGAAGTTGATCCGTTGATGCTTGAGCTGAAAACGCAGTTAGAAAAGATGCTGAAGCAGTTGGTCTGTGAAGCGCGGCCGTTTGCTGACCGTTACTGATAGATATAGAGATAGATATAGAGATAGATATAGAGATAGATATAGAGATAGATATAGAGATAGATATAGAGA
>Ga0315315_10001393_pt1 | contig 22093 bp, 16 predicted proteins | sample M140m3416metaG_FD_203699 | JGI IMG/M metagenome (GOLD analysis project Ga0315315, IMG submission 203699) | Ammonia-oxidizing marine archaeal communities from Monterey Bay, California, United States - M1 40m 3416 | ecosystem: Environmental > Aquatic > Marine > Intertidal zone | place: USA...
TTTGGCGTCTCGTTCATTCCGTTGCTGCTACTCATATTGATTCTGGCAGTCACTTTTTGGCGTGACCTTAAGCACGCTCCAAATAACTCGCGTTCTGATGCTTAGCCTGAGGAGGCCTCAGAACATTGTTGCGATAAAAACGACCATCCCACGTCCAAGGAGTTAATACAGTGAAAAACATAAACCGGAAAAGCATTGCTGTTGCGATCTCTGCATTGGCCTTCAGCACGACAACCTTTGCTCAGTTGGAAGAGGTTTTGGTGACTGCGCAAAAGCGTCAGCAAAGCTTGCAGGAAGTGCCGATTGCGATCAGCGCTGTGAGCGGAGAGCTGTTGGAACAAACGGGTGTGAATACGATTACTGAGATCATCCCTATGGTGCCCGGACTCAGCGGCGCAGATTACGGGTTAGCCACTAATAGCTGGGCGATACGAGGCATTGGCAGTAATGACTGGACCATTGGCTCAGAACCCTCAGTGGGAGTGTTTGTGGATGATGCCTACGTCGGCCGCAATATTTTTGCCACATCGACCTTCTTTGATATCAATCGCATTGAGGTGGTGAAGGGCCCGCAGGGAACCCTGTTTGGACGCAATGCCGCGGCGGGTGCTATTAGCCTGATCACCAACACGCCCGGGGATGAGAACGAATGGCGGCTGGGTGTGGCTGTGGGCGATGAGGGACAGCAGCGCTATGAAGTGGTGGGTAATTGGGCGGTGAGCGATACGTTTGCATTACGCCTGGCCTACCAGCATCAGGAATGGGATGGGATGTGGACCGAGGTCCTCAGTGGCGAGGACATGTATACGGAGAGCGACGTGATTCGTGTTTCGGCTCGCTGGGACATCACCGATAGTCTCGAGGCCTTGATCAAGTTCCATCATGGTAAAGCAGAGACCAACTACACCAGCGCGATAAACATCCCCACGAATCTTGCTCAGCCGGGGGTTGAGTATCCTGACCGGTTTGCCATAAACCAACCCAACTTTGAGCAAAACGAGGACGATGGATTCGGGTTGCGTCTGACTTGGGCGATTAACGACTCGTTAACACTGGTCTCAATTACCGATGTTCGGAGCGGGGAGAATGATTATTACGAGGACGTGGATGGCAGCGCTAACGATGTAGCGATCGATGAGGCGCTGTTCGGTGTGCCGGGCGGTGCTCTTGGGGGATTAGATATCCCTGTGGGTTTGGGTGGCGACGGTGACACCGTCTACCAAGAGTTTCGGTTGAGCGGCGGCTCAGATTCACTCGACTGGTTTGCGGGTGTGAGCTACTACAGTGAGGAGCTGGAAAACTCGCGATGGGAGGTCGATTACGTGGCAACCGCACTGGGTTTTCCGATCGGCTCTCAGCGGATCGCCAGTGAAGCGGAAAACACCTCCTACGGCATTTATGGTGATTTCACCTGGCAAGCCACTGACCGACTTGCGGTGACTGCTGGCCTTCGGTGGAGCGCCGATGAGAAAGAGTGGTGCACCAACACGCTGCAAGATGACTTCTATGACATGGGAGGGCCAACCGCTGGCTCCCTGTGCGATGAGGAAGAGTGGGATGAGCTCACGGGCCGTTTGATTGCTCAGTACAACTTGGGTGAAGACACCATGCTCTTTGCTAGCGTGGCGCAAGGGTATAAGGGCGGCGGCTTCAATACATCAGTGGCGGATCTAGACTTTGACGGCATTGCCGACACACTGGTGCCTTTTGATCCCGAGACCAGTATCGCCTACGAACTGGGTCTGAAGTCGACTTTGTTAAATGGGCGGATGCAGTTCAACGGCTCGGTGTACTTTACTGATTACGAGGCGCTACAGGTGCAAATCTTTGGTTTTGATACGGGGGTGCAGATTCGAGATGCGGGTGATGCGGAGACGAAAGGTTTCGAGGCAGAACTCACATTTGCAGCAACCGATAATCTGACATTGATGGCCAATTACGCCCACACCGATAGCGAAATCGTATCGGGCCCTCTGAACGGACAAGCATTGGCCTATGCACCTGAAGATACGTTCTCGCTTGGAGCAAACTTGGAGCATCGCTTCTTGGGCGGCAGCCTCAACTGGTTCGCGATTTACAACTACACGGGCGAATTCTTCCACGATATCGATAACCTCTATGAGGAGTCCTCCTACGGTATTATCAACGGAAAGGTGACCTTTACCCCGGGTAGTGAGCGTTGGGATCTGGCCGTTGCTGTCGATAACCTCACTGACGAAGACTACGCAACCTTGCGCACCGACTTTGGCTGGGGGCCTCAGTTGCACTGGGGCTATAAGCGCCTGATGCGCGCCGAGTTCAATCTATACTTTTAACCGGATTGATTGAGCGCATTAGGGTCAAGGAGTTTTACAAATGGTAAAAAAATGGTGCCCCGTTGTTTTCCTGACCATGTTGGGTTTGATGTCTGCGTTCGCCAAAGCAGAGGTTAATGTGCTGCCCCTGAACACAGAAGACCTCCGAGAGATGGCGCTCGAGAGCATCCCTCCCTGGCCAGACGAGATGGTGCTGTCAGGCACGAACCAACATTGGCAGAGGGTGCTGCATGAGGGTGAATTTGTGGTCGCTCTGTATGAGGCGATGCCAGCTGTCATTGATATCTCTGAGCCTTACCCATACGACGAGTATGTGCGGGTGCTTGAGGGCAGTGTGGTGCTGACCTCTAGCGAGGGTGAGCGACAGAGCTATGAGGCAGGAGATGCTTTTCTTGTCCCCGTAGGCTGGACGGGCACATGGGAAATGCCCGCTCGTTTCCGAGAACTGATCATTATTGAAAGGAAGGGCTGGGAAGCGGTTGAGAGCATGATTGCAACATTGTTTGGGGCTGATCCCGAGTCGCGCACTGCTCAAACCAGCGTGCTCTCATTATTAACGGCCCCCTTGAGAAAAATGCCGCTTGAAGATCTTCCGCCGTGGCCTCAGGAGGTGGTGCTGTCAGGAGCCAACGAGCATGGCCAAAAAGTGCTCCACTCTGGCCATATCGTGGCGGCGCTTTACGGTGCAGAGGCGGCCAGACTCTCCGTCAGCGAGCCATTTCCTTACGATGAATACGTTCTGGTGTTGTCGGGAGAAGTTACTCTCACCTCAGACGCTGGCCAATCCCAGACTTTTGGTACGGGTGACAGCTTTCTGGTGCCGAAGGGCTGGACCGGCATTTGGGATATGCCCGAGCAGTACCTGGAGAAGATCGTTGTTGAGACCGCAGCTTGGCATGCGGCAGAGGGCTGAGGAAGATTCAAGTTGAGTAAGAAGGATTGCTTCACGATTACGCGGCGCGATTTTTTGGATGGCATGGCCCTCGCTGGCGGTGCGTTGGCACTATCACCTTTGCACGCATTGGCTGGATCTCAAGACGGCACTGACGCTTCACAGTTTTATCCGCCTTCTTTGACGGGCATGCGGGGTAGTCACCCCGGATCCTTTGAGGTCGCCCATGCTTTAGCGCGAGAGGGTCAACGCCCCGACGAGTTTGAGTTACTGGATGAGACATATGATCTGGTAGTCGTAGGGGCGGGCATTAGCGGCTTGACTGCTGCTTACCTGTTTCGCAAACAGTATGGCCCTGACGCCAAAATTCTGATCCTCGACAACCATGACGACTTCGGCGGTCACGCCAAGCGCAATGAATTCTCCGCGCAGGGGCACATGTTACTGGGTGTGGGAGGCAGTCTGAATCTGGAGCAGGCCGCTATGGGCGAGGCCGAGCTCTCCTTGCTTAAGGAGATCGGCGTGAACTTCACCGAATTGAGAGAGTCGATCGAGCCTGGATATCTGATTCATGACCCCATGTCTCGGCACGGAATGTACCTCAACCGCACTGTTTATGGGGCGGACCGGTCAGTCGTCGCAGATTGGAACTTGTTGTGGGCGGGTATTGGAGATTTTGAGGGCGTGATTCGCTCGCTGAAGCTCTCGAAGGCCGATGAGCAAGGGCTCATTGCACTGGTAAGTGGCGAGAACGATTTTTTACAGGATATTGCGCCAGACGATCGTGAGCGTTTCGCTCGAACAACGTCATACGCAACTTTTTTACGAGAGCGTGTCGGTCTTTCAGAGCAGGGGATCAAGATTACCGAGCCCTGGGTGAAAGCGCTGCACTGTGCGGGCGCGGAGGCGGTCTCGATTCAGGAGGTCTTTCTCGCTGGGGCGCCCGGCTTGAACACCGTTATGCCCATGGCTGGGAGCGACGGCGAAGAAGAATCGGCTGATCCCGACACTTACCGATACCCAATATTTCCCGACGGCAACGCTTCAGTCGCTCGTTTACTGGTGCGTCAATTAATTCCCGCGGTCGTAGGAGGGGACTTGGCGCAAAACGTGGTCACGAGCCGATTTGATTATTCGCAGCTGGACCAAGAGGATGCCCTCGTTCGGCTGCGGCTTAATAGTACTGCAGTGAACGCCAGGAACCTTGGCGACGAGCAGGTAGAGGTTGCTTATGTAGCCAAAGGGCAGGCCCAAGCAGTGCGCGCTAAGCACTGCATTCTGGCGGGTTACGGCGGAATCGTGCCGCATCTTTGCCCGGAACTGCCAAAGGCTCAAAAGGCGCACCTGGCATATGGCGTAAAGGCGCCCTTTATTTGCACAAATGTCTTGTTGCGCAATGCAGAAGCAGTGAGAAAGGCAGGTGTCAGCGGTTATCAGTGCCCCGGAAGCTTTTACAATCTGCTTGCGTCCGCACCTCCCGTAAACGTGGGCGATTTTCGCGTGCCTTCAGAAGCCAATGATCCAATGGTGTTGTGGATGCTACACGCGCCAACTCCGCAAGTTACCGATGGAATGTCTGTGCGGGATGCCTATCGGTTGGGTCGCCACAAATTACTGTCGATGTCCTTTGACGAGATTGAAGCCGCGACCGTAGGTCAACTGGCCGGCATGTTCGGGTCAGCGGGATTTGATGCCGACCGAGACGTTGAGGCGATTACGGTCAATCGGTGGGCGCACGGTTACGCCTACGAATATATGGACCTGCATGATCCCGACTGGCCTGAGGGTGAGGCGCCCCACGAACTGGGACGGAAGCCCATCGGGCGAATAGCGATTGCCAACTCTGACACCGAGGCCTACGCCTACGTGCAAGCCGCGATGAAAGCTGCCCGACGCGCAGTCAGTGAGGTGCTCATCTAGCGAACGTATGCAGGCCAATAAATAAGAGAACTGGAAAGGATTGGAGCAAAAATGAAAATAAATACTGATTTTGTGATGAGCATAAACGGCGAAGCGGTCACCACTGAGCAAACGCAGCCGGTTTTTAATCCCGCGACCCGATCGATTTTTGCGCAGGTGCCTGACGCCTCCAAGGAGCAGCTCGATCAAACTATCGAAGCGGCACACCGCGCACTGAAAATTTGGTCAGCCACGCCTGCTGAAGAAAGGCAGGCAGCGCTCGAGGCCTATGCGGATCTGATCGAGTCGCATGCCGATGAGCTGATGTCATTGCTGACTGCCGAGCAGGGAAAGCCAAGGGCTGGATCAGAATGGGAAGTACTCGGATCGGTTGCCTGGCTAAGGGCTGTGGCGTCCCAGCGACTGCCGGATGAGGTGGTCGAAGAAACAGAAGACCGTCGCGTCGTGACCCGGTACACCCCGGTTGGGGTGGTTGGCGCCATTGTGCCCTGGAATTTCCCCATTCTGCTGGCTATTTGGAAGATCGCGCCGGCTGTCATGTCTGGTTGCACGATGATTCTAAAACCGTCTCCGTATACGCCGCTTTGCGACCTGAAGTTGGCAGAGCTTGCCCAGCAAGCGTTTCCGCCCGGCGTGGTTAATGGGCTGAGCGGTGGCGACGAGCTGGGTATCTGGATGACCACGCACCCTCGTATCAATAAGATCGCTTTCACCGGCTCGACGGAAACCGGCCGGCACGTCATGAAATCGGCATCCGAAACCATCAAAAGGGTGACACTCGAGCTGGGGGGTAACGATCCGGCGATCGTGTTGCCAGATGTTGATGCCAAGGCACTGGCACCCGAAATTTTTTGGGCAGCGTTCCAGAACAATGCGCAGTTCTGCAATGCCACCAAGCGTTTGTATGTTCATGAGGATGTTTACGACGAAGTTCGTGACGCATTGGTGGAGTTTATAGACCAGAACATTAATGTCGGCGACGGGGCGGAGGCGGATACTCACCTCGGACCGATTCAAAATTCTATGCAGTACGGCAAGGTTCAGGATTACTTCAAGGATTGCCACGACAATGGACACGTCTTTGCGATGGGCGGCGAAATCGATGATTCGGCAGCGGGTTGGTTTGTCCCGGTCACGCTGGTCGATAACCCACCAGAGGACTCGCGCATCGTGCAAGAAGAGCCCTTCGGGCCGATTTTGCCGCTACTCAAATGGTCTGACGAGGCGGACGTGATTGCTCGGGCAAACGATACGATCTACGGATTGGGTGCGTCGGTATGGGGTAAGGACCTAGAGGCAGTTGAGCGCATTGGTAGTCAATTAGAGGCGGGTACCGTCTGGCTCAATGAGGTTCACCAGTATTCGCCGTTTCAAGCTTTTGGCGGGCATAAGCAATCTGGCCTTGGGTGTGAGAACTCTTTGCATGGCTTGATGGAGTACACCAACTGGCAAACCATTACGATGAATAAGAATGTTGGTTGATGGGGAGTGATAAACACTTTTTGAGGAAATCTATTGGGCGAGCGTAGAGTGAATGTTAGGGATAACAGTCTGCTCTTGCACCCATCGCTGAATGGTTGGCCGCTTTTTGGCGTTATCGCCGGACTTAGTTTTGCGATCATTCTAGCGGGCCTCGCCATTACAGGGACTTCTACTCCGGAAGCAACGGTGGACATGATCCGCTTGTCGGTGCAGTTGGCGTCGCCTTGGATCTATCTTGCGTTTGTCGCAACAGCGTTAGGGCAGCTTTTCCCCAGCAGTTTTTCAAGCTGGTTGCTGCGCAATCGTCGTTATGTGGGGCTGGCGTTTGCGGCAGGTTTTGGCTGGCAGGCGGTGTTTATTGCGGTGTTGTTAGCTTTGCATGGCGATTACTACGCGACGGTGCTACACGATACTGCAGAGTTCATCACGCGCATGCTGAGCTATGCGTTACTAATGGCGTTGACAGTGACCTCGTTCTTTCCCGTCCGTCGAGCAATGGATCCCAAGCACTGGCGGCTCCTGCATCGGGTGGGAATTTGGTATTTCTGGGCGGCAATCTGGGTGTCTTATGCTGAGACGGTCATGGTGGGCGATACCAGGTTGATTGCTATTGTTTATACGATCACTGGTTTGCTCGTTCTTGCAGTTCGGTTTGCGGCGTATTGGGAAAAACGATCGGCTCCGTTGGTTAACAACGCTTAGTCGTGCTTGATGGCTACAGCTTAAAGAGCTGGACGCGTTATCAGTGTTGTAACGGTATCTTCGCCCCTAAGGTGTCTGCCACTGCTGACTCGGAGATAGGAAGGGACTAGTCAAGGGTGCCCTCGCAACTCGGCACTTATCAACTTTTTTTTACGTATTTGATATAGAGCGCGAGACCGGCGCCACTCCAGAGCAGGATCAAAGCCCACTCATAAGGCCACAAAAGAGCAGCGGGGCTGCCGGGTAGATAGAGGGCGCACATTCCTACGGATAGCGCGACCGCCGTTAAACCAACGATTGAACCCTGTGGTACTTTGAAGGGCCGGGGCATATCAGGCTCTCGCTTTCGAAGAACGAGAAAAGAAATTGCAACCAGAGCATATGCGAGCACGATGCCAAGGCCGCCGGCGTTGACCAGCCAGGTCATGGCATTTTTGCCAAAGAGTGGTGCAAAAAAAGAAACAGTACCAATCATTAAAATCGCGTTCACAGGTGTCTTGTAAACGGGATGAAGCTTTGTCAAAAAGTCTGGGAGCATTTTTGCTAAGGCCATCGCGTAGACGGCGCGACTGCCGCCAATAAGAAAAGCGTTCCAACTGGTGATGATCCCGCCGATGCCGACAATGATGAGCAATTGTCCGGCGATAGGGCTGCCAAACGCTACCTGCATAGCTTCTGCGGTGACAAGATTGGAATCGTTGAGCTGCTGGTTTGGTAAAACGAGAGCCACGCCTGAGATCATAGCGACGTACCAAGTTACGGCCAGCAGCACTGAGGCTAGCAAGAGCCTGCCGATTTGTTTGTGGGGAATATTGAGTTCCGCAGCTGCCTGCGGAATGACATCAAAACCAACAAACATAAACGGAGTCATGATCAATACCATCAAGACGCCTTTGGAGCCTGTGGAAAAAAGGGGTTCCATATTGGAGGGCGCACCTGCGTTGACCGCCCCCAGTAAAAGCAGCGCGCCGGACACAAGAATACAGGCGGTCACAGTCTGCTGAAGTAATGCAGATGCACGCACACCTCGGATATTCAGCCACGTCATTGTCGCAGCACCCATACTGCCCACTAACACCCAGCTCAGATAAACCCGCTCGTCACCCACATCCCAAAGTTGAATCTTTTTGAATCCTGGTAACAAATATTCCATCACGGTAGGCAGAGCCACGGCCTCAAACGCCACGACTGATACGTAGCCCAAAACAATCGCCCAGGTGCAGATAAAGGATGCGCCAGCCCCAAGGGCGCGATAACTGTAAGCGTGCTCGCCACCCACCTCTGGCATCGCTGAGGCAAGCTCAGCGTAGGTGAGGCCGATGAGGGTCACCATCAGGCCGCCGATTCCGAAGGCGAGGATTGCGCCCAGTGAGCCCGCCATCGTGATCCAGTCGCCAGTCAGGACCACCCAGCCCCAGCCAATCATCGCTCCAAAAGCGAGCGCGAGCGTGTCCTTGGCGGTCAGAACTCTGCTAAGGCTGGGTTGATTCAAGAGCGAGTAAATGTCCCAATATATGCGGCAATCATCGCTCGCCATTCTCGTTTGAAGCCCGACCTCCCTCTAGACGGGTATAAAGCGACCTCATCTAGGCCCGTATAAATTGCCTGAATCAGTATCCTGCTAATTTCGTTGGTTCTGGACGAGCCGATCTCAGGGTGGCGTTTGAGTAGCTCTGCGGCAATAATTTTTCGCGAGCGAATCTGGGTCGAAAATTCGGGACGCCCATAGTCTGGCGCATATTTATTACTCTCATAAAATTCCACGAGGTGTTGGTGCTTTCGCCATACTCCCTCTAATCGTTTTTCTACTTTTGCCATATAGCTGGCAAAGTCGAGGTTCTCCTCACCATCGCGAGGATCGGCTTGATCGTCAATGTCTATTAGCGCTCTGTGCATGGCAGCAAGGAACACTGACCGTCGATCCTTAAAAAAATGGTAGAGCGTACCTTTGGTGACATCCGCTTCAGCGATAATTTCGTCGATGCTAATGTCACCGTATCGCTTCTTGCCCAGCAATATTTCGCAAGCATCTAAAATCGCGGTCACTCGCGCCATCCCTCGGGCTTGAGCCGGCTCTCTTTTCATCCCGATTAACTGCAGCGGTATCATCGTTTTTGCTCTTTCGGTCAGACGGCTATGTGTAACCAGAAGGCTCGCACATCTCGGAATTATTATTTTAGACCATAAATTTGCTCACAGGCGGTCGTTTAACGCTCACAACGCGCATGAACAAACCTAGCTCTCCTGGTTTTTTTAGTAGCACTCGGCGACAAATTACAAATGTAGACTAAGCGTTTAGTATAGGTGTAAATTAGACGAATAGTTTAGTATTATTTTTTTATGGCAGAGCTGCCGTAGTAGCTGCTGCAGCCGATACAACCAAGCCAGAAATGTTTATCACTTATAAGAAATGAGAAGGATGAGAATGATGCGCACACGAATGCTGCGGTCCAAAGCCATACTGCTTCAGTTATTGTTGTCGTTAATGTGGTTGAACAGTGCCCCGGTAACTGCTCAGAGCGCCTTGGAAGAGGTGATAGTTACGGCACAGAAGCGGGAAGAAAGCCTTCAGGATGTATCGATTTCGATGACCGCGCTCAGTGGCGACACGATTAAGGCCTTGGGGTTGCAGGATTCTCTGGAGGTATTCAACCAAATACCTAATGTTTTCGCAGATCAAGGTTCCTACAGTGGCGGGCTTACCATCCGAGGTAATGCCACGCTCAATACGACGCTCGCTGGCGAGGGAAATGTTGCGCTGTATTTCGACGATGTCTATCGGCCCCAAGCATATTATGGGGGCAACAACCTCTTGGATTTAGCGCGTATTGAGGTCTTACGGGGCCCGCAAGGGACATTGTTTGGCAGGAATTCCACCGCCGGGCTCGTGCACTTTGTTTCAGCAAAGCCCACAGATGAATTTGAGGCTTATGCCACGCTGGAGATGGGTTCCTACGACACGCGAATCATAGAGGCTGCGGTCTCAGGCCCCCTCGGCGAGAAAGTAAGCGGACGTTTGGCGTTTCAGTATCACGAGGACGATGGCTACCAGGATAACCTTGGCCCTGCCGGCGGGAAATTAGGGAAAATTGATCGGTTAACTGGACGCGCCCATCTTAATTTTGACCTAAGCCAGCGCGCCAATGTTTTACTGACTTTGGAGGCTAGTGACAGGGACGACATTGGCAAGGGCTTTAATTACTGGGGCTTGCTCGACCCAGCTACGTTGCAGCAGTGCGATGCTGGTCGGATCCGGGCGGGTGCGTGTGTTGGGGGCGGTGCCTATTTCGGTTTGCCCACCTTTGGTGATGCCAATCTAGATCCCGAGAAGGTCTATACCGAGCTGGATCCTAACTCCGGTGGTAATAGTTACACCTTGGAGACAACGACCGGGATTATCCGTGTTCATTATCAGCTGACGGATAACATTGATCTGATATCCATCACGGCTTACGACGAAATGAGCCGATATTTTAATCCTGACGAGGATGCCAGTGTCGCAGGCGTGTTCGGAGGTTACTTTTCTTTCAATGACCACTACACGCAGGACTCAGAGCAATTCACTCAGGAGTTAAGGTTGGAGGGGTCTGTCGACCAAATTGAATGGACGGCGGGGCTGTTTTACTTTGATGAAGACCGAGATGCGACGAGTACGATCCGAGACTTCGAATCTGTTCAGTCCCCAGACACCATCGCGGCTGCGACTTCAGAGTCGTTGGCTGTATTCGGGCAGGTCGCTGTTCCGTTGGGCGAGCGATTTAGGCTGATCGGTGGGTTGCGTTATACCGATGACCAAAAAGATATTTCGGTGCTTACCGCTGGGGTTCCAGGCTCTAGGTCACTCACTGCTACCAAGACCGACGGCAAGGTCGGACTGGAATGGCGACCTCAGGATGACTGGCTTGTTTATGGCTCTATTTCTACCGGGTTTCGCTCGGGGAACTTCAACAGCGATTTACTCGGAGGGGATTTAAGTGCGCTGACTGCCGTAGATCCTGAGGAGGTCGAAAATTACGAAGGCGGCATCAAGGCTACCGTCGCGGACGGTAGAGCAAGGTTCAACCTTGCAGTATTTCATCAGAGGGTGACGGATAAGCAGGGTCTGGTCTATGACAACGTTGCACTGGCTCCTGTCGGGCGATTAAAGAGTATTGGTGATGCCGATATCACTGGTGCAGAGGTTGAGTTGTTCTTTCTGCCGACCGACCAACTGGAGTTGACCTTGGGTGTGGGATGGCTGGACACAGAAATCAAAGCGCCCAAAGATTTTTTTGTTCCTGCTAATTTTGGAACAGGCGACAGAGCATTTGTTGGAGATCAGTTCTTTCTGGACGGCAGTGATCTGGGAACCAGCGCACCTGAATGGACGGTAAACGGATTGGCACGTTATAGCTTCCCGATGGAGCGATCAGGCACGGTCACCGCGCAAGTTGATTTTAATTATCGAGAGGCAGCGATTGGTCTAGGGGGTAATGAAATTACTTACATCGAGGACCGGCTGCTAACGAATTTGCGCTTGTTCTGGCGATCTCCCACGGAGCGTTGGCAGCTGGAGGGCTACGTGGAGAACGTGTTTGAGGAAGACTACATTGACAACATGTATGCGTTGTCTGGGATGGACTATGCGTACGGCAATATGGGCATGCCAAGGTGGTACGGCGTCAAGGTTGGGTACAGTTTTTAAACAACAATGCCGCACCTTTGGTGGGCTATCAAGTTGATAAGGCAGACCAGGATGATGATAGTGGCGAGGGCGATGGGCTTATTTACAGGCTTGCTGCTGACGGCTTCTCTTTCGATCGCTCAGGAGCGACCTGTCGAACAGCTGAAGCCTGCACTATCTGAAGATCAGCTAGGACATTTGCGTCATATCGTTGAACTAGCCCGGCAGCTTCCCGGTGACTGGCGTTACATGGAGCCGCGGGAGATGCTCTCCTATGACGCCTACCAGTTCCAGCTGGCGTTTATCAGCTACGGTCTGGCGATGGTGCAGGTTAACTATACGCCCGCCTATCGCGAGCTATATGAGAACGCCCAGTTGGCATTAATTGAAAAAATGTTGCGTCGCGACGTGTGGGCCCCCACATGGCTTCCAATCATTGAGATGGAGCCATTTAAAAACTATCTGCCCGCGGGTAAAGAATGGCGTGACCCCGTGCGTGAAAAAAACATCATGTATAGCGGCCATTTGCTGCAGATGGTCAGCCTTTATTCAATGCTCTATCAGGACACGCGCTTCGATAAACCTGATTCGATGGTCTTTGAATTGTCAGGCCTGAATGGATTTAGAAATGGTTATAACCACGACACGCTTGCCGAATTGGTGTTCCGCCAGTTTGAGGAGAGTGGCCACGTTGGTATCGAATGCGAGCCCAACAACGTTTATGCGGAATGTAACCAGCATGCTGCACTAGGTTTGATTCATTACGACTGGAATCATGACAGCGCATTGGGTGATGTAGGTGAGCTTTTCTGGAAAAAAGCTGAGGAGCTTGAATTTATTGCAACAGGTACTTCAAGAACCATGTATCACTATCGGGTTGCTGAGCGCGAGCTCATAGACAAGCCCTATGCGTGGAGCGATGGTTGGAATGGCCTGATGATGCACGCTTGGAAACCAGAGGTGGTTGGCAGGCATTATCCAGCGCAACGCGATGCGGAGCTTGCCGGGCTTCTTGATCAAAATCCAGACCGTTGGAGCCAGCGGTGGTCCTCGCCCTATGTTTCTTATGATTTTGGGTTTTTAGCGGCCTACGCCGCCGAGCTTGGAGATGACGAAACAGTTACCGCCATGCTCACATATGCAAGCGAGCATTTTCATCCACAAAGCTCGGACGGGAGGCTCTTTTTCCCGCGTCGTGATGTGATTGATGCGGGCTTTCTGGAGGGGGACTCGATTAATCCAAAGGTTCCGGAAGACAAGTACGGCCAGCATGAGCTCGGTACCTTGGCGAGTAACGCGTTGCTGCCCTTTGCTGTGCTCAATCCCGGGCGGGGACTCGAGAGACTCTATGACAAGCGCTTTGTGACGAATGCGTTGTCAGAAAACGCACCCGAGGTGATCAATATCCAGTATCCCGAGGTGATGGTGACTTCCGCACATTATGAGGAAGAGGCATCGGTGCTCACACTGCGGATCAAGCCAGGCACTGCTTATCGTGGTTTGGTAGATATCGGCATTGGTAATCTGAATAACACGCAGAGCTACAGTGTGCTGCTAGATGGTGAGGTGGCATATAAGCTAAGCCAAGGAGCGGTGACTAAAGTTACTCCAGGTCCAGGCTTAGCAGCTTGGAATACGGGAAGCGCAACTCTGACGGTATCGTTGCCCATTGCCTCAGGGCGCCACATAGAGTTGGTGTCGGAGTATTCCGTCAATCGCTTGGACGTAGCCGCTTCGGCCGCGGAGACTCGCTAGGGTGTTTCCGTCCCTACGCTAAGCGATATGGTCAGCGTTCAGAGAGCTTTTTTTGAACGGGTTTGCGTGCCGTATTTAGTGGCCTTGATCTTGCTGGCGGCAATGCTTGTTTGTTTCCCAAGGACGACCGCAGCTGACGTTGCTGAGGAAGATGTCGTCGATTACTTATCCAAAAATCCGGGCTTTTTAATTCGGCACCCAAACCTCCTGGAGCAAGCATTTGAGTTCCAGCAAGCGATGCAAGCCCAACAGGTAAGAATTGAGCGTGCACGAATTTTGACGAGCTCTTCTCAATTAGTACAAGCTTTCAGAGCACCATCTGAAAAGGCTGATGCAGCTGGCAGCGAGCGGCTCATAGTATTCATGGATTATGAGTGTATTCCTTGCAGGATGGACTATTTGGAGCGTGCCAACAGCGAGTTAAGTGACTATTTTGAGGTAATTGAAATCCCTATGGGCACCATGTCTTCGGTGTCCGCCCAAGCTGTTCGGTTGCTGCTTTCACTGCGTATGTCAGATGAGATCAGTGCTTGGTCTTTCCATCAGGAATTGCTGGAGACACGTCTACCTCTCGTGTATGGCGATCTCATTCGCATCGCGGAAAGCCATGGTATGTCGCCCACTGAGATCGATAGCGCGCTCGGCAGTCCTCGGTCTGCGGCGGCTTTGAGGGAGATTCGATCATTTGCATCAGATTTGGGAGTGAGTACTACACCCACTTATTTAGTCGGGTGTGAGCTTCTGCAGGGTCGCTCAAGCTTGTCGCAGCTCAAGGAAATTTGGACCGAATGTCAGTCATCCCCTCCTGATTAGCGAGAGGCCACAGGAGGTTAATACTGGGAGCCCGTCTAAACCACCGCACTCCAAAAGTTTCACTGGTTAAAGCTTGGACAAGAGCGGATTGGCCCGCTTGTGGGTGAAAGTCATAAATAGTATAACGACGGTTTAGTTTGTGTTTCTAACCCGTGAAGGAAGGATCATGCGTTTGAGGTCAAAGCCAATGAGGTTGCTGGCTCAGTTAGCCGTTTTTTTGTCGTTCAATGTACTCGCCGTAGCTGCTTCGGCGCAGACGTCCGATTACCGCGGAGTCATGGAGTTTCAGGAGTACTGTGCCACATGCCATGAGGAGCCCGCCGCGGGTTCCAGAGCACTCTCTCGGGCTGCCCTGAAACGGCTATCGCCAACCACTGTCTACCAAGCGATGACCGTCGGTAAAATGCAGCAGCACGCCGCGGATCTGAGTGATGAGCAGAAACGCAGAATATCGGAGTGGTTGACAGGCCGGCCCTTGGTCGAAATCGAACGCTCAGCGGCGAGCATGGATCACCAGTGTGCACCTGGCGCGGTGTTGCAGAACCCTATGAAAGGAAGTCATTGGCTCGGATGGAGCCCTGATACAACAACCAACTCGCGCTATCAGCCCGGTCAATCTGCCGGTCTTGCCGTGGGAGATATCGCCAAACTAAAGCTCAAGTGGGCATTTGGACTGCCAGGAGCGGCAACGCTGAGGAGTCAGCCCGCGGTCGGCGGTGGTTGGTTGTGGGTGGGTAGTGACAATGGGATGGTGTACGCACTCGATGCCAACAGTGGGTGCGTTCACTGGTCTTTCGAGGCAGATCGTCCGGTAATCAGCTCAATAGCGGTAGGTCCGATGCAGGGATCTCCGGGTCGCTACGCGGCGTACTTTGGTGATTTTGGTGCCACGGTTTACGCATTGGATGCCCAGACGGGGGAACTGTTATGGAGCAAGAAGGTCGAAGAGCACCACGCAGCTGCTATTAGTGGTCATGTAGCGCTTGATCCGAGCGGTGAGCGACTCATCGTACCCGTTGGATCCTGGGAAGAACCCATGGCGGTTGCATCCAGCTACGAGTGCTGTACTTCCAGAGGCGCGGTGGTCGCCCTTGATACAGCATCGGGCAAGCAGATCTGGAAGTCCTACACTGTCTCGGAGGCGGCTAAGCCCCTATGGAAGAACAGCGCTGGTACCCAGCAGTTCGGGCCGGCCGGCGCAGCAATCTGGTCTACGCCCACCATTGATACAAAACGGCGTGCTGTTTATGTCGGCACATCGAATTCCTATATTCCAATTCCAGACGGTGGGGCGAGTGACGCAATCTTTGCTTTTAGCTTAGACGACGGACAGGTGATGTGGTCTCAGCAACTGCTTAAAAATGATGCAAACGCCTTTAGTTGCGGTGACACGCCCAGTCAGTTCGAGGCAAATTGTCCTGGGCAGGTGCAGGGCCCTAATGATGACGTGGGTGCCTCACCGATACTTCACACTTTGGAGAGCGGTCGGCAAATTATCATTGCCTCTCAGGAAAGCCGAAAGATTACGGTACTTGATCCTGACCAAGGTGGTGCGATTCTCTGGCAAGCGGTGCCATCGACACGGAAAACTGCGACCGGCGGTAATTTGGGGCCTGCGGTTGACCAGAGGTATATGTACGTGCCTCTTGGATATGAGTTACATCGTGATTTTGAGAGTGCAGAAGGTTTGGAGCGTGAGGGGGGTTTAGTTGCCCTTGAGCCAGAGACAGGTGAGGTGCAGTGGACCGTGACGCTTGCAGCACCTGCAAACTGTTCTGATCCAACCTCTTACTACTGCACGTCGGCCAACCAAGCTGCTGTCACGGCGATCGAGGGCGCGCTATTTACCGGTTCCATTGATGGGACTATGCGTGCGTTTAGCAGTGAAGATGGCACTTTGATTTGGAGCTTTTCGAGTAATCGGGCCTTCGACACGATAAATGGCATTGCAGGCCATGGCGGGTCCTTGGGCGGCCCCGGCCCCACCATTGTTGACGGCAGTGTGTATTGGGGCTCCGGCTACGCCATTCTTGGGACCACCCCGGGCAATGTGTTGTTGGCGTTCGATATTGATCCCAGCTCCAGCGGTGCCGCTGAGACGAATGCTCCTTAATACTGAGGCAATTCACCCATGATGACATCAATCGGAGAGATTCCCACCGCTGCTGCGCAGGTCTACGGTGATAAAACGGTGCTTGTTTGTGAGGACCGTAGCCTGAGTTTTAGTGAGCTGGATGCGCTCTCAAACAAGCTCGCCAGTGCATTGATCGGGCTGGGTGTTCAGGTCGGAGACCGCGTCACACTTTACTCTCCCAATTGTTGGGAATGGGTCGTCAGCTATTACGGCATTTTGAAAACAGGCGCCGTGGTCAACCCGATCAATGTCATGTTGACCCCTTCAGAGGTGGAGTTCATCGCCAACGACTGCGGCGCCTCTGTTGTGATCGCATCATATGAGAAAGCGATGTCGATCCAGAACGTCAAAGAAAGCTCTGATGTTCGAGAGCTGATTGCCTTTGGGGACGAGCCACTGCCAGACGGCATGTTGTCATTTAACTCGGTGCTCGATGCGGCCAATGACAACTTCGAGGTGCCGGATATCGATCCACTGTCACTCTCCACAATCGGGTACACGTCGGGTACGACGGGGCACCCCAAGGGTGCTTGTTTATCGCATCACAGTATTTTGCTGAATGTAGCCATGACGGCTCTGATGCATCAGAGATCCGACAGAGATACTGTTGTGACGGCACTGCCATGCCCCCATGTTTACGGCAATGTGGTGATGAGTGGTGCTGTGCAATCGGGCATGACTTTGGTCCTGCACCCATCGTTTGACGAGAAAACCATATTGCAGAGCATCCAGGAGCATCGGGCGACCCTATTCGAGGGCGTGCCCACCATGTACATGTTCCTGCTGAATTACCCCGATCTGGATTCCTATGATTTATCCAGCCTACGGTGCTGCACCGTGGGTGGGCAAACGATGCCGGTCCCAAAGATGCAGGAGGTAGAGGCCCAGTTCGGCTGCCCGCTCATCGAGCTGTGGGGCATGACAGAACTCGGCGGGCTGGGAACCACCTTCGCATCCAACGGACCGGTCAAACACGGCTCAATTGGTGTCGCCCTTCCTTATACCGAAGCAAGAATAGCGTCTACTGAAGACGCCACGGTGACGTTACCGGTAGGAGAGGTCGGCGAGCTGATGATCAAGGGTGGCGTGGTGATGCAGGGTTACTATGGCAACGAGCAGTCAACCCGGGAGACGATTGAGGCAGACGGATGGCTGCACACAGGGGATGTCGCCTCCATGGATGAGGACGGCTGTATTTTTATTGTAGACCGCAAAAAAGACATGATACTGACGGCCGGTTATAACGTTTACCCCGCGGAAATTGAACGGGTCGTGGCGGGGCATCAGGATGTGGCGCTCGTCGCAGTCGGAAGCGTTCCGGATGAGGAGAAGGGTGAGCTGGCGAAGGCTTACATCGTGCCCAAGACTGGCGCGCAACCTGATGCCGATGACATCATTAATTACTGCAGAGAGCACCTTGCGGCATACAAAGTACCGCGTTCTGTACAATTTGTTGATGACTTGCCTAAAACCAGCACCGGTAAAGTCATGCGGCGCGAGCTTCACTCGCTCGATAACTAAAAAACACTCTAAATAGGTTGAATGGGTAGCAACGTGACTACTACGGACAAGGTGACAGGTGGGTTATTTTGGGTCGCCTTGCTGGCCACGCATGCTGTCATGGGTGAGGCGCTCATTGAGCCTCCTCCGATACCGATAAGGCTCGAGCCCGGTGCCGTCAACTATTCTGACATGAAGTCGGATATGCCTCCGTGGCCAGAAGAGCAGATTCTCGCCGGTCACTCCGAGCATCGTTACAGGTACCTGTACAGCGGCGATATTGATGTTGCCATTTATCAGGCGAAGCCAATGGTTTTGCGAATTGATAATTACGATATTGACGAGTTTGTGCTGGTGGTCAGCGGTATATTAATCCTGACCTCGGACGGAGGGGCGCCTCAAAAGTTTGAAGCGGGAGAGAGCGTCCTTGTGCCGAAGGGATTTACAGGTACCTGGGAGATGCAGGGCGAATTCAGAGAGCTTGTGGTCATGATGAAAGACTAGAAGCAAACATGACGGGCGATTACCCGTTCTCATTAATGAACAGTAGCGAGACGATGTTGTGATCGCTTAATGCGCGTTATATGAACAAACCTCTCAAAGGAACCGAAATGAAAAAGGTAGTGCTTAAATCGATTGTGTTCACAGTGGCGCTATGCGGCGCTGGAACAGTCGCAGCTATTATGGCGGGAGCAAGTATGAAACCTAAAGCAATAGTGGACCTTAATCCTGACGCGCTGGCGGCTGCTGAGCTGGCGGAGGTTCAGGAATATCCTTTTATGCGCGTAGTAGAAGGTGCCGACCCAAAGTCGGCGAGCGTCAATGCATTTGGGTCTGCTGATGGGCAGTTTGACGTGGGTTTCTATCACGGCACCGAAGTGACATTGAGTATTGCGAACTGGCCAGTCAGCGAGGTCATGGTTTTTCTGGAGGGCCAAGTAGAAATCACTGCCGTTGGGGGATCCCCCAAAATCTATGGCCCCGGGGACGCGCTTGTCATGCCCAAGGGGTTCAATGGTACCTGGAGGCAACTTAGCGCAATCAAAAAGATCAGCGTGTCCTATGCCGGCGACTGAAAAGGTATAAGTCTCAACAGCAACATCTCGGCTGGGCCTTATCCAGAGAGAGGCCGGTGCCGCAAGGATCTGATCATAGCTACAGGGTCTTGATAGCGTAGATGAAAATTGTTGCGTCTCAAGCACATCACTTACACGCGCCATCGTGGGAGCTCAGTGTGGGTCAGTTTGTGCCGCCGTTTGAAAAGCCCGAGCGGGTCGATATTGTGCGCAGCAGCCTTGAGGTGGATGAGTTCGGCCCTACGATCACTCCATCGTCATATGGCGACGAGACAACGCTGGCGGTGCACGACGCTGATTATCTCGCTTTTCTCAAAACGGCCTACTCTGCCTGCAAGGAACTGGGTGTGGAGGGTGACCCCACGCCGTGCGTCTGGCCACGCGGCAGAATGCGGGCAGATAGCTCCGATTCGATCGTGGCCAAGTTTGGTCGCTACTGCTTCGACGGCTGTGTGCCGATTACCGAAACGACATTTGACGCGGTGGCCGCCTCCCGCGATATCGCGCTGTCTGCCGCCGAGTTGGTCTATGAGGGCGATCGGGCAGCTTTTGCACTGTGCCGACCTCCTGGGCACCATGCGGGCCCGAATTACGCGGGCGGTTATTGTTTTCTGAATAACGCAGCGATCGCTGCACAATGGTTGAGGGATGCCGGTGCGAAACGCGTGGGCATTCTTGATATCGATTACCACCACGGTAATGGCACTCAAGAGATCTTTTTCGACCGCAGTGACGTGGTCTTTGCGTCCATACACGGAGACCCGCAATTTGAGTATCCGTTTTATGCCGGACACGCAGACGAAGTTGGCGAAGGGGAGGGGCACGGGTTCAATTTGAATCTGCCTTTGCCTGCGGGCACCGCGTATGCAGAGTGGAGTGAGAACTTGTCTAAGGCCGTTGAATTTGTCGGTCGATCTGAGCCTGACTATCTCGTGGTATCTGTTGGGATGGATACTTTTGTTGACGATCCGATCTCGTCCTTCTGTTTGCAGACGGAGGATTACGTCACGATTGGTGCGCAGATCGAAGCTATGAACCTGCCAACGGTATTCATATTCGAAGGGGGATACGCGGTCTCAGCACTGGGCGAGAACGTCGCAGCACTGCTGAAGGGGTTCCGCTTTTAGCCCTAGGAGTGAACCGTAGCCTGGTAGCTCAGCGGGCCTCTTTGAAACCAAAGGACTTTATGAATCGTCGCAACGTCTAAATGTATTCGGGTGTCATTATGACAGTGCTCCGAATTAAGCGAGTTCCAGGTCCAGCCACAGGTGATGAAAGCCACGCAGCATAGTTGAGTGCGTGCGCTCATTATTAGCCTTGGGGGTATAGCGAATCGTGCGGTAGCGCTGCAATAAGCCATGCATGGCACGACGCGCTTCCAGCCTTGCGAGCGGCGCTCCAATACAGAAGTGAATGCCATGACCGAACGTCTGGTGATCTGTGCGGCCACGGTCAAGACGAAACTCATCGGGGTTGTCGTAATGTCTGGGGTCGCGGTTGGCTGAGCCCATGAAGGCATATACGGCCTCACCTTCTTTGATTGTCTGGCCAGCCACCTCAACACTCTGTGTGGTCATGCGATTGACCCAGTGCACCGGGCCATCAAATCGGAGAATTTCCTCAATAGCGTCGTCGATTTTTTCTGGTTGTTCGCGTAGCTGCGCCCACAAGCGGGGCTCCTCTGCCAAATAATTCAGAAGATTAGACAACAAGTTGGTCGTGGTTTCGTTGCCGGCAATGAGTAATAGCATGCAGAAGCCCGCAATATCGGCGTCACCGAGCATTTCACCGTCCACCTCGGCATGTACCACCTTGCTGATCAGATCTTCGCCGGGATTTTGGCGTCGCTCGGGAATCAAGGATTGAAAGTAGGCCGACATTTCCAATATGTCGGGCATACGTTCGGTCATGTTACTGGCCTCACTGGTACCCGTTAGCGCATCAGACCAGCGCTTGAAATCCTCATTGCGCGATAGGGGGATGGCCATCATTTGTGCGATTACCGTTACAGGCAGAGGTGAGGTGAATTGGCCCGAGATGTCGACAGGACCATTATTCGGCAGTGCCTCGAGCAGCTCACTGACTAGTGTGTCGAGGCCGGATTCTAGTAGCTTCAACGTTCGGCTGGTAAAGGCTTTGTTGACGATGGCTCGTAATTGCGTGTGGCGGGGAGGATCATCACTGAGCAGCGGGAGCCGTGCCTCGGCTTCCCCCATTATTTGGGAGGAAAAGGTTTGGGAGTCCTTTAATACCTGGCGTACATCGCTATAGCGGCTGATTATCCAGCCTCTCATTTCTCCATCAGACCACCAGATGGGCTGCTCATCACGCCACTGCCGATAGAGGGGGTAGGGGTTACCAATCAGCGCTGGGTCATTGCGGTTCATGTCCGGATCTCCAGTAGCGGGAGGAAATGGTTGAGATATTTTCCGAGACGGTGTGGGTGTTGAATCTATGCTTTGCGGGCATGCTATGAGTGGCTGCCTTCGGGATCCTCGCGCATAAATTCAGTATCTACGACAATCAGTTCACGGTAGCGCTCAGGCATTTCCCAGCCGCCTTGATAGCCTTTGGGGACTACCAGCGAGTCACCTGCCTGGTACTCGTACTCACCGCCAACGTCGGGCGTCAGGATCAATCTGCCCTCAAGGATGGTGATGAACTCGTCGTAAACGGAGTCGTCAATTCTGACTTTGCCGGGCCCGGCCTCATATACGGAGACCATAATGTTGCCCGTATGAAAATTATGAGTGTGGAAGTCTGCAGTCGCGTCGTCGGCAGTAATGCCTTCATCGTCAAATTCAGAGAGGTCGCCAGCACTGAGACCTTCACCCGCCAGGA
>Ga0315315_10001394_pt1 | contig 22087 bp, 14 predicted proteins | sample M140m3416metaG_FD_203699 | JGI IMG/M metagenome (GOLD analysis project Ga0315315, IMG submission 203699) | Ammonia-oxidizing marine archaeal communities from Monterey Bay, California, United States - M1 40m 3416 | ecosystem: Environmental > Aquatic > Marine > Intertidal zone | place: USA...
GTATATAATTCACTATATATTTCCATCCATTCACTCGTATGTTTATCTAATAATGTTCCTCCTAAAATTAATTCAACTTCTCTTATAAGTTTATTCCCTTTAATACCATTACTACTTTGATCACATGTTACATAAACATTGGTTAATAAATCCCCTGTCCTTGCCACATTAACAACACCGACGGTTTCTGTTGTTTCTGTATCTTTTACTCCATCTATGATTTGTTCTATTGTTTCTATAGCAAAATTAGTATGTCTTCTATAGACTGTTTTAAAAAAAGTTATTTGTGGGTTACCTATTAAATATTCATCTTGAATTCCTAAAGAAACTAATTGTATTAATCCTCCTCCCATATTTATAATAAATAATATAAAATATTATTATTTAATTCGCATATGCCAAACCACCCATTCCAGACATAATCCTTAGAATATTATAATTAACAGCATAGATATTACTTATCTTGGATGCTGATGATAATATTAATTTAGCACTGTCTAATTTTGAAAAATTACATGTTCCGGACGGTTGATGTTCTTCTGGATTGATAGCAAATGAATAAACATAAATATCTTTTTTAAGTTGTGAACATCTGGATTTATGGTTTTGAGAACGACCAATAATAGTCACACTAAAAGTTTCATGTGGTATATATATCCCTTTATTTCTAGCTGTAGTAGCATCAGTACTATTCGATAAAAAATTTTCTTCTGTTTCTCCATTTGTCCCGTTAAATGCGTTTTCTCCATAATTTCTAAATACTCCAATATCTTTTTTAACTAAAGTACCTTCTTCCAAGACCTCCACAATTAATTGTTCTCCAATGAATAATTGAATATCTTCAATATTATCTTCTAACAGTTTGTTGTCTGCACCATCATGTGTTTTATTAGGAGTTTTAGCATATAAATTAACTAATGTTGATGGATCGGGACCTTCATCTGAATAACTACCATTCGGATTTGCTAAATCAATGGTCTGTGGTGAATTTATTGTTCCTCGATGGTTAGTTACTATCCCTGGTATTTTTCCTTTTTTACCAGATAAATGAGGCCCAGTTACTCCTTTTAATTTACATGTTAATGTTGTTACTGTTGATGTGACTTCTACTTTTGTAACATATAGATGAGATGAAGTTGTATTTCTAAATAATAAATCTTCAGTACCATTACCAACAGAATCCATTACAATTTTATCATAATTTTTTATTACTTCAACATTGATAATATCTCCTTCTTTAATTTCTTCTGATATATTTTCATAATAATTACCTGTATATTTTACATTAATGTTTAAATTCAATATATTTATCTTAAATAATGTAATATTATCAGTATTTACTAATAAACTTGAAATGTTTTCTGCTTGATTATTATATACTTTTATATAATTCGATTTATTTACAGGTAACTGTGAACACAAAGAAATTGGTTCAGCTAATAAAACAGGATCTTCAGTTTCTTTAATATTATAATTAGGTATAGATGTATGGTGCTCATATGGTTGTTGTAATGTGAAATATTCTTTATACTGTGGTGAGAATCTTTCATGACCATTTAATTCAATGTGTATTTTATTATCATCTATAGATGATGATGAATTTATTACTTTATATGTTGGTGTTGTCCATATTATTTCTTTAACAGGATGTTCTAAATTAAGAGGGAAAATTGTTTTTGATGCATCTTTTTCTTTTTGAATTTGTAATTGTTCGATTAAATATTCATGTGAAACCTGTGAAAATCTTCTTCTTTCATCTGTATCTAAATATATATAATCTAACCAAACTTCAAGAGAAGGGTTTGAATATGTTAATGCTGAAGGTCCTGAACCATCATCTTTCCTTCCACCTGTTTCGGCCCATCCTTCTTTTCTATGGAGATTAACACTATTTTGAATACCATAATTATTGTCATAGTTAAATGCTCCATCCCCCCATGTAAATTTAATATGTATATCATGGAATTGTAGTGCTATTATTGGTAAAGATAAACCTTTATTTCTACAAAACCAGAAGTTTAATGGATATGTAATAACACTTTGTTTTGTTTGTGTTTTAACAACACTATTACTAAAAGAACCAGACATATATTTGAATCCAGCTGCTTTTGATTCCGGGATAGTTAATTCATTCCATATTTGATTCCATTCTTTATAATGTTTATCAATCCTTTGACCTCCAATTTCTATTTCAACATCTTCAATTATATTATCACCACATATACCAAAATTATCAGTAAAAGTATTGTCAGCTAAAATACATCTTACATGACCACCGCATAATAAATCACCATTTCTCGAAACAACGACAGAACCTTTATTATTGACTCCATTATTTCCAATAACTTTTTTTCCGTTAATAGTTTGTTTTATACATTCCATTGAAAAATTTGTATGTCTTCTGTAAACAACTTTAAAGTATGTAATTTGTGGGTTTCCAGTTAGATAAAAGTCCTGTGAACTATAAGCAACTAATTGTAGTATTCCTCCGCCCATATTATATATATTATTATTTATATAATAATATTTTCCATAAAACGATATGATAAAATAAAAAAAATGAAGAACATTTTTATTATATATATATTTTTAATTCAGATAAACTGATTAAAGAATAGAGTTGTTTCTTCTTCTGATTTTTCAAGATCAAGAACTTGTTTTACTGGATTCATTATTTGATTGGATATATAGAATGAATAATCAATTTTAAGTTTTTTCTGAGTAATATATTCAGGATGTTCTATACGATCACCTTGTAATATTTTTTTTTCTCGTGGTTGTCCTTTCCTTTTTCCAGATTTATAACGATTATCATAATCATATAATTGTTCATCAGGTAATTTAAAATATGCATAAGGTATTCTATCATTTGGTTTAGGTTTATTACCTGGATTACGTTCAGCCATTCTATCAGCAAGTACTTTATGAGCAATACCTTCTGGATTTTTATAGAATCCTCTTAATGATTTTGAAACAACGAACATAGATTGATTCATTTTACCATCTTTTATTTTTTGAAGTGTTTTCCTTAACCATTCAATCGCAAGATCAATATTTTTTTGATTCATTATAATTTCAATTACATTTCCGAATACATATTTTACTATTGGAGCATTATCCCTTCTCTTCATAACAATACCCATAGATGTTCTTTCTTTTGGTTTATCTGCTTGTAGTTCATATTTATCACCTGTATATCTCTTTTTAGAAATAAGAATAAATGGCCAAAATGTTTTTTCATATTCTAAATCTTGTGGACCTTTTCCTGAACTTTCTGTATCCCAGTCAGGGTTCATTTTATGTTCTGTAATCCATTCTCCAGATTTTACTCCACAATGAATACAATATTCCAATGCTTCTCTACCTTCTAATTCTTTACCTGTTTCATGGTGTATTCTAGAAAATTTAACGAATACTGAGTCAGTATCTCCATAAACAACTTCTGGTTTGTTATATCCATTTAATTCAGCCCATTCTACAACACCATCTCTAGCATCATAAATCCGTTCACGACCTATAGAAGTAGTACAAGCAGCGATTTTTTTAAAGAATATAGAACTGGTTTTAGCCCCCATTTGACCATAAACAGAATTAGCTGTGATCTTATATGCTAATTGAAGACCATCCAATACTTTTTTTTTATTTTCGTCTGAAGTTTTCTTAATTTTTGCCCTTGTTTTTTTCCTTTGATCTAATAGAGTATCTAGAATTACAGGTATTATTCCTCTTTTAATATTTCCTTCTTTATCTTTTGTTGGTTTAGCAAAATAACATGTTGTTTGAGTTTCTTTTTTTAATTTATGAATCGTTTTACCTTTCATGATAGATTCATAATCATCATAAGATACTTTAAAATTATCAACTTTTTCAAGTATTTTATTAAATTTATTTGGATTTTCTTCTCTTTCTTTTTCAGTACATATGTATGTTTCATGTGAAAAATTCTTTTCAATAATAGAACTTGGATATAGAGAAGCATAATCTAAAACACTAACAGGATCATCTAGATATATACCTGGAGTAGGTTCAAGAACAATTGCTCCTTCAAAACCATCATCCATTTTTGATTCACTAAAGTTTTTAAGAGTTGGAATCCGTGTTTCTTTTTCTGAACATACTTTTGTTGAAATTGAGCTGATTTTAATACCTTGACCCCTGAGAAATATATATGATAATGGAACTGAAGAAACTGTTGCCATACCGATATTATTGGGAATTAAATCAAGTTGAAGTAATAGATGAATACAAAGTTCACAATCCATAATACAATATTTAGCTACTTTTGCCCTTCCGCTACTACCTCCGTTTTTATGAAAATTGAAAATATCTTGGGGTGATACATCATCTTTGGCTAAACACCATTCATAAGATATAAGATCTTTTTTATATTTTCTTAAATCGAGCTTTCCAATGATACCCATTGTTTTAAGATTATTTGAATTTCTCCTTTCGGTATTCAAACCTTTTATTTTAAATTTTTCACCATCTCCATATTTTACAGAACCATATTTAGTAATTAAATTAATTGTAATATAATCCCCCTTCTTAAGATTACCAAGTGTATTTGTATATAGTATAGTGATATAATCTGATGTATCTGTTTTAATTAGTCCCGACTCTACGATTCGACCTTTCATAAAATGAGCAGATACATCATCTAGTTTATAAGAATCTAGTGAATGACCTTTTTGAATTTCCTTTTGAATATCAAAGATAACACGTCCATCCATAGATATATAATTAAGGATATTATCACCTAATCCGGAGGAACTTAGTTCTTTTTTTACAACTTGACATTTCTTTTCCCAATAATCATTATAAGAACTTAGTGTCTTCTTAGGTTTTGATAATACATCCATAGTATCAATAATATCTGAATCCCTATTTCTCATAAGACGTCCAAGTCTATAGAAATCATTTTTAGAACATTCTTTACAGCAATTACTATAGGTTTTAGTTCTCTTACATTTTGAGTGACACGGAAAAAGGAAATCAACTCTTTTATTAAGATAATCAAAATCAAAACCAAAGATATTATAACCGGTAATAAGATCTGGATTATGATAGAGCATTAGATCTTTCCATCTAAGTAAAAGTTCTTTTTCTGATTTACAGCGATAAACATGAATACCTTCTATATCATCACATATTTCTTCATTGGGTTTTTTATCATTACCAATAATTACCATTGAACGGTCATAACATTCTTTATCTCCATAACGATGGAATGCTGTACCAATTTGAATTATTGGATCGCCTTCAACTTTAATACAGTCACCATCTTCATTTTCTAGAGTATTAAATACATCTGTTAATTTATTAATCATAATTTCCCTTTTTTTCGATGTTTCTTTTGAAGATTTTAATTCATCGATAAAATGGTCATCGAATCTATCCATAATTTCTTCAAGACTATCTTCTGAATATATGCCATTAAGGGTGTAAATTGATTGAATATTATTTGATCCACCATTGAAAGCTTCTTTAATCCATTTTTTTATTTGAATTCTAATAAGATTATTGGGATTTAGTTTTGTTTCTGATGTAAAGAATGTTTCATGAATATCAATTGCTAATTTCTTAAAATCTTTATTTGGATTCGGAAAGTCTCCATGAGAACTGTCGCATTCAATATCAAAGGAAGCAGTAATAAAACCTGCTATTTCTTCACATGTATACGGTTCGATATATTTGAGAGGAAGATCTTTAATTTCAATATCAACATTAAAACATTTATTATCTTTTTCATTTATGATATATCTTTCATTTGGAACAGTTACTTTAACCCATCCACAAGTATTAAGTTTCTTTTCATGAACAAATCTTAGAAGGGGATGAATCTTAGATTCATAAAGGTTAGCTGTACAAGCACAACCGTTATCAATTTCAAACCAATCTTTATATTTCTTATCAATTAAACATTCTATTGGTTTTTTATCTTTACCTTTAAAACCCATAATTATTTTATTTTGCTTTGATTTCGGTAGATTAATCTTATGAAACTCTTGAATAGCTGATATACAATTTCTCATAGTTTTGTAATCTTTAAAACAAACTTTTGCAAACTTAAATTTACTTATTTTATTACATTCAATATCATAATTTAATCCATAAAAGTTATAATATCGTTTAACTTCTAAAAGGTCTTGTTCATACATTCCATTCCAAACACTATAACCTGTTTTGTATGAGTTGATAAACTTATTAATTAATTTTAGGAATGTCCTGACACCTGATTCACCCCAATTACCTGGTAATCGGAAGAAGAAATAAGGACGAAAACCACTAATATTACAAACAACATTTTTACCTTCTTTTGTTTTACCATACATAGTGATGACAAAATGTTTATCATTCCATCCATCACCACCATCGACAGTTAAATCATCAGAGTTTAAATCAATAATTTGAAATATATGGGCATCTTTCATTTATATATATATATGTGTGTATTAGTTTAAGTAATTAAACTATATTCAAATTTTAAATTATTATATAAGATTATTTATATATATGAGGGAATTTTTAGTATTCTTTTTAACTGTATTTGTTGTATTTATAATAATAAATAAATTATATGCTCTTGATGAAGTCGTTCAAATAAAATCAGGGAAAGATAATATAGTATATATTGTTAGAGATCTTCCGGATTCTAAAGAAGCGGCTGATAGACTATCTGAAATTAATACTAAAGTATTAAAGTTGATTGATTCTATTAAAGATCAAAAAAAGGATGGTGTCGATAGATTAAAAGAAAATTATAATCCAAATAATTTATCTGAGACTGGTATAAATGCTAAATATACTTCTTATTCTGTGAATAAAGGGGAAAAAATATCAATTTGTTTAAGGAATAAAATGAATAATACGTTTGAAGATACAAATACAGTAATGTTTGTGGTATTACATGAATTATCTCATGTGATGACTAAAACTGTTGGTCATGATAAAACATTTTGGGAAAATATGAGTTATTTATTACATGAAGCTGAAAAAATAGGTATATATAATCATCAAGATTATGGAAAAATTCCTGTCGATTATTGTGGGATGGAAATTAACTCAACTCCGTATGATTTAAAAAAATAATATTTTTTCTTTATATATGACGACTTTTTGTTCAGGTAATTATTCGAATAAAAGAATAATTAAATGTATTCCTTTATTGGAAAATAAATGTTATGTTTTTATTGGAAATTATCAAGATAGATTCGTAATAGAAACTATTAAAAACAATATTAATTCCAATAACCCTTTTTTAAAAATTGAAAAAATGAATAATGGTGAAGATAAGATTAAACGTTTATATACATATTTAACTGATAAAGAAACTGAAGATATAGATGAAATGAAAAAAGAAATACTTAATATATTATTTATAACTGATTATGAATCAATATTTATTGATGATTTAATATATGAAGATGATACAAATGAGAAAGTTTTAATGAAAATATCTGAGTATTGTTACAATGCTTTTGAACCAACACCGACGAAGTATATATTTAGTTTTTATGAGGCATTTGATAATAAGATATTATCATTAAATATTGATTATCCAGATAATAATTTTGAAGTAAATATAATTGAAGGGAAACCATGCGATTTAATTGATACAACGATGATTGATAAGAATGGAGAGCAAAAATTAATTGAAAAAAAGAATATATTACTTAATTTATTTGAGAATAATGAAATCAAAGATGATATTATTATTTATATATCTTTGAAAGAATATTTAGATAAAAAGAATATATTTAATGAAATTCAGGATAGTATGATGACTGATTGTGAAATAAAATCATTTTATAATGGAATGATATATAAATATTGGCCAAAGATAACTTTTGATGAAATGACTAAATATGATATAGAAAGTTTTAAAGAAAAACGAATCGATAAAAAACAGAGTGAATCAATAATATTAAAACAATATTCGGATGCTATAAGATTAATTAATCGGAAAAAAAAGAAAGATATTCTATGTGATTCATTTGAAATTAAGTATATGAGAATTATTAAAAAATCGGATAAATCAAATAATATTAATATTTCGAAAATATTCAATGAATCTAAATTAAGTGAATATATTCCATTTGTAAAACTTGTATTAGATAGTCATAATGAGAAATATTATAAATTGTTTAAGGATTCAATTATATACAATGGATTCGAAGGAGAATTAAATGATAATCAATTAGTTGATCAAGAATTATGTAAAGAGTGGTCGGATGATTTTCATATTAATTCAAAATATAAACATAGTGTTGATTTTATTCATCCTAGTAATGTAATAATATTTAAGGTATATAGAGAAAATATAAAAGATATTTATTGTTCATTAATTTTACACATAAATGGCGATATTGAATGTATTATAAAACAACGGAAAAATATAAAATCTTATAGAAAAACTAGTGTGAAAGCCAAGGAAGATATTATAGATTTACTTAAATACTGTAATAAATTAATTAGTATAATTAATAATTATAAAGTTTCAGAAGACCCTATTATAGATTTCGGTGATGAAAGTACATTAGAAAATGTATTTATAAATAAAGGAGATTTAATCATTGATTTTATTGATTGTTCATTATTATTTGATAAACATAAACATAAGGTTGAGAAAGGAATAGACCTTGACAAAGTCCCAGATGGTTATAAAGATGAAATATCCCCTTTTAAAATTGGAAACCAATTACCAAATTGGGTAAATTTAATAGGTAATTTTATGTCAAAATTACCTATGTATTTTCGAATTAAGGTAGAAGAAAAGGAAAATATGCAAAATGAAGATAGAATAATAGGACATTATAACCGAGTTAATAATTATGCGAATTTATCAACCATTCATTCAACTATTTCGGCTTATTCAAATATATATGAACCAGAAGAAATAATTACAAAAATTTCAAAAGACTTTGGAAAACCTTTAGAAGAAATGAAGGAAGAATATGAATTATGGAATGAAACAAATATAATGAGGGAGAGAAACAAAGAGAATCTAAATAAAAAAATGACAAATAACTATAATTTAAATGTTGAAGAAAATGGTCCAGATATTAATATTCATAAAAAATCATCTGATAGGTTTTTACAAATAGATATTACTAATGTAAAATCTTTTAATGAATTAAATCGTATAATACATGTACTTAAATCTATTATAGAGATGTATGATAATTATATTAACGATAAGTTAATAAATAGAAATAAGAAGTATTTTGAAAGTGATGATATTATTGAATATGAATATGGTCAAGATATATCCGAAGAAGAAGAAGAAGTGGAAGATGTACAAAGAGAATTAAATATTACTGAATTATTAGATTCTGATGATGAAGTTTCTGATCTTTCTTCAGACTCCTCCTCCCAGGAAGGTGGAGCAGGTTATAAGGTAAAGTCGTATCATATAAATCGGTTAAAAGCATATGATCCTGAATTATTTATATTTAAATCTGAAAAATGGCAAAAAAATAAAAAAGGTGAAAAAACATCTCGTTATGGTTATCCTAAAGTTTGTACGGCATCAAAAGAACAAAAACGACAACCGATAGTTGTTACAAAAGAAGAATTAGATATTATTGATGCTTCTTATGATAAGGGTTCAGGTAGAGAGTCATATTCATATGCCATCTCTATACCCGGAAGACCTGATAATATTAAGTATATATGTCCTCAATATTGGGATATGGCTAGTGACTTAAGTATTCGACCTAATGCGGTTGATAAATCAAATATAGTCCCTAATAATGTTAAAAATACAACTGCTCGATCAATACTAAAAAGGGATGGAACATATTGGGCAGGCGTTACTAAAGATGATTCAATATCAGCAAAATATTATATACCATCAATAATAGGTGATGGTATTCATCCCCAAGGATATGGATTACCATGTTGTATGTCAAATACAAAACGATCAAGAATATATAAAAAAGGAGATAATGTTTTTTGGGTAGATAGAGAAGGAGATACCCATGAAGGAGTTATTATAGAAAAAGATGATAATAAAGACAAACAATACATAGTTAAAAATTTAGAAACTGGAAAAAAAGAAAGTATTAATATCGTTGATTTAAATCACATTAAAAAAGAAAAGAAAAAAGAAAAGGATTTAGGAGAAGGAGAAGGAGAAGGAGAAGGAGAAAAGGAAGGAGAAGGGGAAAAGGAAGGAGAAGGGGAAAAGGAAGGAGAAGGGGAAGAAGGGGAAAAGGAAGAAGAAGGGGAAGGGGAGGTCGAAGAGGAAGAGACAATTCCAAAAATACAATTAATAGGTAATATAATAACTAAAGATGAAACAAAGCCGGGTCAATATGCTAAATTACCATATACTTTGTTAAAATTATTCGGTCAAGATAAAATAACTGAATATGACGAGATATTTAAAGTTTCAAAAGGTTTCCTTAGAAAAGGTGTTCATCATGGAAGATATGAGATACCTAAAATAAAAATGGGAGATAAAACGGAATATATTGTAATGTCTTCACTTATTATGTCAATTATAGAATTAATATATAACTCAAATGATAATATTAAAGGTTATGAAGATAGTAGTAATGTAATCAAACATTCAAAAAATTTAGAAAAAATAAAAAAAGAATATGAATTAACATTAAAAGATAAATTAAAAAAAGGAGAAGAAAACGAAGAAAACAATGAAGAAAAGGAATCTCTTAAAAGATCATATAAAGAGTTAAAAGAATCTATTCGTATGTTTATTTTTAAGAATATTATACTTGAATTCGAGAAAGATATTAGTAAATATCAGAAATGTGGTTCATTGATTCGATCATTTAGAAAAATGGATATGGATGAAGTTGATAAATCATATATTATTAAAATTTTAAAAAATAAAAATGATTTTAATTCAGAAGAACTAATAAATAACATAGATGATACGAGTAAAATAACTAATTCGGAAAGTATGTTTTTACTTAACCTTCTTTTATCACTCAAAGCTTATAAAGACTATTTATTAAGTGATGAAGAAAAACATATTGAAGTGATAGCTCCAGCAATACAATTATTATTTGGTTTTGATATTGTATTATTTGAAAATATTGAAAATCGTATAAAGATTAAAGGTGTTAATCCTGTAGGTCATGAAAACGTTGTATTTATATATAAGAAAGATAAACATTATGAACCACTCATATATAGGATAAATAGAAAAGGAGATGAATTAAAAATATTTAATGATAAAGAATTTGATGAAAAAATACCTAATGGTGTTGAGAAAATATTTAAGAATGGAAATTACAAAGAATATTTTGAAGAAAACACATATCCAAGAGGAAGGAAAAGTATTAAAAAAATAGAAGGAAGATGTAAATCTGAGGATGGTAAAACATTTTGCAGTGAATGGACAAAATGTATATCTCTTACACAATTAATTGGCCAGGCACTACCAGACGAAAAAGGGTCTGAAATAAAATGGGTTGATGGAGAAATTAAAAATTATGCTACGGTTTTAGAAATAGATGAAGAAAATAAAGAAATAATTACCACAGAAGGAAATGTAGATTTAGGATATAAAAATGTTTATGTTAAATTAAATAAACTGGTTGTAATTTCACAAATAAAAGAATTATTAGAAAATAAAAAGAAATGGAAATGGATTGATAAATCATGTAGTAATTATCTGGCTGATATTAATATTGAAGCTTTAATAAGAAGAAAGAAACATCCTAAAAAAGATAAATTATTATTTGATTATTCTGTTGGAACCCGGAATTTAGTTGACAATGATATAACAGAAGAAGTACTAGAATTAGTTCAAAGTGAATTTTTTATGTTAATTGATATAGTAAAAGATATAAAACATCAAATAAAAAAGAAAGAATATGAAGACTATAGTCTAATAGAAAATGCCGGATATACTATAAAAAAAATACATTTAAATAGTTATTCAGAAGTATCCTATATTATTACTGAAAAAGAAAAAGGTAAATATCAAATAATCCCTACAGTTCCATTTCTATTACCATATGATAATAAATATGAAATAATATATGAATTAAATGAAGATTATAGTTCAACGATAAATGAAACTCTTGATTATTTAAAGGTATTTAATAAAAAACCAATTTCTTTAATTGAAAATTCAAGCAAAGAAGTAACAACATTATTATTAGAGGATAATGTATATGTCCCTGTTATACATGAAAATATTAGAGAAAATGATAAATTGCGGACAAAATATTCTTTTATTGAAAGTGAATGTAATATGTTATTTTTAGAGAAGTATTTGTATAGTATTAATTTAACCGATAATGAATTAACTACATTTATAGACGGATATAAAGCCAAACAACAATATAAAAAGAATATAAACTATAAAATTATATCTAAAATAGAAGAAAAAAAAGTAGAGATAACTGGAATAATTGAAGATGACGAGTTAAAAAATAAAATTATATATTTTACGAGATATGGGAAAAAAATAATTAAGAAGAGTAAAATCGATTATATCCATAGAAATATATATAGTAAAGAGAGGAATAATAATAATATTGTATTAAAAGGATATATTATTAAACATCAGGGAGATAATATAACTATTGAGGTTAATTTATTGGATATTATAAATAATATCCTTTCTGATAATATTATGATTCCAGAACATAAAAGGATTAATATATATGGTTATTTGAATTATAAGAAAAATGATAAATATAAATTAATGGATAAAAGTGAACCGAGAATTACAGAAGGGGAAATGTCTGAAATTGTGACTGATTCTAAAATTTTAAAAACATTTATTAATAATTTATTAATCAGTGGGATTGATAAATTGAAGGAAAATATTAGTATTAAAATCGATCCTAAGGATTATAAATATGAAATCAATGAAATATTATATTCATATGAAGATTATAGATTTTTAGATAAACTTGAAACTATATTTACAAAGAAGAGTAGTTATAAAGATATAACATTAAATACAATTGGAGAACCCGAAAACCGTTTAATTAAATCTAAATTTAAAAAGGTAGATACAATACCTTATTATATTAAAAAATTATATGGTCAAAGCTGTAAAGTATTATATCATTTAAATGATATAAATAATGATTTATTAAATTTAACAACAGCATTTAATAAAATTTCTACTAAAAAAAGATATTTCGAGAGTATTATTAAAAAACGGATTAGCGATGAATTCAGAAAAATGGATAAATCCGATGTCGATATTTTAGATAAATATAATCAGAAAAAAGTAGAAACAGATGCATTATTAAATAAAAAAACAGAACAATATAAAAATACGAAAGAGATTTTTAATGAGATTGATAATAAAATTGTCCATATACCCGATTTGGAATTATTACTAAATAGTTTTGATATAAATAATGATTTAAATAATGATTTAAAAAACATAGATGATAATGATTTAATAACTGATTTGGCAATAATATTAATAACATATGATAAAAATAAAAAGTTGAAATTATATTTTTATTCAACTAAAGAATTATATCTTGAGACAAAGGTATTATCATTTCACCATACATTAATAGAATATGAGGGTTTAAATAAAAAAACTGGTAAACGAGATAATACGAAAGATAAGTATATATTGTCAAATATAATATCTGATGGTAAATATTATTCAACGATTAGAGAATTATTTGCTATGAATGATTATCATAGAGAATGGATTAAAAAACAAGATGGAACAGAAATAATTAATAGAGTTACTCCTGAATGGCTTGAAAGTACCGATGATAAAGAAGGATTATATGAATTATTAAATGAAAGAGAAAATGAACAAAAAGAAAAAGAATCAATGTTAGATAATATAGAAAAACAACGGAAAGAAGAAAATATAATTAAAGAAGATTTGGAGAGAATAATTAAAGAAAAACAATTAATTAATGATAAACTCGAAGAATTGGAGGATTAAATAAACATTATTATTTTTTATAACTTCCATTAACAATATATGGAATATTTTCAAAATCAAATTAACATGTTTCTTTTAAAAAATCATATTTTAAAAGATCCTCTTTGTGACTGGTTTAACATAAATAATGGACTATATGAAAAAGATAAACCGAGTCATTATAAAAATTTAATATTGAATGAATCAAATAAGTATAAACAAGATCTATTTGAAAAAATGGCGATTATGTCTGGATTAAATAATATTAATCTAACTAATAAAGACCATAATGAAACTGAAATATTAATAAGAGATAATAATCCGATTATTATAAATGGTTCATTATATAATCCTGACGAGAATATAAATGTAAACTGTGATATAATTATACGATTTGATTATTTTAAAAAACTATTTCCATCAATATCGAATGTACCATTTCATTTATTATATCAAAATCCCTTAGATTATATGTTAATTGGTGTAAGTTATTCCTCATTAAAATTTAAGATTGATTTAATGGATGTTAATAATGATGGGGTTATACCATATAAAAAATGTAGTCTTTATTCTTTTCAAAGTGCGTTCTATAAAATAAGGAGATATAAACCACATTGTTTTATATTGGGAAAGGGGTATCAGTATAAAAACGCTATATTACCGAGGAATGATTTTATTTGTTATTTTCAAATAAGTGATTGTCTTATTCAGAAGTATAATAAAGCACTCCAATGGATAATATATATAAAGAATAATTATTCAAATATGAATATTCACCCTACTCCAACTCACAATGAATTATATCCAAATATGAATTATAAAGAGAGTGATTGGGAGATAGAGAAACATAAATTAGCTATTCAAATAAAAGAAATAACTTTAGTATGGAATATAACGTATGATGAACGATGTAATTATGTTGAACATGGTATAACATGTTGGGATGATAATCGCTTGATAAATAATCTTAAAGAATCGAAAAAGAAAGATATTCAAGAACGAATGATACATATGAATAAAAACAATGATATTTTAATATATCCACGAAAAACTGTATCTGATTCATTTAAAAACATATTAGAAATGGATGGTATTTATTTTGATGTTGAAAGTTTCTTAACATTTGATCAAAAACAAGATTTATTTAATGGAGAAGTATTTCCGGTAGAACCTATTATAGCTATTTTGGGATTTATTTACAATGGCCATTATTATGATTTTACTATTCAAGACTATACTATTCAAGATGAAGAAAATATTATAAAGTTATTTTCTGAAAAGTTACATTATATAAGTAATGGGGATATATTAAATATTTATCATTGGGGACATGCTGAGAATGGTTATTTTAATTATATTTATAAAAAATATCCACAAATTCAATTTCCTAGAATAAATTTAGTAAATGTTTTAGATCATTTTAGAACTGAACCTGTAATTGTTCAAGGGGTATTTAAATTTGGATTAAAAGAAATAGGTTCTGCTTTATATAAAAATGGTCTTATAAATACAACATGGGGAGAAAATGATAATGGTTTAGATTCAATGATACGTTTTAAAAAAATATGTTTAGAAAGAAACAAAAATATTCCATTAAAAAGATATAATGAAATAAGTGAGATTGTTGAGTATAATATGATAGACTGTCGCGTTTTATTTGAAATAGTAGAAGTTCTCAGAAAGATATATTTGTAATATATATATTATATAATGGAAATATCTGCTTTAGATTTTTTTATGATTAATTTATTATCATATATAGCAGGATTGGGGTCAGGTCTTATTATATGTTGTAAAAATAAAGATATTTTTTTAGGTCGATCAAGAAGTTCTGATAATTTAAGAGGTCAGGATATATATAATGTAACAAATCCTCCACCTAGTCAACCTATAGTTCAGGCGAGTGCTCCAACTATTCCACCCCAAGTTACAAAAATAACTCTTGAATAATTAGTAATAATAATAATATAAAGATTTAAGACTAATCTTTTATAAATGAGTGAATGTTTAATTAATAATGACCGTGAAGTTTTTGATATTATTTCTAAGGAATCAATTCGTCAAAATGATGGATTAGAGATGATTGCTAGTGAAAACTATACATCTAAAAATGTTCTAAGTGCTCTAGGTTCAATAATGACAAATAAATATAGTGAGGGACAACCTGGGAAACGATATTATGGTGGTAATGAATATATTGATGAAATGGAATTATTATGTAAAAAACGTGCCTTAGAATTATTTCAATTGGATAAAAATGAATGGTCTGTAAATGTACAACCTTATTCTGGTTCTCCGGCTAATTTTGCTGTTTATACAGCATTATTAAATCCACATGATCGAATAATGGGTTTAGACCTTCCTAGTGGAGGGCATTTGACCCACGGATTTTATAATGGTAATAAGAAAATATCTGCTACTAGTATTTATTTTGAATCTTTACCATATGAAATAGATAAAGATACTGGATTAATAGATTATGAAGAATTAGAAAAACGAGCATTATTATTTAGACCGAAATGTATTATTGCTGGAGGTTCCGCATATCCTAGGGACTGGGACTATGAAAAATTTTCTGAAATAGCAAAAAAAGTTGGAGCATATCTTTTAGTTGATATGGCACATACAGCCGGATTAATTGCCTCTAAACAGTTAAATAATCCATTTTTATTTGCGGATATTGTTACTACAACAACCCATAAAAGTTTGAGAGGACCTCGTTCAGGAATGATATTTAGTAAAGAAAAATATGCTGATAAAATTGATTTTGCTGTTTTCCCATCGTTACAGGGAGGACCACATAATAATGTAATATCTGCTGTAGCTGTTGCGTTAAAAGAAGCTAAACATCCTGAATTTATTGAATATTCTATTCGAGTAATTAATAATTGTAAGATATTAGGAGAAGAACTACATAATAAGGGATATGAATTATCTACTGGAGGAACCGATAATCATTTATTACTTGTTAATTTAAGAAATAAATTTATTACTGGAAGTAAGGCTGAGTATGTATTAGAAAAGGCTATGATAAGTGTTAATAAAAATACTATTATAGGTGATAAAAGTGCTTTGTCCCCTGGAGGTATAAGAATTGGATTATGTGCATTAACAACACGGGGTTTAGATGAAAATAATTGTAGATGTGTGGCAACATTTATAGATCGAGCAATAAAAATAGGACAAGATATAAGGGTTACAAAATTAGCTGATTTTAAAACTAATCTAGATGGTATGATGGATAATCCTGATAGTGAAATAAGTAAATTACGAGAAGAAGTTATACATTTTTCAAGAAATCATTTATCAAAGATATAATTTTATTTATTTTTCCTTTCTTCCATTAATTTTTTAATAATTTCTTCATATTTTTGATTTTTTTCATGAATTTGATTCACTATATCTGAATTATTTTTAATTTTTTCTGTCATTGTTTCAATTATCCGTTGCTGTGTTTCTATTATTTTTTCATATTCTTTTTTATCTTTTGTACATGTTTCTAATTCTTCATCTTCAGTGAATAAACGCGTTGAATATGTTACATTACCCATTTTATCTTTTACTTTTAATATACATGAAGGAGGACTCGCATCTAAATATATTTTATTATCACCCATCCGCTTATATTTCCCCCCTGTATAAAAATATTCTTCTCCATTATCCTTAATAGTGATATATTTAACACAATTACCTTTTTTTAAATCAAACGCAGAATCAACTTCTTTAAAACCAATCAATTCTTTCCGTATAGTAGCTAAGTCTTGACTCATATAATAATTATAATATTATAATTCATTTAAGTATTTTATGATTATAAAATTAATAAAAAAATATTAATAATTAATAGTAGTAAATGTCTAAAGAAGAAAAACAACAAATTGATATTATTCAATCTCCAAAGAAGATTAGAACAGTAAATAAAGATAAAATAAAAAAATATAAAATAAAAAAATATAATTCTATTGGACTTACAGATGTGAGTCATATTCAATACATAAAATTAAGAGAATTATGGGTTAAACTTCAGAAATAACGATTTACTTATGACCAACTCTTTGAACATCAAATCCAGGTTGCTGAATACGATGATACCTACGCATTCTGATATTATTTTTTTGCTTTGACATATACTTTTGGGTATAGGGTTGAATCACGTTTCTTTTCACATGAAAGTCTTTATAAATCCCAAGGAAAGGATAAGTAAGGGACATGGACGGTGTATATTCTTCCTTTTTCTCTGGTACAGTTTTGTTGTAGTAGACCTTCTTGAGGTCCATAATGAGTTTTAATACTAAAAACCATTAAAAATTTTTTCAAATTTTGATTACCTTTTCCTTCTTGTAGATCTTTTGGATCTTTTAGATCTTTTAGATCTTTTGGATCTTGTAGATCTTTTGGATCTTTTAGATCTTTTAGATCTTGTAGATCTTTTGGATCTTGTAGATCTTTTGGATCTTTTAGATCTTTTGGATCTTTTGGATCTTTTAGATCTTTTCCTCCCACCTCCTTTATATTTAGTTAATGGATAAGAATCCATAACTGACCCTAATGGCACACCGCCTCTACCGGCTATCGGACGTTGCTTCACCCAAAAATTAAATGGTCGGAGCGGGTGATTAATATCACTAGAATGTGAACCATAAAGACGGTTAGCCTGTGATAGATTCATAGGATTATTAATATCTTGATTTACCCTCATATTTTCAGCCAAAACTCTATTCCTTTCTTCTGAAGAATTTAGTGCTTGTTGCTGAGCAGTCGCTGGTTGATGGGCTGTCGCTTGTTGCTGAGCATATGCTTGTTGCTGAGCATATGCTTGTTGAGCATATGCTTGTTGCTCCGCATATGCTTGTTGTTGAGCATATACTTGTGGGATAATACTTATAAGATAATGATAATATTCCAATAATGCTGTATCCTGTGGATTTTGTTGTAATCTACCATTAATCTTTCCTAATTCGGTCATTAAATCTATATAATTTTGTTGTGGATTCTTTTCCATTTATAATATAGTAAATAATTTTAATTAAATATCTATAGATTAAACTTCTTTTGAGATTTTACTACATTCCAAGCTGCTTGACTCCAACTAAGTCCCTCGGGTTTTGGATCATGGCCATAAGGAGAAGTTATTTCCATAAGACCATTTTTAGAAATCCAAACTCCCCCTGTTGGAGTTGTTTTTTCCCGTGCTAATCTATCAATATAATCAGTTGGATCCAATGGAACATCTCCGGTACCTTTAACCGTAATAGTTTTTCCCATTTGATCGGCGTAATAGGTAGAATGTTTCTTTCCGTCTCCACAAATATTTCTCATAAAACTAGGACCCATCATATTAATGATTTCACATAAAGAATTTACTTTATTTTGAAGATCCATTATAGTATCATAATGTTTATTTTCTTTTTCTTCTAATTCTTTGACTTCCTTCTCAAGTATATCGATTCTATTTTCTTCTCGTTCAATCGAAATATCTACTTTAAAACCAAATAGATCATCTTCGCAATAAATTTGAAGTATTACATTATTATTTGTTTTATCTTTTATATTCCATTTTATATAAAAGTTTTTATCTAAGAAGCATTTATCCAAGATATTATAAAATTTATTAAAATCATTTTGAAAAAATCTTGAATATTCATTTTTCCATAATTCATCATTCTTACTAATTTTTTTTATATATTTTTCTTCGTCTATATAAACAATTTCAATACTATCATTTTCTTTGGTACAACTAATTGCTTTAATTTCATGTGCCTCAACGATTAGACTTGGTTCTGGTTCGGGTTCTGGCGATGGTGCTTCTGGATATTGGATTTGTATATTATCATATTGAATATCATCTCTGATATGTTTGTTACTCCTTTGTTCTTGAATCATTCCACATGCTAAAACATTTCTCCATGTTACATTTGTGTCTAAATTCCGTGGGATATAATCATTAAGGAATTCATCGCTAGGCATATCGAGAGGGGGAAGTTCGAACCACGGTCTGCTGCCGGAGCGGTCTCGGCCGGAGCGTTCGTGGGGATTTTGGCGTGTCGAATGGATCTGAGAACGATAATCAATCTCATATTTAATACCACCTCGATTATCTTCTCGAGATGGTTCACCTCTAGAATGAAATACTCTATTAGTTGGCTCTTCCATATTGATATTATTTAATAAAATGTATCTGTTTTATTTTCAAATTTGATTGAAATAATATTTAAAATAATAAAATAAATATGTATTATGTCAGGACGTATACATTGGTTACTTCGAATTGGTGATGGAAAGCATTTTAAATCATCTTCTAAAAAAAATATATGGGGAATGTCAACTACAAAAAATACTAATGTTCAAAGTTTCTTAAAAACAGCAAAACCGGGAGATATACTATGGTTTATTTTAGGGAAAAGTAAAGGGAAAGTCCTTGCTGTTGCGGAATATATCCGTAATAATAAAAGAGAATTAGGTCCATTGATAAATGTAACATCTACCAATGAAGAACTTGGATGGACTGAAACTGATGGGGATTGGGATTATGAAGTCCATTTTAAAGATATGTTTATTGTTGATAAATTAGATCTTTTAACAGAAATAAAAGCGGCTACAACTGTTAGAAAATATAACGATAAATGTATGGTGGATCTACCAGAAGAGTATAAAAATATAATGAAGTATTCTGTAGTTACAAACACTTTTAATTAATTTATTTACAGAAATATAGTAACAATAAACAGATTACTAGACATATAATTAATGATCTTGTAAAATATATATCTTTATCCATATTTTGGAATCCATCATATTTATATAAAAGAGACCGTGGTAAGGTTTCAGTGGGTTTTTCTTGACCATTTTCATCTAATATTTCACTTTCTTTTAAACATACGCAGGATCCCCCTGTACAAATAAGTCGATAACCTGGTTTACATCTCTCACATGCCATCTTATATTTATCAATATAGTAAGATAAAGACTTTATAGTTCCACTTCGATAATCTTCTTGTATTTTAGTTGTATCACACACTTCACACATACTTGTACAATAATCCGGACGAAATCGTAAATTGTTGATAAGTTTACTTGCGGTATCCCGTATTCCTTTAATTTCTTCGGATAAGAATATTTTATAAGTTAAGTCTTTTATCCCTTTACTTATAATATCTTTTTTAGAAGCCTCATCGGCATTTATGATTTCTTCTTTAACTTTCAAAAATGCCCCGTCTATTTTCTCCCGTATTTCAGATTCTTCTGAAGGAAAAGTCTCTTTAAAACGATCCTTTGATCTTCTTATTTTATCTGTTAATTCATTGATAACAGCCATTTTTATACCCTGCGCAAGTTCATCATTTTCAGGAAAAGAATCAGTACTTAGATCATTTGTAATTTCTCCCCTTACATATTCTTCAAAACTATCTAAAAAAGAATCATCTTTTAGAAGTTCTATAACTAAATCAGTATATTCCTCTTTTAATTCGTTAATAACCCTTTCTTTTGCTCCTTCTTGTAATTCGTCCATCTCTTCTTTACAGGTATTACTCTGTTCTTTCTTCCCACTCTCCTCGCCATCGGCAAATTTCTTATCACAGCGGGCATTACATTCTTCTTGAGTAAGTCCCGAAAATGTTCTGCTTATTAATTGTCCCATATATATATATAATACTATATTATTTTATATATAATTAGATTTCATGACCATTACATTTATAGACAAATCTTGTCTTCCTTTTTTTATTTTTGTCTGTATAATATGAACAATCTAGACAAAATCCTTCGATTTCATGGGTATCCCAGTCTGGACAAGGGAGTTTAGTATTTTCATTTGTATAATGCCACATACAACTAATATAGTCTGATTTCCAAGAAGAATTATATGGTGGATCTACCCCATGATAATATTTTTCATTTTGTTTAAAACGAATCGGAGCTTTACCAAATTTATATTTTATATTTTCTGGTATGTCCATTGAGATATTATTTTCTTTATTAAATTTATCTTTTTCTTTATTACATTTTTCTTGTTCTTCCTCTTCTATTTCATCTTCAAGTGATTTAATAGCATTCGCCATTTCTTTTAAGTCCTTTTTTAGTTTATTAAGTTTATGTTTATTAGGTTTCTGTTTATCGTGAATTTGTATTTTATAATAATTTTTAGTTTCATAATAATCATCATGTTCACATGGTTCTACTTTTATAGGGACTTTCTTT
>Ga0315315_10001395_pt1 | contig 22083 bp, 26 predicted proteins | sample M140m3416metaG_FD_203699 | JGI IMG/M metagenome (GOLD analysis project Ga0315315, IMG submission 203699) | Ammonia-oxidizing marine archaeal communities from Monterey Bay, California, United States - M1 40m 3416 | ecosystem: Environmental > Aquatic > Marine > Intertidal zone | place: USA...
AACGCTGAACCAATAATTCCGAATGCGTGTTCAATTCCGTGCATTTGTAAAACTTTTACAAAAGCTTCTTCTGTTGTCATTTTTGTCATAAAACTAGAACCTCTCTAAAGTGTAAATTTAATATTTTTTAAAATTCGTTTGTTAATTTTTGCGATTAATATATAAGAATTTACAAATTTCAAACAAACAAATCGACACGATATGGCAACAGATATAATAATTCATGATAAAAAAGACAATGTAGGAGTAGTTGTTATTGAGAAAATAACTCCAAAACAAGATTGTGCTTGCTGGATAATGGAAGATGACAGCTCAACAAACATTCAATCTATAGATGAAATCCCTTTAGGGCATAAAATTGCAATGATTGACCTTAACGAAGGTGATACAATTCTTAAATATGGTCACGATATTGGTAAAGTGGTCAAATCTATTAAAAAAGGTGAGCACGTACATGTTCACAATGTTAAAACAAAGAAGTGGTAATAATATGGAAATTCCAAAAAGTTTTTTAGGTTATAAAAGAGAAAATGGCAGAGCTGGTACAAGAAATCATGTAGTTATTCTTCCAGTAGATGACATCTCAAATGCATGTGCTGAAGCAGTAGCAAACAATATTAAAGGTACGATAGCTCTACCTCATTCTTATGGTAGACTGCAATTTGGAGCTGATTTAGAACTTCATTTTAGAACCATGATTGGAACTGGCTGCAACCCCAATGTTGCTGCAGTAATCGTTATAGGTATTGAGCCAAAATGGACTAAAAAAATTGTAGATGGTATTGCTAAAACTGGAAAACCAGTCGAGGGATTTCATATAGAAAGAACTGGAGATATAGGCACAACAATGAAAGCCTCTAAAAAAGCTCAAGAGTTTGTAATGTGGGCTTCTGAAAAACAAAGAGAAGAATGTCCCATGAGTGATCTTTGGATATCAGTAAAATGTGGCGAGTCAGATACAACATCTGGATTAGCTGCTAACCCAACAGTTGGTAATCTTATGGATAAATTAGAGCCAATGGGTGTTCATTTATGTTTTGGAGAAACATCTGAATTAACAGGGGCTGAACAAGTTTGCGCTACAAGAGGAGCGACTCAAGAAGCTTCTGATAAATTTATGAAAACTTGGAACAGCTACAATGATTTTATATTAAAAGAAGCAACAGATGATTTATCAGAAAGTCAACCAACTGCAGGGAATATTGCGGGTGGGTTAACTACAATTGAAGAAAAAGCTTTTGGAAATTTTCAGAAAATTGGTAATTGTAAATTTATAGATGTTTTAGAGCCAGCAGAGGAGCCAACTAAAGGTAAAGGTTTGTACTTTATGGATACATCTTCAGCTGCTGCAGAGTGTGTTACGCTCCAAGCAGCCGCAGGTTTTAACATTCATTTATTTCCAACAGGCCAAGGTAATATTGTTGGTAATCCAATAGAACCTGTCGTTAAATTAACTGCAAATCCACTTACAGTTAAAGGTATGGGAGAACATATTGACTGTGATGTTTCTAAAATTCTTTCAAGAGAAATGAATTTATCTGAAGCAGGTGACGAACTAATAAAAACAACTTTAAGGGTAGCAAACGGAAGATTAACTTGTGCAGAAGCTTTAGGTCACAAAGAATTTGTGATGACTAAACTCTACAGAAGTGCATAAGATTTCTGTGCCAATTAAACTTCAATACCTTAAATCAATTTTTCCTGGTGTTGCTTTAACATTAATATTTTGTTTATTTTCTCAGGGAATAAATAACGTTTTAGCTATTGAAATTTTTGGTACTCCAAAAAGTCCTATTTCAACTGTCTTAATTGCTATCTTACTTGGAGTATTAATGGGTAATGCTTTTACTCCGAGACCAGGGATGATGATTGGATTAGATTTTACTCAACAATATATTTTAAAATTAGGAATAATATTTCTTGGGATAAGATTAAGTTTTGCTGATTTTATAAAATTTGGATCTATTGCAATACCATTGATTATAATCTGTATTTTGAGTGTTTTAGTTTTGGTTAAATTACTTATTAAAAAAGTTCCTATTTCTTCTAAGATGTCTTATTTAATTGCTATTGGAACAAGTGTTTGTGGAGCAACGGCAATTGTTGCAACTGCACCAGTTATAAATGCAAAAAAATCTGAAGTAGCATACGCGATTGCTAATATTACATTGTTTGGTGTAATTGCGATGCTAATTTATCCATATTTTGCCGAATGGTATTTTAGTAATGAAGCCTTAAATGCTGGGTTATTTTTAGGTACTTCTATTCATGAAACTTCTCAAGTAGCTGCAGCTGGATTAATTTATGACCAACAATTTAATAGTCCTGAAACATTGAATGTTGCAACAGTAACAAAACTTATTAGAAACACCTTTTTAGTGATATTAATCCCTTTATTTGCGTTTTTATACAATAGAGGAGAATTAAAAGGTAACAACTATTCAATTTTAAATATATTTCCTTATTTTGTCCTAGGTTTTATTGGTATGATAATTTTGAGAAATCTAGGTGATCAGTTTTTTGCAATTGGAAGTAATAATCATCAAATTTGGATTGATTTAATTGGATACTTAAAAACTCTAGCAACTGTGTTTTTAACAATGGCTATGGCTGCAGTTGGAATATCCATCAATTTAAGTGAATTAAAATCAATGGGCTATAAACCTTTTATTGTTGGCTTGATTGCTGCAGTAACAGTAGGAATTATAAGTTTAATATATATCGAAACTCTAAATAAATTTATTTAAGATTTTATTAAGATTTTTTTTTTAAAATTTGAAATGAAACGTCTTATAAATGCTGCTGCAACACCTAAAAATACAGCAAACATAATTGAAAATAATCCATAGAAAAATGGCATTTCTTCAGAAAATTGTTTAATAAATAATGAGAAAAAGTTTAAGTCTGCATTTAAAACTTTTATTGTTTCTTTTTGAATTTCCTCTGCAAAGAAACTATCATATGCAATTGCTATACCAACAATTAAAAGTAAAATAGCTAACAAAGCTCTAAGTCCAGAGCTATCAATTTTTTCTCCAATCTTTTGACCAACTTGAACACCAATAATAGATCCTATTACCAACATAAAGACTAACATTAAATCTATAGAACCATAATTAAATGAGTGTAAAAAAGTTACAATCACACTTACAAAAATAGTTACAAATAAAGAAGTTCCAGGAACTAATTTTGTTGGCATTTTAATTATATAAATCATCGCTGGTACTAAAATAAAAGCTCCCCCTATTCCCATTATGGCTGCAATAAATCCAACCAATAAACCAATTATAATTGGTGTAAAAATACTTTCATATAGTTTTGACTTTGGAAAACGCATTCTAAATGGAAGACCATGAATCCAATAATGAACGTGTAATTTTTTCTTAATTAAAAGATTTTTTTTTGCTTTATCGATTTCACCAAGGCTTTCTACCAACATTAATGTACCAATAATTGCTAAAATATACATATAAGCCAAAGAGATAACTGTATCTATTTTTCCAATGCCTTTAAAATAAGTAAATGTATATATCCCTAGTGATGTTCCAATAGTACCACCTATTACAATCATTGAACCCATTTTGTAATCTAAAGTGTTTTTTAAATAATGAGTTGTTGATCCTGAAACAGATGTTGCAAGAATATTATTAGCTTCATTTGCAACTGCATAGGCTGGAGGAACACCTAAAAAAATTAAAAATGGTGTCATTAAAAACCCACCACCAACTCCAAACAATCCTGATAAAACTCCAACTATTGCACTCAAAAAAAGTATTTCTATTGGGTTAACAAATACTTGAGCTATAGGTAAAAATACTTCCATAATAAAATTAACGGTTGTGTAAAAACAACTTAGTTAAATGTGATAAAAGTTCCAACTAAAATAACACCCCAATAAGCAGCAAGGCTCATAAATATGCCTGTTTTTATAAAAACAGTTTTTAAATTAATAATTTTATTTATGTTTTTTATGTTTGAAAGTTGCATTATCTGCGTCAATACACCCGTGGGAATATTTGTCAAACAATTATTTCAAACTTAGATAATTTTTTTACCTAATAGATTGTAGCTCCAAATACTTTTACTATACCGTCTTCTTCACCTAAAACTAGCCGACCAAGAAATTCTCCAGAAATTTCTTTATTGGTTTGTTTGATTAAGACAGTGATGTGAACACCTCTTCTGAGACAACCAAATGGTTCGAACGTTTCCTCTAAATTTGTGATTATCTTATTGTTGGCCCACTGTTTACCAAGTTCAACTTCATTAGCTCCAAACAACATCTGTGTTGAAAAATCTCTTGTAAAACCCCCATAATCTTTAAAATTTGATGATTTTACTAAATTATCCCAAATGGGTTTAGCTATTTCATAAACCTCATCGTCTGTTTTTGACAATATATCCATGCTGTTAACCTAAAACTTATTAAGAAGCTTTTTTCTTTTCGTTCTCATCCACTATATGGTAGACAGGAACTTTCTCCATACTAAATTTACCTGTTTTAGGATCTCTTCTAGAAACTGTTAGACAGTGCCAGTTATCATCATCAAGTTTCATATGATCGCCTCTGTAATAGTAACCTGGCCATCTAGTTTCCTCTCTAAACATAGTGTGTTCTGTCACACACTGAGAAGTTAAAGCTCTATGTTTTAGCTCCCAAGCTCTCATTAGTTGGTGATAATCTTCAGCTCCCACATTTTCAAGATCTTCTTCTAACCAAGCTAATAGTTCTAATCCTCTTTTTAACATATTGGCATTAGTCATATAATTTGTTGCAATTCCTCCAACATATTCATCCATTATTCTTTGTAAACGCTGTAATCCTTGAATTGGTGAGATGTAACTAGGAGATACTGTACCTCCAGTAATTTCATTTTGAGCAACTGTATAAGTTTCTAGGGGTTTATAAACTTTAGTTTTAAAGTCTTCACATTGTGTGTCAGATACTTTTAAATCCTCAGCTTTTTTATCCTCAATGTATTTAACTGCAGCTTTTGCGGCTAATCTACCTTCTGTGAATGAACCTGATGAAAATTTATGAGCACTTCCACCTACTGTATCACCAGCTCCAAATAACCCGTCAATTGTAAGCATTCTATTGTATCCCCAGAAATATTCTGGTGGAGATAGATCTTCTGGACCACTTACCCATGCACCTGAACAAGTAGCATGAGAGCCCATAACATAAGGTTCAGATGTAGTTAATTCTGGGTTAGTATATTTTGGATCAATATTCTGAGATGCCCAAACAACCGCTTGACCAACTGTCATACCTAAGAAATTTTCCCAGCCAACAGTTTCTAAGTGTGGGTCTTGGAAAGCTTCAGTTGTAACCATGTGAATTGGTCCACCACCAGCCATAGTTTCTTGAATAAAAGCATGATTTCTTAAACAAGTAGGTGTTGGATGATGATCTATATATTCTCCAACTAACTCTTTTGTCTGCTCATACCATTTCTTTTCATAGTTTTCACCATTTGCATTTTGTGTATATGTTTTTAAATGTAAAAAATATGCTCCAACTGGTCCATATCCATCTTTAAACCTACACAATACAATTCTATTTTCCATTTGAGTCATTTTTGCTCCAGCAGCAATTGGTAATGCATAAGCTGACCCATTACTCCAAGGAGCATACCAAGTTCTTCCCATTCCTTCACCTACAGCTCTGGGTTTAAATATGTGAGATGCCCCACCGGCTGCAACGATTACAGCTTTAGCTCTAAATACATGGAAGTCACCTGTTCTCATATTAAATCCGACAGCACCACCTACTCTATTTTCTTTATTTTCGTCCATTAAGAGGTGAGTAATCATTATTCTATTATAAATTTTATCAGCAGATTTCTTTGCTGCCTCCGCAACGATAGGTTTATAGCTTTCACCATGAATCATTATTTGCCATTTTCCCTCTCTTAAGTATCTTCCAGTTTCTTCATTTTTCATCATTGGAAGACCCCATTCATCAAACATATGAACTGTTGAGTCTACATGACGAGCCATATCGTAACCTAAATCTTCTCTAACCATTCCCATAAGATCATTCCTTGCATATCTAACATGATCTTCGGGTTGGTTTTCACCCCATTGCATGCCCATATAACAATTGATTGCATAAAGTCCTTGGGCAACTGCTCCACTTCTGTCAATATTGGCTTTTTCAACACAAATAATTTTCTTATCTCGTCCCCAGTGTCTAGCCTCAAAAGTTGCACCAGTACCAGCCATACCACCACCAACAACTAGAACATCACAATCCTCGTAATGTGTTTTATGTTTAGCCATTAGTAGTAAACTCCTTTTTTAAATGAATCTTTAGGAACAACTGGTAATTCTCCATCAATATTTAGTCCTTCAGGCTCTGTATATAATCTCTGAGAATTAAGCTCTCCTTGATTTATTTTTTCACCATCAGCAAGTTTAGGAATAAATTTTCCCCATGGCTTTGTTGTAATTGGCGAAACAAAGTCTTTTGTAGTTCCATTTCTAAATTTTATTTTCCATGAAATTGTGCCTTTTTCTTCTTCACGTCTTACTCTGACGCTGTGCCCCATTGGAGCAAAGTCAGCATATCCTCTCACATCAATAGCATGATTTGGGCAAGCTTTTACACATGAATAACATTCCCAACAAAAATTAGGCTCAATATTTTTAGCTCGTCTGATATTTTCATCAATATGCATTATATCTGAAGGGCAAATATCTACACAATGACCGCAGCCATCACATCTAGTCATATATACAAAAGTTGACATAATTTAATTTTTTTCCTTTTTTAGTTAGTTAACATATTAATAATGTTTTGGCTCTTCTCTTTTTATACCTAGGCCAAATTGCTCAGGTGCTTCAGCTGGTGGAGGTAAATTATCTCTAGACCCATCAGCTTCAGCCAGATTTTTTTGTATAGCTGCGCCTGGTTTATAGAACATATGAGCAAATTTAGACCAATATACACCACCAAATAAAACTAAATTTGAAACTACAAAAAGTGCTAAAAATAAAAATGAAAGTCCTACTTGGCCATTAAACTGTGTGTATGACCATGCTAAACCAAACGTTGAGCATGCTAATAATGCTAGAACAAATAAATCTGCTTTAATAATTCTATACCAAGGGTGTGCTTCAGCTGAAACATCAACTCTTAAAAAAAACCAAAACCAATATCCACCTATACAAGTTAGTATTGCTCCAACATGCCATAATATTGACCATGTAGAAGATGTAGACTTGTCTGCACCAGTATAACAAAATACAAGCATTGCAGATGAAATCCAAAATATAATTGTACCATACATACCCAGAACATGTGAAAGTCTTCTTTTGCCAAATCCAAGTTCAGAAGTAGTTCCAATGTCGACAACTGCAGTTTTTGCAATTATCGAAACTTTTTCTCCAGCACCAATTTCTCTAGTTGCTTGAAGTTTTGCTTTTTTTGCATTGTTAAAAAAATAAGTAATATTCTTATGATGTATCATTTGAATAATTGTACCAAATGCAATCAATACAATCATTGCAATTATAAATCCTTGCATAACTGTTACAGGCACAGAATCAGACAAAATTAAAAATGGATTTGTTTCTAACATTTTACCCTTTATGTTAAATTATTTTAAATAATTTTAAAGTTTTCTATTCTAGATAATTGATGAGATCAACCAAAACTATTGGTTAAATTGTCTTTTCTAACAATTAAAAAATTATTATTTTTGGTTGTAATGTTGTTTTTTTGGAATTACTGACCGCACACCTCCTTGTGGATTTTCAACATCATCTTTTCTTCGAGGAATCAGATGTATATGACAGTGCATTATTGATTGTCCAGCTTCTATACCAGCATTGCTTCCTATATTAAATGCTTTAACACTTTTGTCTTTATCTAAAACTTCTTTTTTTATTATTTTAATTAAATCATTACATGCAATTAATTCTTCATTAGATAAATCAAAATAGTCGACAACATGTCTTTTAGGAATTATTAAACAATGATTGTCAGATACTGGATAGGTATCATAACTAGCATAAGCAAGTTCATTTTCATGAGCTATACCACTAATTTTAGAATTACAAAATAAACATGGATTATTTGGGTCTCTCATAATATTTACATAGATCTTTGACACTTGTTAACAGCAGTTTTATAATAATTTAAAAGAATATTGTAAAATTTTAAACTTTTCCTTTTCCATTTTATCTGACTGATAGTTTTTACTGATGTAACTCCTTTACCAGACCCGATTAAAATAATTTCATCAAACTCTTTTAGAGAATGTACAAAAATATCCTTTTTAATAATTTTTTTTATTTTTGATTTAAAAAATTTATAAGTGATACCTTTATAAAAATTATTTTTTGGTGAAAAAACTTTATTATCTTTTATAAAAAGCAAATTAGAGGTACCAGTTTCTAAAATTTTATTGTTTGAACATAATCCAATATCTACTTTTGAATTATCAATTTTTGATAAATGCCTCAATATTTCTCTGTATTTTAAATTTTTAAATTCTGGTTTTTGTCTTTTTAAGTTTACTAATTTTAAATCAAAATTTAATTTAGGTTTAATGCGTTTTCTTAGCGAAATTGATAAAATTTTTTTATTAACAGCAATTCTTAATAAGTGATTATATTTTATCTTAGATTTTAAATTATCTTTTAATAAATTTAAAATATCTGATTTCAAAGATTTTTTAAATATAGAGTAAGCTTTAGAAGATTTAATTAGGTTATTAATATGTTCATTAAAAAACAGAATTTTTGATGGATTACCAAATATCCACATTGTTGTGAATACACCATGATCTCCCCAAAGATCTTTGAATTCAATTTCTTTGAAATTTTTAAGCTGATAAGATTTTTTTAATAAGTAGTTTACCATTTACAGTTAAAAATGATTCTGGGTGAAATTGAAATCCATAAATTTTATCAATGTTATTTTCAAATGACATTGCGGCCCCTGAAATAACACATCTCATCGTTATGTCAAAATTTTCTGCCTTGAAGGGTTCTTTTAATTTCAAAGAATGATAACGACCAACCTTAAATTTACTTCCTGCTTTAAATAATTTACTTGATTTATTTACTAATACTTCTGACTGAAAACCATGATATATTTTATTTTGTTGAACTATTTCAGCACCTTCGCTAAATAATATTTGCTGAAATCCAAGACAAACTCCTAATATTCTTTTTTTTCCTTTAAATTTTTTATAAATTTTTGAAGTTAGTGGATAATTTTTAGGTGAACCTGGTCCTGGAGATAAAACAATTGTGGATGCTTGATTTAATTTTGAATTATTAATATCACTAAAATTATCACAAACTACGTCATCAAATAATGATAATTGATGAACAACATTATGCGTAAAAGAATCTTTATGGTCAATCACATAAATCATTTATATAAATCTATTAATGCTTTCGCTTTGATAAAATTTTCATAAAACTCATGTTTTGCATTGCTGTCAATTACAACGCCCGAAGCAACAGAAATCTCAGAAATATTTTTATAATTTAAAATTGATCTAATAATAATATTAAATCTCATATCACCATTAAATTTTATAAAACCAAAGCTACCTGTGTATATATTTCTATTTTCTTTTTCTTGTTTATTTAAAAGGTTGAGAGTACTTATTTTTGGACACCCAATTACAGAACCGCCAGGCATCATGGCTTTTATAATATCTATATTTTCTACTTTCTCTCTAAGTTTGCCGGTAATTAAACTTACATAGTGATAAAGATCTTTATATTCCTCAACAGATTTTTCTTTTTTTAATTTTACACTCCCGGGAATGCAAATTCTTGAAAGATCATTTCTTTCCATATCAACAATCATATTATGCTCTTTTGTTTCTTTAAGATTTTTCTTAAAAAAATTTAATGCTTTTCTTTTATTGATTTTTTTTGTTTTTCTTAAAGTTCCAGCTATTGGTTTTGTTGATATATATGAGCCTTTTTTATTAATTAAATTTTCAGGAGAACAACTTATAATGGAGTAATTCTTGTCTTTAATAATAAATGACTCAGGAGCTAAATTAGTTTTTGTAAGTCTACAAAAAAAGTCTAGAGGGTCAATTTGTGATTTGTTTTTGTATTTTGTGCAGATTTTTATTTGATATGTTTCGCCAGATTTTATTTTCTTTTTAAATTTATCAAAAATTTTTGTATAAGATTTCTGGTTAATGTTTATCTTAAAATTGCTATCTATTTTATGAGTTGATTTAAAATTATAAATTAAATTTTCTTTTAAATTGATTTTTTTTTCTGGTTTATAAAAAATTCCTTTCGGAAAATTAATATTTTTTTGTCTAGGTATTTTTACTCCAATCAAATTATTCAATAATTCATAACCAAAAAAACCTATTAGCAAATCTGTTTTTTTATATTTTTTCTTTAATTTGTACTTTCGTTTTAAAAACTTTCTAATATTTTGATTGTCTAAAATTATCTTTTTTGAAAAATCAGTAAAAAGATCAAAACCTTTATCCTTTTTAAATATTATAAAAGGTTTCTTTGAATTGTTTATGTCTTCTAAATAATTTTTTTTATTCAATTTTCTAAGTTGTTTGAAGTCTTGGAACTTGTTTTTCTATTATTGGTAAATGTATCAAACCTGCAAAAATTGATAAAGCAATAGATATATACCATGCATAATCATACGAACCATATAAATCATGAAACACTCCACCTAAATATGCTCCTAGAAAAGACCCTACTTGATGACTTAAGAAAACTATTCCGTACAATAAACCAATGTATTTAGTTCCAAAAATGAAACCAACTAAGCCCATAGTCGGTGGTACTGTTGAAAGCCATAAAAAACCAAAAGTAACACCAAATAATACAGCTATGATAGGATTTGGTGGTAAAAAAATGAATATAGCTATAACTAATCCTCTTGCTAAATAAATACTGCTCAAAATTAATTTTTTACTAAATTTTTGAGCCAAGTATCCTGAAGTTAATGTGCCAGCAATATTAAACAAACCTATCATTGATAAAATTGTTACAGTGCACCACTCAGGTAAACCTCTGTCATTGATATAAATTGGAATGTGTGTTGCTACTAAAGCGATGTGCCATCCACATACAAAAAAACCTAAAGTTAAATAAATAAAACTTTTACTTTTAAAAGCTTCTTGAAGAGCTTCAGTTGCTGTTTGTTTATCATCGACTATTCCTCCTTCAACATCTTTTGGAGTAGTTAAATAGAAAGCTAATATTAAACCTGCAAAAATAAAAGCTGCAAAAATTAAAAGTGTGCTTTCCCAACCGTATTCAATAAGTGCATATCTTGTAAATACAGGAGACACAAAATAGCCAAATGAGCCAGCAGCAGTAACTATGCCTATAGCTGCTGTTCTATTTGATTGAGGAAAGTGTTTTGCTACGACAGAAACAGGAATACTAATTGCAGTGCCGCCTAGTGCTACACCTATTAAGACACCTATACCAGTAACAAAATAAAGTCCTGAATTGTATTCTGAAACCAACATCAAAATACCAAGCAAATAAAAAATAAAACCTATGAATACAGCTATGTGACCGCCATATTTATCCGTAATAACTCCAAACCAGGGAGCAAAAGCACCCCACAAAAACATTTGAAGCCCTAAAGCAAAACCAAACTGTGACAAGGTTATTCCTAAATCAGTTGAAAAATCAAAATAAAACATTCCAAATGTTTGTCTAATACCAAGTGAAATTATGACAATTAAACAAGCTGAAACTAGAGTGATTAAGACTGTTTTATTTTTAATAAATTTTTCAGAAGACATTTAAAGATTACTTTAAATGTTTAAGTGATTGCTTAATATCAGTGATAAGGTCGCTAGGATCTTCAAGTCCGATATGTAATCTAACAAGATGTTCATTTTTGGCCAACTTCATATAACTTCTATTTCCTTGTTCTCTTATATTTTGATGTAAAGCTAAACTTTCAAAACCACCCCAACTATAACCATGACCAAAAAGTTTTAGACTATTTACGAATTTAACAACTGATTTTTCACTTTTAGTTTTAATTCTTAAACCCATTAAACCTGATGCTCCTGAATAATATTTTCTCCACATTCTAAAATTATGAGAATTTTTCTTATATGGGTACAACAACTTAATATTTTTAAACTTAGATAAAAACTCTGCAACTTTTTTTGCATTTTCTCTATGTCGATCTAACCTTACATCTAAAGTCCTCAGTCCTCTTGTAATCAAATAAGCATCATCTGGTCCCAGTCTTAGACCAGTAATTCTTTCTGTTGTTTTTACTTTTGAAAAAACTTTTTTATTAACAGCTAAACTTCCTCCCATCACATCAGAATGACCAGAATAATATTTTGTTGCTGAAACAATAGACATATCAAAACCAAGCTTAATTGGTTTAAAAAAATATGGAGTTCCCCATGTATTATCGATGGCAGTTAAAATTTTATTTTTTTTTGCAATAGAAATAATTTTACTTAGATCTTGAAATTCAAATGTATTACTTCCTGGGTTTTCTACAAAAATTAATTTAGTTTTTTTTGTTATAGCTTTTTCTAATGTCTTAAGATTATGTGGATCATAAAATGTTGTTTTAATATTAAATTCTTTTAAAAAATCTTGAGATAACAATCTTGTAGGACTATAAACTGGATCAGCAACAATAATTTCATCTCCAGGTCTTGTCACACTAAATATTGCAAGAAATACAGATCCAAAACCAGTAGGTGTTAAAAAAGTATAATAGCTCTCTTCTAGTTTTGATAAAATTTGCTGTAATATGTGAGTTGTAGATGTTCCTTGACGTCCGTAATCAAAATGTCCACCTGTAGGGTTTTTTTTTGCTTTATCTTGAGTTTTTCTAATATCTTGCATTGATTTAAAAATAATCGTTGATGCTCTTACTATTGGCGGATTAACCGACTGATTATGAAAATCTTTTGCAGTATGTTTTAAAAATGTTTTAAACGAATTGCTCATAATAAAATTTGATATGTTTAGTAGAGAATGCTATATCCCGTAAAAAACGTCAATAAATTAATAAATAGGATTTAATGAGTTACCCGAAAAAACATAGAGGTAGAAGAAAACAGGGCTCTAAAAAGAGAAGAGCTAAGAGAAAAAATAAGAAGAAATAATTCCTCTATTCTTTAATCCAACCACCACCAAGAACCCTATGACCAAATTGGTCTTTGCTATAAAACACACACGCCTGGCCTGGTGATATGCCATCCTCAGGATTTAATAAATGTACATCTGCGGTATTATTATCTTTTAAATCAACTTTTGCCTCAAGAAGACTGCCAGTAGATCTAACTTTCACAAATATATTTTGATCAAGATCTTTTTTATTTGTTAGCAAATTTAAATCTTTAAGAGATATATCTTTTTTTCCAAGATGCTCTTTTGGACCTACTACAATTTCATTATTATTAGAATTTATCTTTAAAACATATAGAGGTTCTGTGTCTGAAATTTTAATTCCCTTTCTTTGACCAATCGTGAAATTTATAATGCCTTCATGAACTCCAATTACTTTTCCATCTAAATTTTTAATATTTCCTTTTTGAAAAGAGTCTGGTTTGAATTTTCTAATTACGGAAGCATAGTCTCCGTTAGGTACAAAGCAAATATCTTGACTATCAGGTTTGTCGGCAACGTTTAAATCTAATTCTTTAGCAATTTCCCTTGTTTTATCTTTTAACATTCCACCGAGAGGAAACCTTAAGTAATCTAATTGCTCTCTTGTTGTATTAAATAAAAAGTAACTTTGATCTCGGTTTTCATCAATTGCTCTATACATGTTGTTAGTATTGTTTGTAGTAATATTTTTAACGTAATGACCTGTTACCAAAGCGTCTGCATTAAGTTCTTTTGAAACTTCAAATAAATCTTTAAACTTTACAGTTTGATTGCATTGAACACACGGTATAGGTGTTTCTCCATTTAAATAACTATCGACAAAATTATCTATCACACCTTGTTTGAACTTATCTTGATAATATAAAATTTTATGTTCTATGCCTAATTTATGAGCAACACGTTTTGCATCCATAATATCTTGTCCAGAACAACATTGTTTTGCTTTAGTAACTTCTTTTCCATCATCATAAAGTTTAAGTGTAATACCTATAACTTTATAACCCTCATTTCTCATAATTCCGGCTACAGTAGAAGAATCTACTCCACCTGACATAGCTACTACTACCGTAGTATCCTCAGGCTTTTTTTTAATTCCAATAGAGTTATATTCTTTATTCATAAGGTGGTATTTATACTTATTTACAATATAAGTTAAATTAAATGATTTTAGATTACGAACCAGGCGACAAAGTCACTAATCCAAACAATAAAGACTGGGGTATTGGACAAGTTCAATCTATTATTAATGATAAAGTAACAGTAAATTTTGAAAATGCTGGAAAAAAAGTAATTAATGCAAAAAACATAAAATTAGAAAGAGTTAGCTAAATTTTAGATGGATATAAAATTAATTGTAGAACATTTGATAAACGCTTTTATATCAGCTGGAGATCTTTCTCTTGATCTTAGAGATAAAGGATTAAAAAAAGAAATCAAATCTGACAACACACCTGTAAGTAATGGAGACTTGGAAGTAAATAAATTTATTACTAAAAAAATTTTAGAAATAACTCCTAATATCCCAATAGTATCAGAAGAAACATCTGATAATAAAGATAATAATCAATTAAAAGATTTTTGGTTAGTTGATCCTATAGATGGAACTTATGATTATATAAATAATTTAGAAGAATTCACTATAAATGCTGGATTAATTATCAATAATAAACCCGTTGCTGGATTAATTAATGCTCCCGCAAAAAAAAGAATGTTTTATTCTTATGGAGAAGGAAATGCTTTTGAGCTTAGTGATGGAAAAACTATTAACTTAAGTAGTAAAAAGACTAAAATTAATAGACCAATAAAATTTATTTCTTATTCTAATAAAATCAAACCAGAAATCCAAAAAATATATCAAGACATTGGTGTGGTTGAAAATGTTAGAATGAAAAGTTCACTTAAGTTTTGTGTGGTGGCAGCCGGTGAATATGACGGTTATGTTGCTGAACCAAGAGCTTATGAATGGGATATAGCTGCAGGTCATGCAATATTAGTCTCAGCAGGTGGAACAGTTACAGATTTTGATGGTAGTGAGATACTATATGGAAAAAAAGATTTAAAAAATCCAAGCTTAATTTTAAAAAGTAAAAATATTTTATAATGGATGAACAATTAAGAATTATACTTATTATAATTATTTCAGTTTCAATTTTTGGCTTATTAGTTTTCGTATTTGTAAAAAACTATTTAAAAAATAAAATTAATTTTCTTGTAGAGGAGGATAAAAAAAATAAAAAAAAAGATAATAATTAGTTATAATTTTATTTTGCTTTTAAAACTGCTAAAGCATTACTATTTTCTAAATAAAGTAAAACTAAATTTTCATTTTCAACGTAGATCATATCTCTTACTCTTGATTTTATAGGAATAAATTCACTTTTGATAATTTTTTTCTTTAATTTATCAAATTCAAAGAAAAATAAACTGATCATTCCTTTATTTAATTTTTTTGCGTTACCCATTGTTCCAACTAGAAATTTATTATTATCAGATTTGATAAATTTATTTGGAACACCTATAATTTGACTTATTCCAACTGAAGGATCAAAATATTCTATAGGTTCAATAAATCCATTTTTTGAATGAGATTTTTTTAGTGGAGATAATTCATACCTTTTATCTTTGTCATCATCATTATCAAAATAATGTCTTCCATATGATGCTATTGGCCAACCATAATTTGCTACACCATTATTAGTATTAAAATCTAATAGATTTATCTCGTCACCTCCACTGGGACCATGCTCAGTTGAAAAAAGCATATTTAGATCATTGCTAAAATATAACCCTTGTGGATTTCGATGACCCATCGATATAATTTTTTTAGAATTATTTGTTAAATTAATTGAAATTATCTTACCAAAATCATTATCTATTTCTTGTGCTAATGTTCTATATCGATATTCCCCTGTAGAAAAAATTAAATTATTTTCAATAATTATCATTCTTCCACCAGATTGGTGAGCTACCAGTTTATCCTTTGGGTGAAGGTTGAAAAATTCACTACTTTTTTCAATACAATTTTTTGGTGAATAAAAATCCTTAAAGTTGATGAAAGAATAGTTTAATTCTCCAACTAAAATACTTGTACTAAAACAATCTTTATATTGTTCTTCAATATAAGAAACATAAATTTTATTGTTTCTAACAAGAATGTCTTTTATTCCAAATGCACTACTATTATAAAATTCTGAGTATTTAATTAGTTCTTGTATGTTAGATTTAATTGACTCAAGTTTAAAATTATTTCCATTTAAATTTGTAATTTCAGAGTAAGTAATTTGACCAGTTGCAGTAACTAAAAATATATTTTTATCATAAAAATCGATGTATGCAGATGAAGAGGCCTCTGGATGTTTTGCAAAAATAAGGTCATCTGATGCAAATTCAATTAAATCAAAATCTTGATTATCTAATTTAAATGTTAGTTTTTTTTTATTTTTAAAACTTATTCCCTCTTCAAATATTATACTTTCAATATTTATATTCTTATCTAATAACTTTGTATGAATATTTTTTAATTGACTCTTTTTATTTTTTAAATTTTTTTCTAAAAACAAGATTTGATCAGATTTATTATCAATATTTTTTTTTACATTTTTTATCGTGATTGATAAAATCAAAATCACTATAAAAACTAAAACATAAATAATATAAGATTTAAATTTTAACATTTATAAATTTTATAATAACATTAGTTAATAAGTCTACTTTAATTCTTGAATGATGATGATTAATATAAACCATTATTAAATATGATTGATTATTTTTAAAAAATCCTCTTTATCAATATCCATAACTTTTTTGGATACTTCAAAATCAAAACCATTTCTAGCTAGTAAAGAAATATCTTTTTTATAAAACAATGGTCTATTATCTTCAGCTCTAGCTGGCCCTATTCTTTTTTTTTTACAAATTTTAATAGCTGAAAAAAAATCTTGATCTGAGTTATCCTCTTTAATTTTATCAACCGTATCCTTTATATATTCATCATGAATACCTTTTCCTATTAAATAGTTTCTAATTTTATTAATTGAGCTTCCTCTTTGGATCATGCTTTTTGCTTTACTTTCAGAATAAAATTGATCATTAATAAATTTATTTTTTTCCAAATCAGATAGGACAATATCAATCAATTTATTGACATCCTTTTTCCTTAAATCAGAAGAAGAAAGTTTCATATATTTCTTAAGTAAATAGGTTTTTAACTGCTGTTTTGAAGGTGCGTATTTCTCGACATAAGAAAAAGCAAAATTTCTCATCTCCTCAACAGTTACTTGCAATGTTTTTTTTTTATTTCTTATAGGAATCATTGTTAGATTTTATATAATATATAATGATGATCGAACAAATTTATGCTTATTTTGTCATTGAGACACTTTATATGTGGGTAAATGTAGGAGTATTACCATTTTGGTTTATATTAATTTTTTTTCCTCAATCTCATTTAAGTAGAATTTTTGTAGCCTCAATATTTCCAATGTTAATTTTAAGTGGAGCTTATATTTTTGTTTTATATAAATCTTATTTAATTGGTTATGACTTTATAGGTAATTTCTCTCTATACTTAGGTTTAGATGAGCTTTCTAGATTGTTTGAGGATCATCTTTATTTAATGCTATTTTGGATACATTTTATCGCAATTAATTTATTTGCGGGAGGTTGGATCGTTAAAGACTCTCAAAAATTTAACATTAATAAAATTATAATATCTATACCCCTAATAATCATATATTTGATAGGTCCAATTGGTTTAATTTTTTATTGGGTCATTAGAATTTTTTATGCAAAAAGAATGAACTTATATGAATAATTATGTCGATTTCTATTTTGATATAATTAGCCCATATTCATACATAGCTCATAAAAAAATACAAAAAATTAGAGAAAACCAAAAAATTATATTTAATTATAAACCTATGTTTTTAGGTGGCCTTCATAATTTAGCTGGCATAAGTGCTCCTGCTTTTAATAAATATAAAATGAAAAATATGCAGAATGATTGTGAGTTAATATCAAAAAAAAATAATATTTCTTTTATTTGGAATTCAAACTTTCCAATAAACTCACTATCAATAATGAGAGGATATTTGCATGTAAATAAAGATCAAAAAGAAGAATATCTGAATATCTTTTTTAATGCTTATTGGAAAGATAATTTAGATTTAACATCAGAATATGAGGTTTCAAAATTATTAAAAACATTGAGTATAAATAGTGAAATTTTTTTTAAAGAAATTAAACTTCAGAAAATAAAAGATAATTTAAAAAAATTAACTAGTGATGCTTTTAAAAAAGAAGTTTTTGGTGCGCCGACTTTTATTGTTAACAACAAAATTTTCTGGGGACAGGATCGTCTTGAATATGCTCTAGAAGAATTAAGTTAAACTTATATAATTTTAAATTTACTCTGACTCATTGCACCAAAACCACCTTCTATATGAGATACTTTATTGTATCCCATATTTTTTAGTGCTTTAACTGCGAGTGCGGATCTTACACCTCCAGCGCAAAATAGAACCATTTCTTTATTGCTGTCTAAAATACCTTGCTGAAATAAAACACTATTAGGATCTAAATAAATTTCTAACATCCCTCTTGTTATATGAACTGAATTTTCAATTTTACCAGTATTTTTTAATTCAAGTGCGTCTCTGATATCAATTAGATTACAATTATTTTCATCGACCATTTCATAGGCTTCATCTGCATTAATCGTTTTGATTTCTTGCATGGCTTCTGCTACTAAAGTTTGAATAGATTTTACATTCATTAATATTATTATATGATATTTTGAAATAAATTAAACAATTGTGCTTCCTAAATTTCTTAAACCTTATCATACCAAATTATCAAATCTTATTAGAATTGGTCCTAAAACCGATGGTGGTTATGTAATAGATAAAAGAGTCTTAAATAAAACAAAAATATTAATTACTTGTGGTTTAAATGATGATTGGGAGTTTGAAAAAAGTTTTTTAGAACAAAAACCGGCTATAAAAATAATCACATTTGATCACACAGTTAATCAAGACTTTTGGGTAAAAAGATTTAAAAAAGATATAATACATTTTTTATTATTGAAAAAATTAAGAATAAGTAAAATATTAGATATATTTAAATTCATAAATTATTATCTTTTCTTTAGAGAAAATAGAAAACACTACATAAAAAAAGTTGTTTTAAAAAAAAAAAATAATGAAGAAATTACTATTCCTAAAATTTTAAAAAATTACGACAAAGTTTTTTTAAAAGTAGATATAGAAGGTGATGAATATAAAATTTTAGACGATATTAAAAAAAACTCAAAAAAAATAATTTTTCTAGTTATTGAGTTTCATTCATTGCATAAAAATATTGAAAAAATTAAAAGATTTTTAAATAAATTGGATTTAAAAATTATTCATATTCACGCAAATAACTATGGTGGTATTGGTAAATATGGAAACCCTGAAGTTATAGAGCTTTCTTTATTAAACACAAAAGAGATTAAAGTTAATAATGTATTTAGTAAAAAAAAATATCCTATATTAAATTTAGATTTTAAAAATTTTAAAAGAAATGATGAAATAAAAATTAAGTTTAATGAATAAAAAAATTTGTATCGTATATACCCATCACAAATTAGGTGATCTTATTTGGCAACTTCCCTACATTAAAGCTATAAGTGATCACTTCAATCTGAGTGTAGATTTAATATTAAGAGAAAAAACTCAAGCAAAAAAAATATTAAAAAATGAAAAATATATAAATAATATTAATTATAACAATTTTAGAAAAGGAATTTACTATTGGATAGATGTTTGGAAATTAATAAAAATTTATAATAAAAATAAATACAGTCATGTTTACATATTGGATAAAGTTAACAAGCCAGCAATTGCTGCTAAAATATCTGGTATAAAAAATATTATTGGCCCTGGAATAGGAAATCAAAAGAAATATCTTACTACGGACATCGTGTTAAATGATGATGATTGGAACCTAAATTATTCTGAACAATCTAAAAAATTATTAAGGTTACATAAAATAAATTTAGGCGACCCATATCCGAAATTAAATATTAATATAAATGAATTCAATAAAAATAATGCTGATCTTTTATATAACGGTAAAAAAATTGCATTTGGTGTAGACTCTTTTGAAGATTATAAAATGTGGTATGAAGAAGATTTTGTAAAACTTGCTGAATTACTTCATCATAAAAAATTTTTTAATTATATTTATCTTATTTGTGGGCCAGATAAATCATATATAGCAAAAAAAATAATAGACATATCCCAAAAAGATTATTTCATTGATTGTTCAAATAAAGATCTTACTGGGGTTATTACAGCTATAAAAAATTCTCAATTTTTTATTGGAAATAATTCTGGCCCTTTAAATTTATCAGCAGCTCTTGGTGTTGAGTCTTTTGGTTTAATAGTAAATGATGCTATAAGTGAACTTAAATATAGTAAAATAAATTTTATAACACCAAAGGACTATAAAGATAATACGTGGATACGGAATAGAAAAAATATGAAAACACTTACACCTCAAGAAGTTATTAATTTCTTAGAAAATAAGACTCTATAAATATGAAAGCATTTAATTTTACCTTGCCCTCTACAAGTAATGAAAATTATTCTCTAAAAAATTCTTTAGGAAAGTACGTTGTTTTATATTTTTATCCAAAAGATGATACTCCCGGATGTACTATTGAAACTATTGATTTTAATAAATTACTTTCTAAATTCAAAAAATTACAATGTGAGGTTTTAGGAATTTCCAAAGATAATTTAAAAAGTCATGATAAATTTAGAAATAAATATAAGATAAAATTTAATTTATTGGCTGATGAAAAGCTTAAAGTTCTTAAGAAATATAAAGTTTGGGGTAAAAAAAAGTTTATGGGTCGTGAATTTATGGGTATCAATCGAACTACATTTTTAATAGATAAAAAGGGCAAAATTATTAAAATTTGGGAGAACGTTAAAGTTAAAGATCACGCTAAAGAGGTACTAAATACCCTAATAACTATTCAAAAATAAAAGGCCCCAATTAAGGGGCCTGTTTATAAACTTAAGAGAGAGAATATTAAGTTAATTATTAATCTCTAATTGCGTAAGCTCTTACACCAATTTCAGCTACATCAGTTCCCAGTTTTTCAGCTTCTTTACTAATACGTAAACCAACAGTTGCTTTCAAAATTTTAAATATAATAAATGAAAGTACAAAACTAAAAAAACATATTGCTAGCACGCCTGTAAACTGTGTCCCAAAAGAAGTGCCATTATTACTAAATGGAACTATAAGTGTACCAAATATTCCTGCGAACATATGGACTGGAATAGCACCAACAACATCATCAAGACCTCTTCTTTCTAAAAATTTAGTACCAAAATACATAATCAAAGAACCCAGAGATCCAATAAGAATTGCTAGACCAGGTGTTGGACTAAGAGGCTCGGCAGTAATTGCAACCAAACCTGCTAAAGCTCCATTTAACATCATCACTACATCTGTTTTGTTATCAAGTAATCTTGTAACTACAGCTCCAGTTACTACACCAGCTGCACCAGCTAAATGGGTATTTACTGCAATTTTAGTTATCGCAGTTACATCATCAAATGTTCCCATTGCGAGTTGACTAAATCCATTAAATCCAAACCAGCCAAACCATAAAAAGAATGTTCCAAGTGTAACCAAAGGAATACTTGATGCAGCAAAAGGTACTAATGATTTTGTTTCACCTTTTTTTCCAAATCTACCTTCTCTGGCTCCTAAGACAATAACCCCAGCTAATGCAGCTGCACCACCACATGCATGAACTATAGTTGAGCCTGCAAAGTCAGAAAAACCAGATGTTGCTAACCAGCCTCCACCCCACTGCCAACCCATTGAAATTGGATATATGAATCCACCCATTAATACTGCAAATATGAAAAATGGCCAAATCTTAATTCTTTCCGCTACTGC
>Ga0315315_10001397_pt1 | contig 22067 bp, 21 predicted proteins | sample M140m3416metaG_FD_203699 | JGI IMG/M metagenome (GOLD analysis project Ga0315315, IMG submission 203699) | Ammonia-oxidizing marine archaeal communities from Monterey Bay, California, United States - M1 40m 3416 | ecosystem: Environmental > Aquatic > Marine > Intertidal zone | place: USA...
TAAAATAAGAGCTAGAACAAGAGCTAGAACAAGAGTCAATCAAATAAAAGAAATCCGAAGGATTAACCAAGAATCTATGTACGGAATTGCACCAGAAAATAATACTAATTTAATAAATCAATATAATATTGAACAAATTAGTGATGAATAAATATGTATATTAATTAAAATAATATATTTATTATATAAATGAAAATAGAACTCCTAGTTATAATAATTACTATATTTTTTATCGTAAATACCTATACTGATGGTAAATATGTAAAAATATTAAAATCATGGAAAAAATACTATCAAATGGGTGGAATAGCATTTGTAGGTCTTTCAGTATTTTTATTTATGAAAAAAAATCCAACAGATTCGAAAAATTTATTAACTCATGCTAATGGTATTATAAAATATATGCCAATTGATAAGGAAGCAAGTGATATGCTATCCCCCCTATTAAATTTATCAAAGGATACGTTTGGTGGAGGTGGAGGGTATGGTGCTCAAGAGAGAAAAATAATAAATTCTGGTAGAATACCTAATGGAAATGGAAATATGAATGGCAATGGCACAAAGAATGTTAAACGTTCTGTAAGTGAAACAAAAAAAAAATATGTAGCAGCTCAACAAGGATGGAATTGTGGAGGTTGTAAAAAACAATTACCAGCATGGTTTGAAGTAGATCATAAAATAAGATTGGATAATGGTGGATCAAATAATGTAGATAATTTGGTTGCCTTATGCCGAGATTGTCATGGAAAAAAAACAGCATTTGAAAATTTATAAATAAATTAATACTTCTATTTCTATTTCTATATATTATACAAATTAAATATCTTGTATAATAAAAACTATTCTAATATTATACAACAAAAGTATGAGTGTAAATGATATGAAAGAAAAAGCAAAAGGCTTTAAGCAAGATTTAGGTAATAATGTATCTAGTTTAAATGATAAATGGGATAAACTTTCAAGAAAAGAAATTGATTTAAATTTTATTGATCGTATAACTCGTAAAATATACGTTGACCCAAATCATTTGATGAAATTAGAAATGATACAATATATATTATTTATTGTTGTTATTTACTATTTTAATCCATTCAATATAAATACAAATTTTCCGGTATTTACAAAACTATTAGTGTTAGCTGTAGCCTTTACATATGTTATATTATTTATTTTTATTCGAGAAAAAATCAATGCTCCAGAAGATATTGATATGGTAGGTATGACTGAAACCAATATCATTTTTAAGTTTTTATCTACTATTGTTTTTTTTGTGATATTTATGATGGTAATAAGAGGAACAATGTGGTTATTGATGAATACAGGGCTTATTGATTTAATACGTTTATCAATGTCTGCTATTATTTTTATTGGTGTTCTTGGTATTGTTTATATTATAATGAAAAAACAAATAAACAAGGCAAAAAATGCTCCAGGTAAAAAATTTTCAACATTACTTTTGAAAATTGTGATGTATTTACCTTGTTTAATGGTAGATATTATAGATTCTGTTAAGTATGAATATAATATAACTACAAAACCAGTGTTAATATTACTTGGTCTTGAAGCATTATTTATAGGTATGTGGTTTTTTGTACCATTTTTATTCGATAAAGCAATTAATTATGATGGATTAAAATTATTAAATGAACCAGTAAATCTTAATAAGGAACATGATATAGGACATTATGACGATTTATATAAACGCAAAAATATTGATGATGATGATTTATCATCAATTGATGAAATACATAGTAGAAGAAAGAATGAAAAGATTAAGAAAGAATTAGAAATAAAAGAAAAATATGGTTTAGATAATGCTTCAGACCCTAAGTATAGTGATCCTAATGAACCAAAAAATAAATATTTGGCGTGGATATATAAAAAATTGAAAAATCCAACATGGTTGAAGGTCGATTTTGATATTCATCCTCAATACACAGATACTGATTTACAACAATTTAGATATAAATATGCTCTATCAGGATGGTTTAATTTAAATCCTCAACCGCCTAATACAAATGGTTCCTATGGAAAATATACAAATATATTGAAATATGGTGATAAAGTTGCTTTGGAATATAATGGAAAATTAAATAGTTTACGTGTTATGGCTCAAGTTGCGTCTAAAGATGATAGTGATGTTGATAAAAAAAATGAATCAGTACAGGTATTTGAAACAAAAGATGTTATTTATCAAAAGTGGAACAATATCGTTATAAACTATGATGATGGATATATAGATGTATTTTTAAATGGGGAATTAGTTGGTTCTATATCTGGTGTAGCGCCATATATGTCATTTGACGGCGTAACTGCAGGAGCTGTAAATGGGTTATATGGTGGTATATGTAATGTCACTTATTATGAAAATATTCTTACTAAAAAAAATATTATTTTGAATTATAAAACTTTACGAGGACAAGATCTTCCATATGTGTGGAGTATTAAAGATGATGTGAATATAAATATTGAACGAAAAAAAAATCCTAATAATAAATTTATGAATGATATAAAAAATATGGTAGGTGTTCAATAATTATGTTTGTATAATTTATTCATTAATCATTAATCATTAATTATTAATAAATAAATGATGATATTATTTTGTAATATCATTCAATATATTTAGATATATTATAGTTAATTTCTATTCTATAATATATATAAAATGGATGTTAAAAAAATAGTTATAATTGTCTTTGTTTTATTGGTTATAATATATTTAATAGTAAATGCTTTCTCGAAAACAAATAAATTAACTGAAATGGCTGAAGCAAAAAAACCACAAACTATTACTGCTGATGAATTAAAGAATTCAAACAATTCTAGTAATTTTACTTACTCTATGTGGCTTTTTATTGATGATTGGAATTATATGTTTGGTTCGGAAAAGAATGTATTAGAACGAACTAATTGCCCTACTGTTGTTTTAGACACAAAACCAAATACATTGAAGGTTAAAATTAAGTATTATGATGATAAAAAGGAGGTTATTGGTGCTGGTGCTGGTGCTGGTGCTGGTGCTGGTATTGACCAAGCTGCAACTGATGCTGCATGTCTTGCATGTGAAAGCGGATACACATGTGCTTGTGATGCTTGTAATAAGGGTGTTAGAACTTCTGAAACTGATGAAGAACGAGCTGCTCGTTTAGCGGCTGAACGTGATGCAGCTAATGCTAATACCAGCATTCATACTTGTGTAATTGATAATATTCCTATTCAAAAATGGGTTAATGTGATTACTAGTTTGTATGGTCGTACCTTAGATGTGTATGTTGATGGTAAATTAGTGAGAACATGTGTCATTCCTGGTGTTCCCCGTGTTGATAATAATATGGATATTAATGTAACGCATGGTGGTGGTTTTAGTGGTTGGACTTCTTCTTTTAAATATTGGTCACATGCTTCTAATCCCCAAGAAGCATATAATATTTACAAAGATGGATTTGGTGGAAGTATTTTAGGAAATGCTTTAAGTAAGTATAGATTGCGATTTTCAATGGTAAAAGATAATGAAGTGCGAGGCAGTTTTGAAATTTAAATTAAATTCAAGTGTTTATTTTAATAATAATTATAACATGATACAAGATAATATAATAGAATGAATATGATAAAAATGAATATAATATATTATATATTTTATATATTATATATAAGAGAATGAATAAACTTGGAGAATATAAAGTTCAATTAGAACAATTTTCATCTAATCAATATGTTCAAGGGAGTAAGGAATTTTTACAATCAAATAGCATTGTTGCGAAATTTGCATTTTTGATTTTGATTTTAATTGTATTTATGATGTTATTAAGTTTAGGTTCCTTTATTTTATCTAAGGTATTTTCAAAAGACCATAACCCTATATTAATAAATGGTATGATTAATTCTAGACAGATGATGATTATACCTCAAAACCCTTCTGAAAAAGGAGCTATTCCTATTCTTCGCTCTAATAATGAACGTGAAGGGTTAGAATTTACTTGGTCTGTCTGGATTTATGTAGATGATTTTGCTTATAAAGAACATGAATATAAACACGTGTTTCACAAAGGTAATGATAATATAAGCAAAGGAAATGGTGGTGGTATTGATGGTGTGAATTACCCAAACAATGGTCCTGGTTTATACATTACACCTAGAATTGATGGACCTGGTGAAGATGGAAATGATGGTGATGGTAATGTAGCTGGATTAATGATTGTCATGAATTCTTTTAATGAAATTATGGAAAAGGTTCAAGTCAAAGATTTACCATTACATAAATGGGTTAATGTTATTTTACGTGTCACTAAACAACAGCAATTAGATGTTTATATTAATGGAACTTTAGTTAAACGTCATATGTTACAGGGTGTTCCAAGACAAAATTATGGTGATGTTTATCTATCTATGAATGGTGGGTTTTCTGGAAATACTTCTGAATTACGTTATTTCGAAGAGGCGCTTGGTACTAGACAAATTCAAAGTATTGTGAACAAGGGTCCAAATAAAAACTTTGTCGCTGGAACTATGGATAGCAAAAAGAATACGAATAAATATTTATCTACACGTTGGTATTTGAAGAGTGCGACGGATGTGTAAAATATAAAATTAATTTGTTAAACGATTGATATATGCGCAAAATGCCTTTATTTTTTCTTCATTTGCTGATATTATATAATTTTTATTTATATTCAAATCAGTATAAAGAAAAAAATCATCATAATTACCATTAAGTCCATCTGCTTTTGAATTATAAGGTTCAATTGAAAAATTATATCGTGTAAATATCACTTGTTTATGTGGTGTTATTTCAATATAATTAGATACTTGTTCTGCAACATTTTCAAAGATAGGTCTGATACTATTATATCCTGTAGGATTGTATATCATCATAAATACTTTCATATTATATCATAATTGATTTTTTATGTTTAAATATATTTTATTATTGTTTGTAAAATATATTTATTATTCCCTCAAATTAGGGTTGACACATATTTCACGAGTAGGAAAAATATCACCTGACATACAAATATCGCCCTCACCTACTTCAATACAACTACGAAAACCTCTATCTTCGCCAATATAACAATGTCCTGATTTGGAAGTTGGTCTGGCTGCTTGTACACGACTAGCACTATTATCCGATTGAGGTATAACTGGTAACTTTTTATAAGGTTTTTCTTTAGTCTCGCTTAATCTTGTGTTTTGGTGTTCATGTCCGTGTTCTTCTTGTGGATTAATTTTTTTTCCATCAATATTATTAATTGCTTTTTTTTCATCAAATGCTTTTTTTAATTTTTTCAATGCGGCGACATTATTTTTTCCGACTTTCTTCTTGGGTATAGCGGTATTATCTGTTTTTTTATAAAATATATTAATAAGCGGGTCATACATTTGAGTTATGCTATGGTCGACAGGTTTAATCAAAAAGAGAAAAAAATTCAATATAAGAAATCCTAACACTACAAATGCTCCAAGATAACGAAAAAAAGAACCACCATTCGGTTGAACTTCTGGGGTTAAACCTATAGCTGACTTAGCAGCAGATGTTAAAAATGGTGTAGATTCAGCAGGAACACTTAACAATCTTGATTTTGAAGAAGATTTAGGTTTAAACATAGATGAGGCTTTTTCAGATACGTTATTATAGATTCCTTCGGATGAACGAGGAGAAGAACCTGATAAATTGTCTAAATTAAACGAAGATAACTTAGAATTATTTGAACTAGTATAATTATTTAAACTGCTATTTTTTAAACTTTGGCTGATACTATTTCTTATAGATGACATTTAAATTGTATATAATTATAGGTTATAAAAAATTACTTATTAAACATATTCCAGTTGCGTCTAAAACTATATGGTTTTGGAACATTAAGTTTTTTTGTCGTGCGAATATCAATTGGTTCATACATCTGTTCATTTGGATTCATAGCACAATCAAAACCTTTAATATTTATATATTCATTATTAAAATCCCATTTCATATTCTGAATTGAAAATAAATTATCACTGCCTTTTTGTTTATAAGTAAGAGCATCACGCTTAGAAATAATCCGTTTATATCCATCAAAAGAACGTTCAATTCTTTTATCCTTTATATCATAAAATTGACTACGATCAATAGTAAGTCCAGCTACCATACATCTATCATTCATCAAATTATCTTCTATACCCCAACCCCAAAAATTTGGAAATCCTTTACTTTTTTCAAAATCAGCTCCTTTAATGGCAAAAATACCACCAAGAGCAAATAAAAATCCATAAAAATGTTTTACTATACCATGTGATGTATTATAATTTATCAACCCCTTTTCTATAGGCCAAGTATCAACATCGTGAAAAATAAAGGTAATATTTTTATAATCATCTGGGTATTTTGACTTCATTGCTAAAAATCCAATATTTTTCATAGCCCCACGATTAAAAGGGCGAGTATCATATTGATGGGCAAAATAAATTTCATAAGGTTCGGATATTTCTGTATCTTCCAATAAATATTTTATTTTTTCCATAAATCTCTCTTTGTCTTCTCTTCTATCTCTATAAGGAATTATAAATATTCTAGATGGAATCGTATTTGATGGTGTAACATTTAGTGACATAATAAGATATTATAACATTTAAATATTTTATTATAATGTTATTATAAAATTTATATTATTATAATTGAGGGGGGGACGCCATAATTGAATTCATTTTTTCTAATCTCTCAACAGTTTTATCTAAATTACTACGTTCTACTCCATTATATAAATAATCAATATTGAGAGAGTCTTCATTTTTTTTAACTTCCTTATAAACAACACCTACTTTCTTAATTATGGTATCTAATTCTTTTTTATTGGTAATAATATCAATCGATAAATCAAGTGGTTCAGTTAACATCGATATCGCAAAATAAATAAGAAATTTACGCCTCTTTTTAGCACCACTACTATAACGAATACTGAACATTTCAAGTAATGAATTATTAATCTTATCCATTAATGGATTTTTCTTCTTCTTACACTGATGTAAAATAATATCCCATATAATCCATATAATATCATTTTTAAATTTATCTTGTATTGGAGCAAATTGCCGTGTTTCACCTAGACAGATTTCTTTTTTTTGTTTACATAATGTTTCATATTCTAATATCCATTCCAACCAATAACATGCACTTACATTATTTTTTGATTCATTTGATATATGATATGCAAACTCATTCATTGCAATAAATAATTCTTTTGGGTCATCTGGTTTAAAAATATCTTCAACATAACTAATTTTTGGTGCTTTTAATCGTGATGCCATATGAGTGATATTGAATTCATCCTTTTTTTCTATTTTTACTGACTCCAAGCTATGTTTTTTCCTAGAATGACAAAGAACACTTATAATTTCCGAAAAAAGTTGACGTATTTTCATATTATTGCGCATAGATAATTCATTTCCAATATATCCATTTGATATAATATCTTTAAAATTATTAATTCGCATTGAGATGTAAATAGGTAATTTAGGATTACCTAAATGAATATATCGACTAATAAAGAGAATGATTATTTCCCATAAATCAGCATAATGACCAGCACAAATTAATTCAGCAGCCCAATAACACGCTGGTTCTACCTTAGACGATGTTAAACACTTAATAATTTCAGTCTTGACTTTAGATTTTTGAAATTTAGAAAAAGTAATTCCTTTAAATTCGGCCATACTTCTTTTATCATTTATATCAGTTTCATTCATTATATTAACTTTTATATATATAATACATATATACAAATGCCTATTACAAACACAATCAGAAATGCAAAAAAAACATTTAATATATTTTCAAAAACGACGTTATTACATAAGTTTTTATATTTTTTGGCATTCATAATTTGTATTATGTTAATGAGTAATTATGGAAAAGGAAAAGTAGAAGGATTTGAGAAAAAAACAAATGACTTTGAAATGAATACAGAAATACCTGATATATATGATGATTTTTATGTATCTATATATGATGATTTAGTGTTTTTTAAACATAAAAATGATTATGAAATAGGACATTTAATTAAAAAAACAAAATTAACTAAAGGGAAAAGTAATGTATTAGACATTGGTTCTGGAACGGGTCACCACGTGAGTAGTTTAAAATCTCATGGGTTTGATGCTACAGGAATTGATATCTCTCCTAGTATGATTAAAAAAGCAAAACAAACATATCCTGATTTAAATTTTCAATTGGCTGATGCATTGAATACGTCGGTTTTTCAACAAAATTTATTCACACATATAACATGCTTCTATTTTACAATTTATTATATGAAAGATAAACATAAGTTTTTCGAAAATTGTATGTATTGGTTGAAACCTGGAGGATATTTGGCGATTCATTTGGTGAATAAAGACAAATTTGATCCGATTGTTCCGGCAGGAAATCCATTCAGTATTGTTTCTCCTCAAAAATATGCAGATAAACGTATTACAACTACTACAGTTAAATTTAATAACTATGAATATAAATCAAAGTTTGATATAAAAGACGAAATAAATAATAAAGATGAGCCTAGTGCACTAATGATAGAAACTTTTAAAAATATGAAAAATGGTGATGTTAAAAAGAATGAACATCGATTATATATGTCTACTCAATCGGATATATTAAATATTGCAAAAAATGTTGGGTTTATAGTTGATTCTAAAATAAATTTGGTTGAATGTCAGTATGATTATCAATACATATATGTTTTACAAAAACCGACTTGAATATAATTAATCCCTCTTATTATCTTATTCAAACTTAAATTTAAAATAATATTAGTTATAAATTATATCACTTATAACTAATGATAAATATAAATTCACATTTTGTATTATATTTTTTTGTAATAATCATTATAATTTATTTAATATTTACAGGATATATTCGCATAAATATGCGTTTTTGGTATACCCAACCCGTATTTCATATATATAATTTAAAATATTGGATAAACCCACCTGGATTTATAAATACTGAACCACCAGAATCTAATAAATTTGTAAACCTAATTAATAACAAATTAATCACAATTAATAGTGATGGTAATACGAATAATACTGATAGTATAGAATTAAGTAAAATATGTAATTTTATCAAAAATTATTATGTAATCAATGAACATGCGAGATATAGTCCGTCCGAAGAAGATATTTTTGCTTATTTACATTGTTCTAATCACCCTTCTTTTTTTAATATATATCAGGAACCAAAAATAATGTTTGAAAATGGAATACCATTAAAAACACTTCAACAAGAAATAATCGGCGTAACATCATCTCGTGTATTAAATGTTAGGTTGTATTCTCCTCAAAACAAATCTAAGATAATATATTTTCAATCTTATTATGTAGACCATTTATGTATAAAACCCGAATATCGTAAAAAAAATATCCCACCACAAATGATACAAACATTTTATTATAATGTTTCACGGACAAATAAAAATGTAAATACTTATATGTTTAAACGAGAAGGTAAAATGACCGCAATCGTTCCTTTGGTTTATTATGACACATATTCATTTGATATCACGTATTTATATTCTGAATATTTATTAAATCCTTCTATGAATGTTATTGAAATAGGTTTACAACAATTAAATTTATTAATTGCCTTTATAAAAGAACAAAGCAAATTATCTAAATTTGAATGTGTTATTTTACCTGATGTCTCAAGTATCATGAATTTGATAAAATTAAATAAATTAAAAATTTATGGTATTATTTTTAATGGAGAAATTATAGCAACATATACATTTCGTATATTAGAAATGTATTATTCTAATAAAAAAACAATAGAATGTATAAATATTTTATCTAATTATACTCATACTACAAGTGATATTTTGATTGCTGGTTTTACAACATGTATTACCAACCTGAATTCAAGTGATAATAAATCAGAAATATTATTGATTGAAGACACTGCTGATAGTAAAGAAGTGATTGATTATTTATTTAATAATAAAATAGTGTCATGTAATTTCAAAAGTCCTACTGCTTTTTTCTTATATAATTATGCCTGTTATTCTGTAAAAAATAGAAAAGCTTTATTAATTTATTAATAAATTATTAACAATATTCCTAAATATATTATTAAATCAATGTTAAATATGATGTAGTAATATCATTTATGTGTATAATTAATATAATAGATAATTTAACGTGTATATTTTCCTGCACGAGCAAAAGAGTCAACAATGAATATTATAAAAACGCCTAAAAATGAGTATAATATAACTTCTTCCATAACATGTCCTGTTTTTTCGTCTTTTTGTTCTTCTAATAAATGAATCATATAATTCAATTTCTCTAAAAGATGATCCTTACTTGTAGTAATACCCGCTTTTTTTAGCTGTTCTGTTTGATTGAAAAAAGGTACATATTGTTTATAATAATCATTAGCATATGTTTTGGGTAAAGCAGCGTATCCTTCATAACTATCTAATGGACTAGGATATTGACGTGGTCCAGTACTATTTATTAAACTATTATGGACTTCATTATCTTCTGAATCATTTTGAGATACTTTTATAGGTTTTTCATCTCTATCTATCAATTCATTAATTTCTTTATGATTGATTTCTTTATTACCAATTTCATTATGACTTAGATTTGTTTTAAGAGGAGACATTGGTTCTTTAGATGATACTTCTGCTCTTGGTGGTGGATTAAAATCACCTAATCCAGAATCATCCCCATCATTTTCATAACCATTTGAATTATTGATTAATTTCAACATATTTTGAACATTTTCACCATCATTATTGATATTAGAATTGGTATTACGATTATATCGTTTTTTTATAGTACTATTATGCTTTGTTTTATTTTTCTTGTCAAATTCTGATGTATTATTATTTATGGTGGAACTTTCATTAATTTCAGAATAATGTAATAATCCTAAAGATGTCATTATCTATATGAAAATAAGATATTTTTATTTTCAAAAAAACCTAACTACCAAATAATATTAATAATATGTATAGTACACCTTTTTCATTTATACCTAATAGTAATTATATAAAAAAATATTATTATATTATAAATGTATGTCAAACTTGAAATTATAATATTATTTTTTATAATATCATTTTTAATTTACACTATGCCCAATGTTTTAGTTAAATTTAGTAAATCTTGTAAAGGTAAACTTTTATTACTTGTATTGACGATTATGATAACATTATACAATCGTATTGGTGGTATGATTATGGCAATGTTTTTTATATTTTTATCTGAGTTCAATTATGAATTCAATAACGATATTATTTATGAAGGGTTTGGTAGTAAAATAAAAGATGAAATCGAAGACGAAGACGAAAACGAAAACGAAAACGAAGATGAGTTATTATTAAAAATAAATAATAAAGATAAGCTTAATACAGAAACAGAATTAAGACCACGTGATTCTTCTAATATTATTAATTAATACACCATTTATGTAATGAATATTTCTTTTTTAAACGTATATTTATAATATAATTATATAGTTATAATATAATTATATTATATGTTGTATTTAGACTATATATTGTATGTAGTGCTAATAATTCTCATTTGTATTTTAATAAATAAGATTTTTTTAAAAGAAATTATAAATGAAGGGTTTGAACACGAAGGAAAAGGTTTTATAGCTGCAAAACCTAAAACTGATGAAGAAAAAGAAGGTAAAGAAAAACCGGATAGTAACATGATTATTGCTACTAAAATTAGTTATAGAACTGCTGAACAAGTTGCTTATATTTTGATTAAAATGCCTTATCAATTCTTGGCCAAGCTGATGTTGCGTCTTTCTGATTTTTTAGAAAATTTGAATGATTTAATAGTTCCTATAAAAAAATTCATTAAAAAAATGTTTGAGCTTGGTAAACGTATATTCATGAAATTTTTTAATAGATTTATGGGATTTTTCAAAAGAGGATTTAAAATTCTTAGAAATTTACCTCAATTTTTAGAATTTATGTTTAAAAAAGTAATTGATATGATAGCTGATTTTGCCGAAAAAATATTTGAAACATTAGAAAAATTATTTGGTGTTATAGAAACAATTATAAATTTAATTATGGAATTACCACTTATGATATTTGATATATTAAACCAATTAATTGATATTATAGTAAATACTGCTATGATGATTATAAAACTACCAAGTAAAATATTAGATGTAATTATTAATTTACAAGATCAAGGATTGAGTTTAATGGATAAATCATTTAGTATTCCATTTATGGATTTGTTTTTCAAATAAACATGAATTTTAAATAATAATTTTAAATAATAATTTTATATTTATATATTTTAATAGTAATGAAATTAAATAACATAAAAATGAAAATGAATGAACCACCTGAAATTGTTACAAGTGTTCATAAAACTTATTTAAAATACATTAATGAAAGTAAATTGTTAATTGGTATTACAATGTTATTATTGAATGTGGGTTCAAAGTATGTTAATTTTAATTTTACTAAGGCACAGGAACAAATGTTGAGAGATGGATTAGCTAGAGAAATTCTTATTTTTGCTATGGTTTTTATGGGAACCCGTGATATTATTTATGCTATTTTATTAACTGCTGCTTTTAAAATATTATCTGAATTTGCTTTAAATGAAAAAAGTGATTATTGTATTATTCCTGAAAAATTTAAAAAAATATCATCATTGATTGATACAAATAATGATGGAATTATTTCACCTGAAGAAGAAGAAAAAGCAATAGCATTATTGCAAAAAGCAGAAAAGAATCGTGAACGCAACTTACAGGGTAAATTTAGCAGTTACTTAAATAATATGAACGCAATTTCTACTACTGCTACTATTGCTAATTGATTATATTCATAATATGATATAATCTTTTATTTACTTAATATAAGATTATATGTCATTTGATAGTTATGACAAAAGTCATGGAAGAAAAAATAAAAATGATGATGAAAAATATCAACCAATCAATATAAAAACAACAACATTAAAAATAAATATCAAAACAAATGGTGATTTTGAAACAAAAGAATATGATTTAATTCCATTTCATCCTAATATGTCAGATTTAAGAGATTTAAGTAATAATCATTTTATATTCTTTCCATCCTTTGTAAAAATCACAATGAAAGATTTAGAACGCGCTGGTGTAGGACAAGATTTTCCAAATGTATTTATGAATTTAAAAAAATATATACAATTAATTAAATATGTTACTAGTCCTGAAAGAGAAGAAGACAATACCTTAATTATTGATAAGTCACAAGTAGAAAATTATGCTTTATCTATTGGTCAAAATGTTATGAAAGATATGATGGCTGATTTTGTTACAGATTTAATAACAATAAAAAAAGATGAACCATTAACAGAAGAAGAAATTATTATAAATAATATTGGTCTCATTAAAGAATTATTATTTGCTTCAAAAAGTCGTTTTTTTATTTTAGGAAATGAATATATTATTGGTGAAAGTAAATACTTGCCACCTTATATACCAGAAGGAACAAATGAAGTCTTGTCGAAAAATAGTGCTGGTGTGAAAATTCCAATGGACTATGTTGTAACAATTCAATTACAATTATTAGATGCTGTAAATAATCCGAATGCTGGAGATTTTAGTCGTATGAGTTGTAAGGCAAAGAAAGCAAATATAGCCAAAGATTCCCTTGATATTTTTGGAACAAATTTTGGATATAAAGAAATTCCACGTGTTTCTACGCCATCTATATTAAATACATCTGAGGCAACAAAGGACAGAAAATTTGGTAAATTACAAAAAGAATGGGAAGAACGTAATAAATTTGTTAAAGAACCTACAACAGAACGTGAACGTATTGAAATGGAAAAAAAATGGACACCATTACAACGAAAAATGGCTGATTTTGAAAAGAAAAAAGGTGATTATAGTAAAATACCACCTTTATGGATAAGAGAGAGAAAAGATTTGACTACAAAATATGATACATATGCCGAAGAAATGATTAAATTATGGAATGAGCTTAATCATATTAAAGAGAATAATAAAGATGTTAGAGATGAAAATAATAATAAATATCCTTCCTTTGTTGTAGACCTGATGGATGATGTTGAGAACCGAATGAAAATATTAACCCAAAGATTAATTGGAAGTGAAGTTGTAGAAAAAAAGATTATGGAAGAATTTATTCACAATATAGTAAAAATAAAAAAAGAAGATACTATTGAAAAATTATTATTAAATAATAATTTAATTAAAAAAAAAAAGGAAGAAGAGAAAACTCAAATTGATGATAAGTATGTGAAACCATTGGTAGAAACAGATGAATTAGATAAAGATATTCAAACTTTAAAAGATAAAGAAGCTGATATAAAACAACAATTATTAACATTGACTAGTTCGGGTGATCCAGGTGATAATTATAATGCACAAGCACTTAAACCAGAATTACTTAAAATACAAGAAACTTTACGTAAAAAAGAAAGTGAAAGAGCGAGTAAAAAACAAAAATATGGTAAGGATGAGAAGGAAATAATAAAAAATTGGGAAAAAATTTGGGGAGAAAAAGAAAAATTTTTAAAAACTATAAAGAGTGATAAGGATAAGGGTGATAAAAAAGAAAAATTTGAGACATTAAATAAGGAATTAAAAACAAAATTATCTGATATTAAAAAAATAAGGGAAGATATATTAAAGGCAAAATTTTTTGAGGGAGAAGATTATGAATTATCGAAGAGAGATAAAAAAAAATATGAGAAAGAAGATAGACCTATAGATACATTGGAAGAATTAGAAAGTAATTTACAATATTTAACATCTCAATATTTAGATACTGCTGAAAAATTAAACAAATTTAATAAGGTTCAAGCATATATAAAATTATTGAATGAAGAATTACATAGATATAAAACATACAAGAGTGATATAAAGGACGAGAAGGATAAAAAAGAAAGAGAGAAAAAACCCAAAAATGATGAATTAAAAACACTTGTTCAAATACAAGAAAGGGAAAAAGATAACACAAAAACACAAGAAAAAATTAATAATTTACAAAAAGAAATAGAAGAAATACAAAAAAAAATAAATAGTTCAACAAAAAAAATGAAATATGCCGATAGTATGATAGATGAGTATGAAAAACATATTAAATTAATGAAAAAAATAAAAGAAAGTGAAGATAGTGAAATTATTGAAAAAATATATATAAAAAAAAAAGAAATTTTTGAAGTAAGAATTAAAGAAATGAAAGATAAAATTTTGGTGAGGAAAAATGGTAAAGGTGAAGGTGAAAGTGAAGAAGGTGAAAGTGAAGAAGGTGAAGAAGGTGAAAGTGAAGATTATAATGAAGGAAGTATTATTAAGGGTGGTAAGAAAAATAAGGGTAGAAAAACTCAATTTGTATGTAAAACCTTAAAATATTATATGAAAGCTATAAAACAAAAAAACAGAACAAAGCGTCGAATTAAAAAATATAAGAAGATTAAAAAAAATACAATAAAGAAACATAAAAAAAGGGGTGGAAAAAGAAAATATACACTTCATCGTAAAAAATAATTAGTATTTTATGATATTTCAAATATATTAGTTATTATATTTGAAATGTATTTTATATTATAAAATATTAATTTGATTTTAAATATCCAAACTTACTGTGTTCTTATCACTTTTTTGCTTACGAGGGGTTTTCGCCGAATGTGATTTCTTCGATGGCATTTGAGATTTTGTAATAGTAGGAGGATTAATTACTTTATTTGTTGATTCATCGTTATTTTTTGGTACATTATCAGTTGATGTGCTGTTAGATTGTGGTAAGTTATTTGTTGACATTGTTTTTAAACCAGATAAAATATCACTAATATCTGAAGGTCCCTTCATCTCTGGTCTCATAGTTTTTTCAGCAGTTTCTTTTCCTCCATATGCTGCAAATTGTTCTTGAATATTAATTCCATCATCATTACGAGCACGCATTAAATCTGGTCGATTTGCCGGAGGAGCAGTGCGTTCACTTTGGCTACGATTGGTTTGAGTTTGCATAGGAGGTGGAGGAGGTCTAACATTGCTTTCACCAGGCATAAAATTACCCATAAATCCACTAAAACCAGGATTAGTGTTTTGCATACTATTCACAGCAGCACTTGTAAATTGTTGCATTAATTCAGGATTTTGTTTCATAATATCATCCATACCAGGCATAGATGATTTAAACATTGTATTTGACATATGAACCATTATCGCAGAACCACCCAATTGAAACAACAATTTCAATTCAGGTGCCATCTTGGCCTTGGATTTATACTTTTCATGAAGCTCTCCAAAAATTTCATCATACTCATCGATATTTTCATTCACTTGTTCTCCCCACCCATCTAATTTAACATCAAATGGATCGAATTTATTATTTAAAAATTCTAATCCAGTAATAGCAGCCATCAACATTTTACCCTGGAATTTACAACTATTGGAGCGTTCTTTTTCAGCGATAATCATTTCATATTCTCCTTGCATTTCAGACAGGGCTGATTCCATTGAATATTTTTTAGTAAGTTTACCACCTTTACGTTCAATCTCTTCTAATTTTCTTAATACCTTAAATTTTTCAACAAGTGTTTCCTCTGGAGACAACTTAGGGCGGTCAGATATATTTTTATCTGGGTTTATTGGAACATTATTAAATTTTGTAAATCCATCCCAAGTTTTACCATCGCTCCCAGAAGAAGAAGCAGTTGCCTTTCCAACATTAGATACACTAACAATGCTACCAATTGATACATTATCACCTGCATCATTTTTTCTCTCTTCAGCATCTTCATCAATAGGTGAAGTATTTAATTTAATGCCTCCACCACCTCCACCAAAAATAGATGTATTAAATAGTCCTGATTTAGATATAGCAGGAGCACTTTTGGGTTCTTCTACTAAGTCATTTAATTCGTCCTCTAAATTATTTAAATCGCCTAAACCGATATCAGAACTTGATTTTTTCTTTCCATCATTCATATGTTTATCATTCATTAACAATTCAATTCCACCACCAAAATTAACAGATGGTTTTTGTGATAAAGATGATGATTCATTTAGTTCAACTGCTGGAATAGTGTCTAAATTCAATTCAATAATATCATTTGTAATGTCTCCCATTCCTGTTATTGTGTATTATATATAAATTATAACTTTAAGTTATACGCAAAAGAAATTATTATTTATTATTTAATATATAAATTAAATGATTTATTATATAATAAATTATTTGTTTTTCACACTATTCAAATACCAAATTCCCTGTAAATAAGAATCAGCCAAATCATCTTTTTTTTTATGTGTTTTAAAATGTGTCAACCATTCTTTATGATTTTCATTTATTAAATTTAAAGTAACATTTATGCCTTCCTTTTTACGAGCACTATATGTTGAAATATCAGTTTCAAATAAATCAACATGTCCTTTTAATTTGTTTGCGGCAGAGACAAAAAGGATTTTGCTTTTATCATGCATAATAAAGTATTGAGCAATCATTCCTTGTAATGTTTTCATTCTATTTGCGATAGGACTGATTTGATTTTCAATAACAATACAATCAATTGAATCTATATGTGATTTTAATTCTGTATCAAATGCTTTTCTCATCGCAATTCCTAACATAACCAAATCCATATCATTTGCTTTTAAATTTGAAACCGATATTAACATCTTTGTATTCATAAATTCTGTAATTGATTTTAAAATATCATCTTTCTTTGTACTATCTGACAACATAGGTATAGTATATTCCGAAACAAGTTTATGTAAATCAGTTATCTTCATTTTTTTTAACTTCTTAAGAGAGATTGCTGAAGTTGGAATAGTTAATTCTGATTTTTTAGCATGACTAGAACAAAAATAACAAGGTTCTTCGTTTTTTATTGGTGTATAAGCAAACTTAGCAATTTTTTTACATTCTTTACTACATAATGGTTCTTGTCCACATAAATTTATTACGTCCCATGCTATAATTTTTTGTATTGAATTAGCATTTGAACTAATTAAACAATATGCTAAATTTTTTATTCCTACATCTATACTTAATAATTTCATTAATGCGTTATTAAGTATTAAAACTATTATTTTTATATCATTTAACATATAATGTCTGGAAAAAAACCACTGGATATTGATGAAAAATTAAATTTAATTATAAAACAAAACAAAGAATTACAAAAAAAAGTAAATGACCAACAAACTACAATCACTGAATTAAAGGATGAAAATAAAATAATTATGGACAATACATTAAAAATGGGAAAACATATTGATTTTATTAATAAAAGTTATGAAAAATTTAGTACATCTTATTTTTTCAAAAATATATTTAATTAATCAATCAATTAATTTGCTCTCGGAATTCTATTCATTAATATTTCAGATTGAGTAATAACAGGCGTTACCATTCTAGATTGTAATGTAATATCGGATAAATAAAGATTTTTTAAATCACTATTTTCATAGCCAAATTTTTCAGTAGTATCTAAACAAGATTTGAAAAGATAAGGAGTATTATTAGAAACAGGAGCATTATTTCCATATTGCGATAAATTTGCACAACAATTATCACAAGCACTTTCTTGATTGTACTTAATAAAAGCATCCGCGTTTTTACATAAATATTGACGATATTCCCAGTTTGATTTTATATTTGCTTCCTTGCGAATATGTTCATTTACAGCGCCTCCTGGTTGCCAATTTGCATAATTTCTACCATCATGCATAATTGGAGGAAAATCATGGTAAATATTATTAGATCCATTATAACAGGTTCCCCAGCTCATTGTATATGTATATATAAAATATATAATTTATAATAAATATTATATATTTTAGAAATAATATGATATGATATGATATGATATGATATGATATGTTATAATATTTACTTTTTGATTAAAGCTAAAAGTTCAGGTTTCTTTAATTTTTTAGCTTCATCTTTAGAAGTTAGTTGTTTATCAACAACAATTTTTCTCAAATCATCTACTTTCATGGAAATAATATCTTCTTCCTTAATTTCTAAATCATTAACATGATTAGTATTTTCTAAAGATAAAGGTGTATCAGTGATTTCAGTAATGGTTGATGTATTATTTAATTGTTCATGATTTATGTTATTATTCGGTAAAACTTCAAACTCCAATGACATCATTTGAACTTGAGCTACTCCTTCATCCATAACTTCACAAACTTGAATTATATTATTATTGTTCTCATGTTCATCATTATCTCCGTCGTTATCATTGTCGATGTCGCTATCACTATCGCTATCGCTATCACTATCGCTATCGCTATCACTATCGCTATCGCTATCGCTATCATCATCTTCGTTATCAGAAACAACAATTTTTTCATTATCTTGTCTTACTGCATCATAAGCTTCATCCGTTGCATTATCATGTTGATTAATATAAGAAGCATTCATTACTCCCCCTCCTCTAATATCAGTTTGAATATTGGTAATAAATGATGTTAATACTTTATTTTGTTTATCAACCGCAAATTTGATTTCGGCTATTCTAGAATTAAAATAGACAAATAACAATCCACAACATACAATTGTAATTATAATAGGAAGAAAATTTAATCCAGCACAAAGGTTCATTATTGAATATCTATAATATATTTTAAATAGTTATTGAACGAATTTATATATATATATTATTTCATATATCTAATTCTTTTAATGTTTCTGTTGTCATATTTATTATTTCATCAGGATACTCTAAATCTCTCAATACTTTAACTCCCCCCTTAATGTAAGACATTCCTTTTTCCATTTTATAAGTATATTTAAATGCATCATCAGTTGTTTCTATTTTCATATGATAATTATGAATTTTTTTCTCCTTATCTAAACGTCTACATAAATCTAAAAAATGTGTTGTTAAAACAAAATTAACATTATCATATTTATGTAAATATTTCAAATAAGCATATGCACTACTGATTGCTTCATATGGGTTTGTTCCAGAATATAATTCGTCAAATACGCAAAAATGTCTTATTTTATTATTGCTAAATCTTGAATCATTATTTGAATCTATTTCATTTGAATCTATTTCATTCAAAATAGTTTTACATCTATTTGCTTCTGCTTGAAATAAACTATCTCTCGCGGATGTATCTGGGATATTAATATAACAATGAATCATATCATATGGGTCAATTGTTGCTGTTTTATAAAACCCAAACCCAATCTGTTGTGATAAAATTATATTAAAAATTGTTGTTTTCAATAATGTGGTTTTCCCAGCGGCATTTGGTCCTGTTATAATTAAGTTCTTATCTAATTTATAACTATTTTTCACTGGTTTATTATCAACTAAAGAAGGGAAATAAGCATTTTTAAATTTTAAGGTTGATTTTTTAAAATTACATAACCCAATATTTTTCATAGAAATATTATCACGTATACCATTTAAATTATCAATATAACCATTAAAGCCAAATGTATATTCTAGTGTTTCATGAAATTGTTTATGAGAATAAAGCTGATAAAAACATTTCATAGTATGTCCGATTTGATAGAATTTTTTTATAGAAAATCCATTTGGTATGACCTTTTTAAAATCTTTCAATATAACTTTACAAACATTTTCATGGTGATTCATATTTTCAATAAATGGTTCATAAGATTTTAACCCTTGACATTGACTTTTTAAAGTATTCATTGTTTTTATTGTATTTTCAATATAATCTCTCATCGTAAATATTTGAGTGTGTATTTTTTTCATATTATGGTAGAAACGATTACATGTCATTATATTTTGATAAATTTGTATAACATAGAATATAAATGAACCAATAATATATACAATTTTTTCAAAACTAGCATTTGATAAATCAAATATTTTACCTAATTGATGTTTTTTAAATACAATTTTTAAAAGTTCAATGTATTTTTCAATCGTAATTGGCATACCACGCACTTTTAAAATAAACAATGGAACTATTAAAAAAAATACAGGTAACATTAAAGAAAATACGGGTGCTGTCATGTTATAAATGCTAAGGCATTGTAAAAATTTGGAACTATTATTAAGCATACATAATCTCTCCCATTCAATATATCCATACTTTTCATTAAATCCAGTTTCCCCCTTTATATCATTCCAAATATTAGCAACATCTTCTTGGGTAGTTGCGCTAATAGAATTTGATATTGTTTTTTGTTTTATAAGTTTTTGACTATCTTTCAAAAATGTTTTATCAGAAGTATAATATTTACTCCATAAATCCATGGATTTTTCACCAAACAATGTGTTAGGTTTAAATAAATATTTATATAATGATTCTTTTGGATCTTCGGGTAATAATTCTAAATCATTAATAGTATGTTTTTCTAATTCTGTTTTTCTCTCTAAAAACTCTATTGGTAGTTGAAAAATATTTTCTTCAGTGGTATCTTTATCAATACTCATTTATTATTATTTTAGAATAATAACAATAAATTTAAACGAGTTATTTAATCTTCTATATCTAAATAGCCAAACATATTATATATATTATATATATTATTCATAGCATTGATATTATCTGTAGTACTTATTGAATTGTCATAATATAAATTACTATAGTCTGTTTCACTAATATTAATTTTATTAATTTCATTAATATCACAATAGTTGGATGTCATAGCTAATGATACAGGTTCTTCATACATTATATCTTCAGATAAGAAAACACTATTTAATGATTTATAATTTTTATTTGATAATAAATTAGATTCATTAGTTTGTTCAAATATTGGATTTTGTATTTCAAATGTTGGATTTACACCATTTGATAAATATTGTTTATTATTATATATATTTTTTCCTTTTCTTTCAAATAAATGTGTTCTATTATTCAAAATAATTAATCCAATAATTACACTTAACACTACAACAACACTAATAATAATTATAATATTATTATTTATATCAAGTGCTTCTTTAGAAGATAATAATACAAATGTTTGTTTTGCTGTGCTGGTTGCTGTGCTGGTTGCTGTGCTGGTTGCTGTGCTGGTTGCTGTGCTGGTTGCTGTGCTGGTTGCTGTGCTGGTTGCTGTGCTGGTTGCTGTGCTAGTTGCTGTGCT
>Ga0315315_10001400_pt1 | contig 22042 bp, 21 predicted proteins | sample M140m3416metaG_FD_203699 | JGI IMG/M metagenome (GOLD analysis project Ga0315315, IMG submission 203699) | Ammonia-oxidizing marine archaeal communities from Monterey Bay, California, United States - M1 40m 3416 | ecosystem: Environmental > Aquatic > Marine > Intertidal zone | place: USA...
TGTAACCACTAGGTTATCAACCTCTTGGACGATTTCATCATTCAAACGAATAATTAATCGACCTTTCATGTTTAAATCATCTGAAATCATTGTTTGCTCCTAGCCATTAAACGTTGCCGTATTCATGGTTGAGTTGTTTAAAAGTGAAAGAGTACCACTTACATAATTAATTGACAGTGCTTCTGCCATAGAAACGCTATCAGCTAACGAATTTTGCCCGTAACTAAAAGATATTTGTTCCGATATATTAGCTGAATCAGCCAGTGCTTTACCAACGGAAGTTGTTAAAACGTCACTGATCCCCACCACATTCTGTTTAAGTATTGACTGAACTGTTTGGCTATCAAACACTTCATCTACTGTAAACGCATCAGAAAGCGGTAACCCTATAGTTAACAACGGTGAAATACTGTCGCCCATGCTGACAGAATCACTAAATGTTCTAATGATATTCAGTAATGGACTAAAAGAATCGCTCATGCTAACTGAATCAGCTAACGCTTTGCCCACGTTAATAACAGGAGCATCAGCTATGCCTACGCTATCTGCCACCGCTTTACTGTACGCAAATACAGGCGCATCACTAAAACCAAATGAGTCAGCAAAATACTGGTTTAAAGAATCTGGATCGAGCCGGACATCAACCATCTGTATGTTTTGATAGGCCAATAGTCCCTGTGGCTGAGCATACGTAATCTCTGCCTGAATGTTCTGAAAGGTAATTGTTACCTTGCTACTCAATCGAAATCGCTCCTAACCTTTAACTTAACCAGATCATACACAGTATGTATGCCACCATTTGAAAAGGTAATCTCTATCTCGCCTTCAAATGTGCCTTCTTTTGTCAGTGTGCCAGCAGGAAAGTTAGTAGTTACTTGCCCTGCAGTTGCATTGGTTACTGTGCATGTCAAAGTAGATAGCACCGTAGTCGTACCTACTTCTCTGATTCGTAGCTTAACCGTTGCTCCAGACAACGCAATTGCTGACCAAGTATCACTGTCACTAGAGTCTAGTGTTTGCCCTGTTGCTGCTGTAGTAGAGTCTTTCAGGGTAAACGTCAACTCAGGTAACGTATCACCCGTGACTAAATTTAATGTGCTTGAATATGCCATGTTCTATTCCTGTATACCCTAAAGTTGATTATAAATAGGTATTAACCGTTGTTCTAAAGTTTTTCCTATATTAAAACCGTTTTTTGCAATTGTTTCTAAAGTTTCTGCAGTAGGTCCTAATAATGGCGATATAGGGGATCGACCCCATTCACTTGATTGTTGCATCATATTTAAAATAGTAAAAGGACCGTATACACCCGACCTATCTACTATTTCAGCCATATATTCAGACCAATCCATACGATCTGTCCTAAAGTATTTATCAGAAGCTTCTACTCCTGGTAGTAACCAAGCTAACCCATTCTTAGCATACTCACGTAATTCAAGCCCAAGCATAGTTAAAGGTAAAGTTGTTAAAGCAGCTAATGCAAGAAACCCAGCAGTAGAAGAATATGCTGCAGCTGCAGTATCTCCTTCTTTTAATCTAGTACGAGCTTCTCTAGCTCCCCCTGCAAGAATTACTTTGCCATAGGCCCAGAAAAAAGATTTTAACTGCCAAATCAATGCAAATCTTGGGTCTGAAGCCCACATTGGTCGTTCTGCTGCATTAGGTCTAAGAATAGAGCTTTCTACAAAACGGGTTAAACCATCACGAACTTTTACCCCTACATCTGTGGACATATCTCTACCACTAGCTAACCATGCTTTAACCTCATCAGGTTTTAAACCTAATTCATCTAAATATCTCAATGACCGATCATTCATTGTTGCTGGATCAGCGTGTCGAATAATAAAGTTAATCCCCATATTAGTCGCAAAAATACGAGTAAATTTTGTAAAAACATTTAACCCAGTATATTTAAAAAAGAAATCAGAAGTTTTTCTAGCTGCAGGAGACAAAAATTGTCGTTCTGATTCTGTTAAAAAAACAGTCGCTACAGTTTCTGAAGCAATAACACCAATATCTCTTGCAAAAATTTCAGCCTCTTTGTAGTTTTTTATACTGTTAATTATTTCTTTCAAACCAGAAGTTAAACCAACAAAATCTTTTGAAGCTATCATTGGCCCTGCTAATTCAGTAAAACTAGCTAATGTTACAAAAGGTAAAATAGTGTAAAACTGAATTACTTGCGCCCATGAATTTACGTTTCTCCAAAATGGATTCATAGGAGATTTTTGATACCCAAGATATGTTTCAATTATTTCACGGGCTTTTTCTCTATTTTTAGGAGACAACTTTTCTAATTCAGGGCCAAGAATATCCTGACCTTTTTCATTTTTAGTATGGCGATTCCATTCAACTCGTTTTGTAACACTATTGATGTATTCAGTTACTGTTTCATCAGGTTTACGTAAAAAACCAGCATCACGCAAAGCTTTAGCATTAACTTGAGCAGTTAGTTTACGGCCTCTTTGTCTAGCTGCTTGTGGGTTTGGCTCCCATACAGACTGTTCGGCTAAATTTTGAACATTATCCATTTGTTCAATCATTTCAATAATTGCTTTTTTAACATCATTCTTAGCTTGTTTATTATCTAGTTGTCCAGACTCTCTTAAAACAAGTTCTAAGTATGCATTAGGATCAGAAGCTATTGCTTCTAAATCTAATATTACAGGAGTGTAATTATCACGTTGCCCAATTTTTGTGTTACTTGGGGCTATATAATCATTAAATACTTTTTTATAAAAATCCCTAACCGCTTTTGCTTGATCAGATAACTGGTCATATGTAAAAGTTTCATTTTCTGCTTCTTGTATTGCTTCAACTATTGCAGGGTCTGTTGGATCACCGACAGTATCTAAAAATAAACTTTCTAAACGTTGTCTTGCTCTGCCTATTTCTGGGACCATTCCTAAAACAGTAGCCCCTGATTCCCGTTGAGATTTACCTTGTTGCGCTCTTACATAGAATATGTCTGCAATTGCGCTTGAAGCAATCCTTCGTAAATAACTATCTGCACTAAATAAAAGATTGTAAACAGGTTTAATCTCTTCGCCATTAAGAATACGATCTGCAATTTGTTTTACAGCTGATACGGTTCTTTCTAATTCCGTACCACCTTTTTGTTGGGTTTGTTGATTTAGTTTTTTAATAAAACGTTTTTCAACCCAATAATCAGGTTTAATTCGGTCTGTATTTTTTCGACTTTCTACAACTGTATCTATAAAAGTTTCAAATGTTTGGTTAAGCGGAGTACCCCAACGTTCTTGATAACGTGCAGAAGCTTGCCTCCAAAACTTTCTCATTTCTCTTATAAAATCTTTAAAAGCACGATCTACAATATTTTTTGGCTTACGATTAATAAATCGTTTAGTAGCTCTTTTAGCTATTTGATCAGCAAAAAACTCATTAAAAGCTTTACTTTCATCTTGATATTGTTGCATCAACAAATCATAACTAGGGTCATTTTGAAAAGCCCGAAATAAACGATCTCGTATTTCTGAATTTTCTAAAAGAGTATCTTTAAACTCATTAACAAATGCATGACCTATTTCATGGGCAGAAGTTAAACCTAAACCCAAAGTATTTTGCGTGGGCCTTATTAAAATAAGTGTCCTACCATCTTTAAGCCTAATAGCTCTACCAAGAGCAGAAGTATTTGGGTCAATAAAATTCTTAGTTGCATCAATAACGCCACTGTCTTGTATTACTTCTGCACCAAGTACCTTTTTAAAAACGTCATCTAAAATGCCAGCGGCTTCTAAGTTTTGAATTATTTCAGAAGAAAGAACAATGGGTGGGTTTTTTAATTTTAAAAAAGAAAGCAAATCTTTAATATATGCAACTACTTTAGCGTCTTTTAATCCGTAATCCATAGGTAATTCAAGTTGACCATCCACAAGAGCAAGACCAGCTTCTTGCGCTCTTTTTACGGCTATGAATTTTTCTGCAGCGGAATCTTGTGGGTCTGGAGGAGTAGGAGGATTTACCCCATATTCTAAGGTGTCAATAGTATCGTACAGCCTAGTAAACTCATTAATTTCTTGCGTGGTTAACTCAGAAAAAGGTTTCTTTCCATCGTTAGTAAGCTCGTTTAACTGCCTATGGAGTTCAATTATTTGAGCATCTGTATCTGAAGTATCTAAAGTGTCATCGTCATAAATAGGCTGAGTGTCAACAATAGTTTTTCCGTCACTGTCTTTAACTATATTGCCATTACTATCAAACCTAACAGTATTATATTCAGTAACTGGAGTAGCTGATAGTTTTCTTCGTCTTCCTCTCGCTACGTTATTTGGTTGTACGCTTCTTCTATAACTATTCCAATAATCCCATATCCAACTTGCATTACCCCCTAACACTGTTAAATTTTGTTCCATTTCTTCAAGCGTTACTGAAGAATCTTTTCCTACATTTTGATTTTCATTTGCTTTAATTGTTTCTGGTTCTGATAAAGTAACTGTTCCAACAGCAGGTGTAGTAGGCCCTCTTGTTAAATTAGGAGTGTCAGTAGTCTCTTGGTCTATGCGTCTAGCTGGTCTGTAAACTATGTCACCATCTTCATCTCTAATAATGTTTCCGTCTTCATCACGCTCTGGTATCAAATTTTCTGACATAACTTCTGTTTCAGAACCTAAACCAGCTTGCTCTTCACGAGGAGGAGTTATAGGTTCTCTACGCCTAGCTGTAATTATTCGCCCACCAGAAGGAACTGATTGTCTAAGTTGATTACGATTTCGCTCTAAACTTGCTTCAGTTGTAACTTTTTCTGAAACAATAACACCGTTACGATCCACAACTTGAAGGACTAAATTACCTTGCGTTTGTTCTTCAGGGCGTAAACCAAAACCACGAACTTCAGGTAATTCAGGATTAATACGAGGCTTACCATTTTTGTCTCTGACAATATTGCCTTGATTATCTCGTAAGTATAATGATGCGCCTCCCTCCCGTTGCGCTTTTATTAATTGAGCAATGGTAAGTTCGTTGCCGTCAATTATAGCCGCAGGAATGTTTAAGTTAGCTAAACTAGCTACATCAGTAATTGATTCACCATTAAAAGAAACATCATACCCAGCGATTAAAAGTTCAGCCATTATGTCGCTAAACCCTTGTAAAGCAGTATTAAAAGGATCTGTCCCTTCAAACCTACCTGTTGACGCTTCCGCTACTCTCTGACCAGAACGATTTAAATCTACTAAATTCACACGGGAAGTTTTACCATCAGGAGAGGTAATGGTAACCCTAGAGTTTTTTGCAAATTTCCCTTTCTTTGCTTTTCTTACCGCTAGTCGTAAAAACTGAGCAAGAGGAACACGTACTACTTGTTGTTCGGGAGGAAGAGAACGATCTTGAAATGTAAATAATTGCTCTGAGCTAGGAGAAATTCTAACAAGTTGAAAATCACCATCTGCGTTTCTAATTTCAATTTGAGCATCAGGATCAAAGTTTTTTAAATCAACTGCATTCCTTAACAAAGACTGTGTATAGAAACGGGCTTCCCCGTTCTCAAAATCAGTAGGGCCAAATAAAGCCTCATATTGATCTCTAAGTTCTTGCTCCCCTGGAAATAAAGGCCCTTGATTTCTACTAGAAAAAGTTCGTAATACTTCCTCTTGTATATCTTGTTCTGTTAAATCAGGATTAAACTCTTCTTGAAACTCTTCTTGAAACCCTTCGGGAATCTCATCTGAAAAACCATCAGGATAAGCTCTTTCATAAAGTATTCTACCTGCTTCTTCTGCGCCATAAACCCTTGTAAGTCTTCTCCGTTCTATAATCTCCAAAGCCATTTCAGGATCATTAGTTTGCTCCACAAGCTCACTAAAATACTGTTCATCTTCAGCAGAATACCTACGCCTATCTTCTTCCTCAAGATCAAGATTAGGATCGTCAGCAACCTCTTCAGCAAGCCTTCTTTTATTCCTAGCTTCTAACGTTTGAGTTAATGTAGCAGTTTCAACCCGCCCGTTTTTTGGGGCTAATCGTCTTCCTGCTTCCATTGCATTTTCTAAATTTTCTTGTGTAGTTACTTCTTCAGAAACAACATTATTATCTTTATCAAATACTTGAACGACTAAATCTTCACCTGTTACTTGACTTTTTACTGAACTATAACCAAGAGCTTCTTTTAAAGAACGGTCACTTGCATTATCTCTAATAACAGCTTCAACAAGGTTTTTGTATGGACTTATGATTGTTCCTTTGCCTGGAACAAAGGCTGTGTAAGTTGCAAAATCATTAATTACTGTATTTTGTATTTGCCCGTCCCGTGTAGCTCCCTGTGTTGGGTTTTTACCTGCTACCCAAACAGCGTTCTTTTGGCTTCCTCCTATAGAACGATCTGTCATTGCTTCTAATTGGGCATTAATATCTTTCTGAGACTCTGGAGTAGTAATACCAGCGTACATATCCCCGTACTGTTCTGCTTCAATCGCACGAGAAACAATAACATCTCGCCCTTTTTCTTTTAGATCATTAGCTTTATCAAAGATTTCTTTTGTTAAATTTTGAGCAAATTCATTATTTTGTACTTGTGAAACACCACTAGCTAAAGCTCCACCAGCTGCACCAAGAGAACCCCCACCAAAGAAACCCATAAAAGCTGCTTCTGCAAGACGCATCTGAGCCTCTTCTACGGTATAGTCATCGTCCAGTGAAAACCGATTAGCAACAGCAATACCTTCTTGGACAAGTTCTGTTCCCGATTCAACAGTAGAAGAACGCAACGCAGACTTTCCAATATCAGACGCAAAACGAGATAAAAAACTATCTTCGCCAATAGACCTTTTTTTAGCGACATTAAATAATGATTTTGCTACTAAAGCTTCACCACCTACGCCAATGGCAGCTTGCGGTAGAGCAATTCCTGCAGCCCTTAAAGCTGTGCCTCTATCTAGCTCTTGACCTGACTCCAAAGCTTCAGAAAGATTGCTGCCAGAAAGAGGAACAAATTCAGAAGCACCTGCACCAACTAAAGCACCTGTTGTTATTGCCCTACGAGTCTCTTTCTTTTGTTGTTGGCGAAATAACTTATAAGCATTTTCAGCTAATTCTAGTTCATCAAGATCAGCTTCATTTCTAGCAACTTTTTCTACTGTATCTTGTAAAAGCCTTTTAGCAACAGAACGGTTAGTAGATGTTAAAATCCCTTTACCAACAGCAGCTGATACGCCACCAACTCCTGCACCAACAATAGAGCTAACAGCGTAAGGAAAAAGTTGTCCTGTTCCTTTTGCTATTTGGGTAAAAAACCCACCAACTGTAGGTTCGTCTACGAATTGCGAAAAAGATTCTATTGTTTGAACGGGTGCAGCTGCAAGGTCTTCTTCTACTCTAGCTTGTTCAATGTTTCTTGCTGCTGATTCTGAATCACCTAATAAAGTATTTGTAATAGCTTTGAAATACTCAACATCAGCACCAAGCTGTTTAGCTGTAGACCTAACCCCTGCTGTAAATGAATCTACTACCCCAGTAACAGGAGTAGGAGCAAACTGTTGTTCTTCAGGACGAACAGTTCTAAGAGCCTCCTTACGAATCAGATCATCAAATTCACTCATTTGATCCTGTTGCCCTTGCATTATTAATTGCTACTCTAGTCAGCAAGTAATTTTTAAGCATTGGAAGCGTTTTAAGATCATCTCTTACATCTATATCGCCACCAATTTTTTCACCATTGCCATCAACAACATAAAATTCAGTAACCTTATTAGGATCAGTTGAATTAGCTCTTAATCTATCAAAACCTGCTCCTTTACCAAGTGTAGAAGCATTAAAAGTAGCTAAAAAATCTTCCTGTGTTACTGCATCAAATAAACCTTCATTTTCTTTTGCTAATGACTGCAGCACTCCCATTGCAGCCCTATCAGATTCTTTTGTAACAAAATCAAAATCCTTTTGGTTTCTTGTTCCAGTAATTTGACCACCACTACCTCTAACAACAAACCTGTCTACCTGTTGATCTAGCTCTCTTATAATAGAACTAGCCTGTCGTTGGAAATTATCATCAGTTGGGGATAGCGAAATAATATTACTAATTCTTTGTGACAAACCTAAATTATCTGGATCAGTTGAATTAAAGGCATCAAGCGTAGAAGTAAATTCTTCTCGATCATCTTTAGAAAGCTCGCTTAACTGATCTGTTACGGTCTCTAAATACTTAGTTTTAGCTTCTTGTGCATTTGTATCTGCATTTTTAGCAGAAGTTTCTGCATTCATTCTATTAATTTTAGTTGTTTCTATATTTGTTGCAGCAGTAACTGCTGAAGGCGTAGATAAAGTCGCGTCACCCGTTGCTAATACATTATCTATTGCTTTACGAATTGCAGTACGTTCAGCTGGATTTTCTGTTCCTGCTAACACAATCGCACGGGTAACTAACTGATCTTTAAGAGGTGCTGATCTCAAACTAGCTAAAGTAGCTTCAACTCCATGCTCTTCCAATACTTTCTGAGCTTGATTCGCTTCTTCCCCTGTAATATTAAATTCACCTGCTTCTATTTTTGCATCCATTTCACGTAAAACTTCAGGAAGTGCATTTGGATCAGCTGCGTTAAGTTTTGCAAGATTTTCTTCTGAAAATACTTTTTTCTCTAACGATTTATAAGCTACTTTTTCCATTTCAGGTGTAGCAACTCCAGCGTCAATAAGACCAGAAAGTTCTTTTTCTTTATCGGCTAAACTCGCTTCCAAAGAAGCTTTTTGATTTGCAGGAGCTAGTTCAATGTCTTTCTTAATTGTTTTAATTTCTTCTTTTGTTTTAGCGTAAATATTTGAGTTAGCAGTATTAATTAAAGTATTTCTTTGTGCAAAAAGATCACTTCTTTCTTGTTCTTTAGCCTCTCTATTTTTATTAGTAAGAGAGCCTGATAGCTCTTGATTTAATTTTTCAAGGTCTTTATCAATACTTTTAACTTTAGCTCTATCTCTTCTAATCCCTTTATTAAATTTAGTATCACCACTTAGGTCGGTACTAAATAAGGAAGTTGTTGCGCCTACAACGGGTCCTGAAGTAGGGAAACGGGAAGAAGTCCCACGTTCCCCAGCAATTTCTTCTGGATCAACACCAACTGCTTCAGTTTGAAGGACGGGATCAACTTCAACGCCCAGCGTTTCAGCCATGTCCATAATAATGCCATTTCTTTCTTCTTCAGTTTCTGCGGCATCGTAAGCCATTTTAAACTTACGGGAAAAAGAAGCGTCATCATTTGCTTGTGCAACGCCATCAACTGCGGTCATAACTTCACCTGCAAGTTTGTCTTTTTCTGCTTGCAGGGCAACTGTTCTTGCGTCTAAATTACTTAAAGTAACAGCAACCTCTCGATCAACGTTTCGACCAAATTCTGTGCCACTCATAATCTCATTCCTGATATGAGTTCCAAATTGAGAAGAAATTTTACTAGCGGTTAATAATACACCTGGGTCTGTTTCAGCTGCGGTTGCGTTTTCACTAAGAACACCATCTGTTCCGTCTTCATAAGTACCGCCAGCCCCAAATAACATTTTGCCATCTGGCCCTGTTTGAACAGGAAAAACTTTATCAAAAGTAAAACCGCCTTCTCGTTGCGCTGCATTCTTTGGTTGAAAATTTAACATCCCTTCGACTAACGATTTTGCAGTCCTATCCCCTGATTCAAGCGCAGCGGCAAGAACACCATCGTTATAATTAATGGTTTTTCCATTTTCTCCAAAAGTTATGTATTTTTTACCATCAAATTCAAAGTTCTTAGCAACATTAAAAACCTGTTGTGCATTATCTTCTCTGTTTGCTCTGTTTGTTACTCTAATTTGTTCAGCTGAGAGAGCAGTTTTAGCCTCAGTGCTAGCGTTACGAAAAGCTTCTTGGCCGTCAAATTGCCTTCTTTGTTCATCAAGTCTATCTCGACCTAATTGTATTTGTTGTTCTTGTAATTCAGCAGTACGCCTATTTGCGCTTTGCTGCATGAACATGCCAGCGAGTTGAGTAAATGCAGATGCTGGATTTTGTGCCATAGTAATTACCTCTAAATTGCCAAGGCCATAATAGCCATTGCGCCTAATGAACCAACTGCGCCAATAGTTTGTTGTTTAGCTTGCGCCCTTGCAGACTGATAGGCCCTTTTTCTAGCATTTGCATCAGAAGCTGCACTGCCTAACTGTTGTAGGCTAGTCCTATTTACACCTTGTCCTATATTAATTAAATCAGCAAGCAATCTTTGATTTGCATCTCTTTGAGCAATACGAGCATCTGCAACAGACTGAACACCACCAAGCGTAGTCCCCCTACTTAAACTACGTTGTTGCTCTTGCAGTTGCGCTGGGGTTAAAGCAACCCCATACCTTGACCGATTTCTTTCAGCAATCTGACGGGTTCTTTCTTCTGACGCTAAAGCATCTTCCTTCGCATAATCAATCAAACTGGTATCTGTCTGGGCTTGCTCTATCAATTCTTTTTCAAATTCACGGTAATTTTCAACATAGTCCATGTATTCTTGACGAGTTATGTTAGCGTAGGTTTGCTCTGGATCACTTACTGCAGGAAGATTATTAACATAGTCACCTCCAGCACCATCAGGTTCAAATTCACCTGTCTCTTGATTAAATCGACCTCGCCCTTGCATTAAAGGACCAAACATAACTACCCTCCGATTAAATTACCAAATGAACCAGCTTGTAGTCGATCCCTAAAACCAAGCTTTCTATCAGGAGTTGCTGGTGTATCTCCTACTGCTGGTTGACCAAGTTCAGTGCCGCCAAAGAAGCTACGCCCCTGCTTCATATTTGATAAACCTTGCATACCTAGTGCGCCTCCAATCTGAACTCCTGCAGTAAATTTAGCTTGTGCAAGAGCCTGATTTTCTTTTGCTCTTTGTAATGCTGTTGCTGTTTCCATGCGAGAAACTTGAGCCAAACCAGACTGTGCTTCAGCAGCCTGACCCCTAGCAGTACCAAGCACACCAGTTGCCATTTTATTCTTAACTGACTTTGCTCCTTCATCTGCTTTCTGCAATTGCCCACTGTAGGCTGCAGCAGTATCTCCTGCAGAGGCTACATTTGTTACTTGTCCTAAAGACAAGTTACTCGTAAGTGCTTGAGCAACGTCTGCAGAAGCACGCCCTCTAATGGAGTCACGATAGTTTTCATCTTTAGCTTTGTCACGCATCTTAATGAGAAGCGGTTCATAATTAGCTTTAAAAAACTCATACTCTGCTTTTGCTACAGCAGCACTAGCCTTTTCTGCTTCAGAAGGTTTGTAATCTTGCTTTTTAGGTTTACTACTCATCAAACTCTCCTTGTATAAACAGAATGGTTTAGTTTCCATCCTGCGTCTAACCAACGCTGCGTAAACGGCTTTGGTGTACGAACTTCTAGCTCTATGTACCCTGCCTTACTTGCTTGCTCAGAAAAAAAGGGCATATGCTTTAATACACAATCTTTTCCCCTTTCTTCTGCCCATGCTATCCAAATCAATAGCGTTGACGTTCTTGCATACTCATCTTTTAAACCAGTGGTTACAACAAACCCTTCTGAAGCTACCCACAACTGTGCTTCACCATTAACACAAGCTGCATACACATCCTCTGGTATAAAAGTTAATTGCTCCTGATCTGTTAATATCTCCTGTATCCCATCCTTAACCCAAGGCCAGTGATCCCGAATATCAGATAACTGCGGCTCATCGGATCTCTCTTCCATACCTGTTTCTCCTCCTGTTTAATGGTAGGAATGGCCCACCATATCGCACTTTCCTAGCTACGCCAGTATCTGACTGCGTTGCTTTACGCTCTGCAGTAGTTAAACCAACGTTATATATTTGCCTGTATACATCGGCTCCTCGTAGATCACTCCATTCTCGATTTGGCATACGCAACAATCGGAACAAAGTACCATTAACAATGGCTTCTCTGTGATCATCCATGATGTCATCACTGCAACTGGTAGACGTATGTAACGGCTTTAATTGAACTCGTAACCGTGTACTGTTTGCCGTTGTCTCATTAGGCACGGGTACAAGATAAAACAATGTACGAGACTGCTTAACAAAGTATTCAGGCGTGCCATAGTAAGAAGGCTCACGCCATTTAGGTTTGCGCTCCTCTAGTAACGTAGTAGAGATAGGCTCTAAAGCATCTCCGTTGTACAACACCCACATAATTTTATGGACAGCTGTATCAGCTGGTGGCTCAAGGTCGTACTCATATATACCGGATACTGTTGTAATAGGATCTAGCTCTGCCTGATACACTCCTGTTTGCTCACATAACTCAATTACAGTAGAGCGAATATTTGATTCAATCAGTGAATCAGGGCAGCTTTGTACCATCGGGATTATTTCAGGTAATAAAGACTCATACGTAGCCATTTAACCTACTCCCCCCATTTGAGCTTGTGGATTAACCTCAGTATTTGGGCTGGTTGTTAAATCAATTTGAGACTTCCCAGTAACTAAAGCTAAGAATAAATTATAATAAGAGTTTGCTTTTTGTTGACTACCTACATACTCACTATCTTTCATATAACACATATATAAAACATAATGCATAACGGCATTTGCAAACACATCAGGGACAGCTAAATTACCATTTGCAGCTACTGTCGCTGGATTAGCTGAATAAATAATTTCTAAAAAAGAAGAAGCCCCACTAGCAACCCCAGGATAAACATAGTAATTACGAGGGTTTTGATCTTCATACATATAATGCTTAATTAAAGAGCCGTGCTTTGCATCCCCTTTTACAGTAGGGTCATGCCAAGACGGTTGTATTGAATCCAATGAATCTCTTGAAACTAAACGAGTAGCTCGTTTTCCTGTGCCTACTCTTGTGCCTGTAAGAACCAAAAATCCCATCCCAGCATGTGCCGTACAATAGGTGTATAACGTAGGTGCGTCAATTCCAACGGTGATCTTTGTAAATGCCGTACCAGATCCAGGTGTGCCTGACGTTGTTACACCTGTTGTATACTCAGAACCACCGCCATGTGAGCCGTTAGCCGTTGTAGAAAACCGTAGTGGATGCCCACTGTTACTAGAGTGAGACTGATCAAAAGTATAAGTGCTACCCTCTTCAAGCGTTAGTGTTTGAAAAGAACCGTCAGTATAAAACTTATTACCACCAGAATTAACCACAGTTATAGTGTACGTCTTTTCAATCATCGCCATGTTGCGTACTACACGGAGCAAACGATTACCGTCATCCGGTATTGTCTGCTTAGTGCCTTCGCTTAACGCAACGGTTGCATTGGTAGCAGTCGCATCAGGCTTATAAAGAGCTATCTCTCGCTGAGCGTCATTAACCCAAAGCACCAGTTCATTAGTAGAAGACCAGCGAATGCCAGCAGTATCTTGTAACGTTTGTTGAACCCTATCTAAAACACTTTGAACTGAAACAGTCATTTATCACCTATCTAAATAGGCTTGCCATGCAGCTTCCCTTTCATCTGTCCCTACGGTGCGACCAGCAACTCGATTAACAGCGGCAGCTTTTGGAGAGTTATCCGTCTTAAAGTCTTCAGGATTACTTTCATTAACAAGCGTTTCTATTGCAGCTACTACAGCGTCTAAGTCCTCAAAGGTTTTAGGCTCGTCATTAAGATTAATCTCAATGTCGGTATCCATTGCAGCTACTTCTTCTACCCAAGTTTCAGCAGGTTCTTCAGTTGATTCCACAACTGGTTCAGGTAAACCAGAGATTTTTGCTCCCATTTGCAATGCAACGGAACCTATCTCATCAGAGACTTCACGCTCAACTCCTGCTTCAAATAAAACAACTGCTCCACTAAGTAGTGCTACTCGTAGATCAGCTTCAGAAACTACTTTCATAGTTGCTCCTTAAAATGAGTCCTCCCCCGAAAGAGAGGACTCGATAGGTTTTACCCTACAATGAGGTACATAGTTAGTGTACCAGTTGTAGCACCAGTAGCAGGTCCTGCTTGTACTGTCACATCAATTGTGTCATCAGCAGTAAATGTTACTGGGGCAGTTGCTGTACTACCGTGAGTAGCGTTACCTATTGCAAGGCTAGAGGCTGTACCGCCAGCTTGACCAATAGTTGAGCCATCAATGATAGAAGCAGCTGCGCCACCATAACCAACGTCTAGGACGATAGAAGGTGAGCCACCAGTGTCAAGGTCAGTCGTAGTTAAGATAGCACCATATACTGTCTCACCTTTAAACACATCAACCATCTGAACAATATCAGCGGCTGAAAGTGCAGCAGTGATTGAGTAGGAAGCTACCCGAACTCCTAAGTTACCTTGGGGAAAGTTCTGGAACGCGGAGTTACCAGATACAGAGTTAGATGTAAATGTCGCCATTTGTCATTCCCCCTTATTGTGCAGTATCAAGAGCAATCACACCAAAGTCTTGAACAGACCCACTTTGATCACTGTTGTACTTAGGTTTACGGAGGCCAAAGATTTTGCCTATCGAAATACCAGCTTGGTTCTCGTAGTCAAAAGTATCTTCAACGATTTCAGGCAACCCAATGTCAGCCATAGCTAGGGATTGTGCGCCACAGAACAAGGCTCTCGCACCTGTTACGTTAGCGTTTGCACCCCACTTGTAGCCAGCTGCACCAGCATTAGAGTTAGTACCTGTAGTTGCGCCAGATGTATTATAAACGTGACGGAACTCATGGACCATTACGCCATCAACCATCAAGCTAGAAGTGCCTGAGAACAATTCGTTCTGAGGTCCTCTAACTGAAGCTTGTCTAACGTTAGCCAAGAAGTCTGAGTCAAGCTTGAGATCAGCCATCTGAGAAGGTGTTACAAATAAATGGAACACTTCTTGGTTTCCTGCAGCACGCATACCACGGAGATAGTTATCCTTGGCAAAGGCTTTAAGATCAACAATATGTCGATACTTCAGAACGTCAGTAGCAGCTACTGCAGTAGTGTCACCTGCTGCAAGATTGTCACCATTGACTCTTCTGTGCCTGTCGGCTGTAGGAGCAGAAACATCAGAGGAGAACTCAAGGTCTGCCAAATCATGTCCTGCTGTTGGAGATGCATTTCTCAATGCGCCATTTGTTTTGTTGGTGTAAGCAACACCTGCTAACGTTAAAAACGCTAACTGGTCTATTCGATCAGACATAGCATAAGCTAGTGCATCACGAGATTGCTCACGGAAGTTAACAACACTCTTCTGGTCAGCCAATCTACCAGACATGCGGTTTGCAAATCGTAGTTGATCTAGCTCGATGGTGATGTCAAAGCTTCTGAGTGCTTCTTCATTACCTTCCAGAGTGTTGTCACCAGTGATACCATCGCCTGTCATATCCGCTAATAGCGTTATAACAGCCTTAGTACCCTTCTCGTTCTTTGTTAATTCGGTTACACGCTGTACCATAGCGTTCTGACCAGCCCCTGCGAACTGATTAATGAACGACATGTTACGTGCAACTCGCCAAAAGTCGCGTGACCAAGCGGTTAGTTGATTGCTAGTCAGCGACGCAAAGTTAGTAAGAGCCATTTCGGTTCTCCATTATGCGTTACACTTTGGGCATAAGCCCACCCTAGCCGTTTTATGGGACGGCTAATCCGTTTCCTCGTATCGTGAGGTACGTCTTAGCGCAGATTTGAACAAGGCGCGACCCTTGGAACCTTTAACGTCTGTCAGACGAGGCCGTTTTTACCGTGTACGACACGCTCTAATATCGTTTAGAGGGACGAAAGACTGTATATTAGTAACACTCAACCAATTTGGTCAAGCTATTTTCTGTATCTTCTCGTTTTTTTCGCTACTTTTTTAGGTTGAGCAGAGAATTGCTTACCTTTTTTGGTGTCTGCCTTCTTTTTTCGGCTAGTTGCAGCGTATTCTTTAGAAGAAAGCCGCTTTATCGCCTTCTCAGGCAGATATCTCTCACCTGTAGCTTTAGCCCCTTGGGTACTAGGCTTGCCAGACTTGGTTCGCCACTTCTGTTTCGTCCATTTCTTTAGACTTTTCTGTGGTTTTTTAAGTGCCATCAGCTTTTATACCCACCACCTGCGGCTTTATACTGTTTTGCAAGCATCTGGGCTTTGCGCCCCGACCATTGCCCAGGTTTACCGCCTTTTCCACCTGCTTTAATCTTATTAAACAGGTTCTTACGCAGAGTTGGCTTAGTATAGTTACCAGATTCATTGACCCGTGACTTAGCTTTTGGCTTGGCTTTCGCTTTTGGCTTGCCAGTTCTACGGTTTACCATTACTTACCCACCTTTTTCTGAGCTTTCTTATGAGCAGCAGAGAAACTTGTTCCTGCTTTCATTTCTTTACGCATCATAGCCATGTGCTTTGCGCTATGATGCACCGAATGCTTCTTCAAAGTAGCCTCTTGCCGTGCCGTTAGCTTCTTTGCAGTAGGCTTCTTCTTGGCTGGCACTAGCTTCTCCTTTTAGGGCGAGGAATCGGACCACCCATTAACCCCGAAGGGCGATTTTTACGGGGTTTAGGTTTACGTTTAGCTGCAGCAGCTTTTGCTGGCCCACTGTCTTTTTTTCCAATAAGGCTTTTTCGTTTACGACCAGCCACAGTTCTCTTAGTTTTAGCAGCACCAGCCCCACTCACAGAACCACCGCTTGAAGCTTTTTGCCTTTTCAGTTTCTCTTTTCTATTGGCTTCTCGCATCCCTTTTGGAACCATTATCCCAACAGGTTTCTTTTTCATCTTAGTACCCCATTCGCTTTGTAGGTTTCTTCTTGGCTGGCTTTTTCTTCTTCTTCATGCCATTCATGCCCTTCATTGTCTTCTTACCACCGCCTTTTTTCATACCGTACATAGTTCTTTACTCCTAAGTTATTGAAATTACTACCATTTTACTTTGTGTGACCAATACCGCGCAGATAATTTAGAAGGATTAGAGTCCTGTGCGTTGTGTCGCGCATAGTACGACTTCTTTCTGGCCTTATCTTTTGCTGATTTTGGGTTTTTACCAGCCCCACTCACACCTTGTTGCCCAAAACGTATCGTCTTCACCTTGTCGCCCTGCTTAGCAACGACAACGTGAGACTTTGTTTTGTGGTTAGGTGTGCGTTTCGGCTTGTTGTAACCAGATACACCTGCCCGTGCTAATCTGGGGTCTTTCTTTTTAGGCATTACAAGACATCTCCTCTAAGCCTTTTCAAAGTTGCATCGGGTAAAGCGTCAAACTCTTCAGGTGTCATGTTATTCACATCTAACGCTTTCTCACCCTTGGCTGCAGAGCTTTCTCCTGGTAGTTCAGGAGGTTGAGCATCAGCTGCTTTGAGTTTTTTGCTAACTTGAGAGCGTTGCTTTTGCTCTTTAGCCTGACCCAAAGCAGGTACATCTGCAACAGTAGAAGAATCTAGCATATTATTTTTTTGTAATACATAGGTTGTTGCTTCTTCCAGTGCTTCTACAGGATTCTGCCCTGAAGAGATAAACCCTGTCATGTATTTATTTACTTCGTCAGTTAATGCTTTATTAAATTCAGGGGCGTTAGCATCAAAAATAGGAAAAGCTTCTTCAATTGCAGACGCAGCATCTTGCACTGCATTAGCAGTAGAGTTACGAGTTACTTTTGTTTCAATGTCTCTTGTTAATTCTGTTTCCATTTTAGTTGCTTCAGCTTGTCGTATTTCTTTACGGATTGCTTTCGCTTTGTCTTTGTCACCATCGAGTACAGCGTCCATATACTCTTCTTCTTTTGCATCAAAGTCATAAGCATTAGGCGCTTCTTCAGCTGCTTTTTCTGCCTCTTCAGTCTGTGCAATTCGTTTCTTCAGTGCTTTATTTTGTGCAAGCACTTCATCAAGCCGTGACTTAGGAATCATTGGAGATTTTGTTTCTTTTTTCTCAGGCTCTGTTTCTTTCGCCTCTACTTTCTCAGTCTCTTCAGTTTCAGTTTCAGTTTTGGTTTCATGTGAAACATCTTCTCCAACTTCGGCTTCTGTTACTTCCACTTCTACTTCAGCTTCGGCTTCAACTTCTGTTTCTTCTGCTTCAGTTTCAGCTTCTTCGCCAAAAGCAAAATTCATATCAAGGTCATCCCCTTCCTGCCCTTCCAAGGCATCAGCCCCAGGCATAGTCTCATACTTGATTGTTTCTTCAGTTGTATCTTTAGCTTGTTCACTCATTGAATAGTCCTTTAAGTAGGTAAGTTTTCAGGGGTACGCATGTTAGGTATATCAGTTTGCGCTGGTTTTTTTGCAGCCGTCTGCATTGCTGTTGCTGCAATACGTGCTGCTGCGTTGGTTGTTTGTTGATTTGTTCTAACTTGATTTGTTGCCGCTGATAATTGTTTACGGAGATTCAGTTCTTCTTGCTTCATTTGCATCTTAGCTTGAAGTTCTGCAATCTTCATTTGAGGATCAATTTCAGAAGTTTCCTGAACCTTCGCAATATTAACTGCGGAGTCTGTTTGTAACTTCCTAACTTCAGCTTCCAGTTTCGCAAGTTCAAGCTGCACACGCTCCATTTCCATCTGCTGTTGCATCTGCATAACTTCTGCTTGTTCTGGTGTAGGCGGCTCTTGTCCTGTCATTGAACGAATGCGCTGAGCCAACTCATCTTTCTTAGCAAGATGTGAATACTGAATGATTGCATCATCAGGTATCGCCACGCCCACTTGTCGCAAGTTAAGTGCTTCAGCGAACTGCACTTCATCAAACGAATCACGAGCAGGAGCAGTAGACACAATCACATCATACTCGCCTAGCGTTAGGTCATTTATAATTTGTCCTTCAGGCGTTTCAACGTTAATGGCTACTTCTTCTCTTGGCTCCATTGGCATATCTTCATTTGTTACCATGATAATTCTTTCTTCTGTGTAGAAGGTCTGTAACAAATTAAGCACACGCTCTGCCAGATACTGACGAGCCTTTCGCAAGTTATCCAGCGGAACCTGAATCATTATGACCCCACGATTCTGCTTTGCTTGAATCGCTACGCCACTCACTTCAGCAGAATCTGACCCCAGCATAGAGTCGTTGATACCAGAAATCGTCTGTATATTAGCGGCAGCTTTCTGCCCGATCCGGTCTAGCCCCGTAGGTATTTGATTAGGTTGGATTTTTACAGGGGGCGTAGAGCCACGGTTGTACTCCAGCACTAGCCCTGTTTCTGCGCCATGCTCTTCAAGGTCATCAGTTTGCAAGCCAACTAACGAGCCACTTTCTACCATCCAGCCGCTGTTAGCGGTGGTATTAACAATGTGTAGTTCCTGACTCGCAATCTTGTTGAGTTGTTCTTGCGGTGACAAAAGATTACGCACCATACCAAACGGACGGCCCCTACGGAAATACGCAAAGAAAGGCACAATCGTAAAGTCGTTGTAAGGTGAAAAGTCATCATGCAGCACTACTCTGTCAGCAGTCACTGTCCAGCGCACCCTACGCTTAACTTTTGAAATAACGTTTAGCCCATATTCTTTAGCAAATTTTTTTGTCTTTTTATCGCCCCATGCTTCAGGTACGTCTCTTTGGTCCCCTGTCATGGGGTCAACGAAACAATCTACACGGTGCATCTTTTTGTACTGCCGTTCTATAACTCTAATAGAACGCACATTTCTGTAGTCATCTTCACTTGGCACACCTGACCCAAAATAGTCATCAGTCGGATCAAGATCACCGAATCGAGTTTCCTCATACTCAATGCTGTCGCGCCCGTAGCTGTTGCCGTTCTCAGCAACGAAACGTATCTTCTCTGCTTTGTCCTTGCCGTATAACTCTTGTATCTCGTCAAGCGTCATCCAGCGAGTTTCATATATTTCGTTCCAAGTCTTAGGGTCAGAGTCTTTTGCATCAGGATCAATCAATATATCAAGTGGATCTTTTGCAGTGATGCGTATCTCACCTTCAACGTGATCACTGAAATCCATACGCACATCAAAGTACCCACGCCCGTCCATGATCAAGCCGTCACTGAATACCTGCTGCTCGACCCAATCTAACTTATTGTTATCAGCAATCTGCATAAACAATTTATTGAGTGTCATTGCAATCTCATTGTCACCGCCTCGTCTGGGCTTGAACTTAATGTCAGCCCTACGAGTAGCTTGCTCACCCAGAACAGTATTGATAGTAGGTAGAATAGTGTTGATCGTTAATGCAGGTCGGCCTTCTGCTTCAAGGTTTGCTAGGTCCTGTTCGTCCCATTGGTCCCCTCTATAGAAAGCATCGCATCGTTTTGCCATCTCAATATAATCAAGATGTCCATTGTCTCTTGCTCTGGTGTACCGACTCCACTGCGTTGTTGCAATCTCTTGCTCTTCTGCTGGAGAAACTTTTCTGCCTTTAATCTGCGCCATTGTTATGCACTCATCGATGACTTGGTTCGTTCAGGCTTCATCATGCTGTTTAACCTGTCGCGCCAACTGGGTGTATGAATTACAGGGGCTTGATAGCTAGAAAATTCAGTCATCATAAGACCCAGCCATGCTAATGCATCTACTTGGTCATCATGTATGCCGCTTGGGAAACGCAACAACTCTGCAACTAGCGGTCCTGTGAAGATCGCATCTTTGGGGAAATACACCATTCCTTGTTGCATCCGTCCCTGTATTGCTCTTGCCCTAGCTTCTTTGTCTCTTCTACCTGTCTTCAAGTCCTTAATGTATATCTCGTATAATCCTCTCTCCCGTATCCGCTTCTCCAAAAACGGACCTAATGCCATTTCAATGTGTCCTTTTTCAATGCCCACCATTGATGGTTTCCATTCTTCATAGAGATCAAGTATGCGCTCTACGATCTCGAAACCATCAAATCTACCACGTACTACATCAATGACAAAGAGTTCATCTCTGTCATTGACTCCTATGACCATGCCTACGGTATAGTCATTTCGATCACGTTTACCTATCGCCAAGTCCCAAGCACAGTAGTAGCGCATGGATTCTGGGTCAATGTCCTCGTCATCGTAATACTGAATCATCTCACGAGTAAAGTATTCTCCGTCATCTGATACCGGATTCTGCTGATATAGTGCTGACCAATCACGGGGTCCTACTGCACTACGGATCTGACCCAACGCAGCTAAACTGTATCTTTCTGGGTGGAGTGCTTCTCCATGATCTCGATATTCTTCTTTCTCTTCTGCGATGGCAGGGTAGCGTACAACTTCCCAAAGGTCACCGCCCTCATCAGACGCTTTAAGCAATCGCCCAGCCAAGTCATCGTCATGCCAACGAGTAAGTATGACCAGAATGCCCCCACCAGGAGCCAATCGGGTATAGGCTGTGGAAGTGTACCAATCCCAATTAGCCGATCTATTATTCTCCGACTCACTGTCCTCACGGTTCTTGATAGGATCGTCAATAACGAGAACGTGCGCTCCTTTACCTGTGATACCACCGCCAACACCTGCAGCCACATAGCCGCCACCGCCTGTAGTCAGCCACGCTTCAGCCGACTGCGAATCTGGGTCAAGGCGTGTTTGAAACGCTGTTTTGTAAGTTGGCTCACGCAATAGTTGACGAACTTTACGACTGAATCCCATAGCCAACGAGCCTGAGTACGAACAAGAGATAAATTCGTGTTCAGGATTCCTGCCCAAGTGCCAAGCTGGGAAGGAGACAGATGCAAGCGTACTTTTGCCATGACGAGGCGGCATAAAGAGCATAAGCCTTGGAGACTTTTTTGCCACCACATCACGACTGAATTGTTCCAAGCGTCTGCAAATATCTTTATGAACCCACCCTGCTTGGTAATCTGCGTTAAACCGTTCAACAAACGGGAGTAGCCTCTTGCGAGTAAGGATTCGGAGGGCGAGTTCTTTTCTTGCTTTGTCTTCAACGCTTAACTCCTCTGTTGTTTCTTGTGCCTGAATAGGTGCTGGTGCAGGAAGAGACTCTGTTCGATCCGCTTTACAGTAGACGCAAACGCCATCTGTCCCACTAAACAAAGTCTCTACGTGAAAATTGGTGCAAACAGCACACTGTTTTTTATTCACTTAGGCTCCAGATACGCAGTTTCTCTCCCTGCAATCTCCAGTAGTTCCTCGTCAGTCAGTCGCTCCAACTGCTTAGCAGTCGTATTGATGCTTATGTTCACCTGCGTAGCGTTATCTGGCTCTCCTAGCCCGTGCAACTTGACCAAAGAATCTACTGTGTTCTTCATCTCTGTTGCATTTG
>Ga0315315_10001401_pt1 | contig 22034 bp, 20 predicted proteins | sample M140m3416metaG_FD_203699 | JGI IMG/M metagenome (GOLD analysis project Ga0315315, IMG submission 203699) | Ammonia-oxidizing marine archaeal communities from Monterey Bay, California, United States - M1 40m 3416 | ecosystem: Environmental > Aquatic > Marine > Intertidal zone | place: USA...
AACACCGATAGCGTTTGAACTTGGAACTACAGCACCAGAGATGATGTTGTTACCGTAAAGTAGAGAACCAGCAACTGGCTCACGGATACCATCGATATCTACTGGAGGTGCTGCGATAAAAGCGATGATGTATACTGAGATAGCAGTAAGTAGAGTAGGGAACATTAGACAACCGAACCAACCAATGTATAGTCTGTTCTCAGTTGAAGTGATCCATGCGCAGAATTGCTCCCAGAAGCTTGCGCTCTCGCGACGTTGTAAAGTTGTAGTCATGATTAATTTTTTATTAAGTAAATGTTTGTGGTCTTAAAAACCTCCCAGGAACTTGTCCTGTTAAATACATTATTTGCCAAAAGACTTTGATATTATATTACAGTATTTACTTTAATGCGTAACTTTTATGCTTACGAAAATTTTAAATTTTACCATTAATAGGGTTAGCGTCATATAATGTTTATTCTTAATTAATAAAATTTACGAACAATTCTAACGTTGGCCATAAAAAGACATTTCGGAAAAACTTACAAAGAGCAGAATTTTAAATAGAAAATCAACTGGTTAATATGAACACACTCGAACCTGTTCGAAAATCCAAAAGTTGTCAATTAAGTAAAGAATAGCCGGAAATTACAAAATACTAATCTTCACGAAATCATTATAATCTGAAAGGAATAACTCACTAAAATACGGGCATGAGTAACTCACTACCAACATTTTAAATAAACGTGAAGTATAAAGCTTACATCCTCTCAGATATTACCGGAATTACACCGCACTAGTAAAAACTTGTTTTACGCGCTCGTCAACTAGTTTCATAGTTATTGTGCGTAAGATAGACTCATCTCGTTGTATTTCTGTATTAAGCTGCTTATTTAAATCGCCATTACCAAGATAAACAATTTGAACAGATGTAGCTATATCTAAACCTTTTATTGGGTATGCTAAAGAAACTTTACCATGGGTTTTGACCATTACTTGACTTCCTTTTTCAATCAGAAAATCTCTATAAAATTCAATTTTACGCATTGTATCCTCTTCTGTAGCTGTAAATTTTAGCAGCATCACTAATTCGTACAATTCAAGCTCTTTTTTCATGTTTTTTTCAAAATAAGATGTACATCTTATAAGATACATAACAAAAAATTGTTTCGCAACCTACGAATAAAACCTTATAGGTCTTAATAAGGTTGCTCATATAAAAAGGCTAATAGATTGCGAAATAGTATATTGTTATACTATTTCGCAAAATCTAAACAGGTCCAGCAGAGTTGAAAAAAACAAACTTAGAACTAAATTAAGGTTGCTAATTAAAAACTCTACTTCTTCACGATTTAATTAAACACCAAACTGATTACCACGTCGGTATTGCAGATAAGCTGCTACAAAAAGTCCTAATATTGTCACAGGTACAAGCCCAAGTACGAGCCCAGAAAGTAATACTTCAACCATAATTAAAATAAAATTTTTGATTTTTGTTAATTTAAATGCTAAAACCTTTAACCTCTTGAAGATTAAAGGTGTTTTAATCTCTTACTACTAGTATATTTCATCAAAGAGACTACTTCCCTTAATGTCTTCAAGTTGTATTGTAACTAGGTCAGATTTTGTCAGAATTGCATCGCCTGAGTTAAACATTCGATTAGCATGCTTCATCCGTGCTGTATCAATAGCATTACTTATTGTACGTGCGTTAGCGAATAGAGGCATTTGTGCACGTTTTGTAATGTATTCTAACAATGCTGCTTCTGCATCCTCTGTCATGCGATATTGTTGCTCGTCCAAGATCATTTTACCAATCTTAATTAATTCTTCTGGTGTGTAATCAGGAAAATCAATGTGATTTGCTACTCGAGAGGATAAACCGGGATTTGATTCATAGAAACTATCCATTCGATCTTTGTAACCTGCAAAAATAACTACAAGGTCATCTCGCTGATTTTCCATTACCTGAAGTAAGATCTCGATTGCTTCAGAACCGTAGTCTCTTTCGTTATCTGGCTTATATAGATAGTAAGCTTCATCGATAAATAAGACACCACCCATAGCTTGTTTTAAAACTTCTTTTGTTTTAGGTGCTGTGTGACCAATATATTGACCTACTAAATCATCTCGTGTAACGGTAATTAGGTGACCTTTACGAATATAACCAAGCTTAAAAAGAATATTAGCCATTCGATTAGCTACTTCCGTTTTACCGGTTCCTGGACTACCAGTAAACGACATATGTAGACCTACAGCTGCTGTGTTAAGACCTAAACCTAAAGTTTTTCTAAGGCGCTGTACTAAAAGTAGTGCTGCAATTTCTTTAATACGAAGCTTTACAGGTGCAAGACCTACAAGATCTTCCTCTAACTGATCAATAATGCCTTGAATATTAGTGTTGTTATACTCTTCTTGTAAATTTACTGCCATGTTAGTTACATATGTGTAATTATGGTTGTGTATCTTAATTATATTATAAACTATAAATCACAAAAAATAAAAAACTAACCGAAACTACTTTTTGAATAATAAATGAAAGTATTAGCTAGAGTTTATTTTAACGATACTGTTGAGTCTTGTGTACTTGCATCCAGCGTCCTGCGTACGAGCCTGGTTTCAGACTTGTATGTCAAGAGGTTGATGGTCGTCAACTATTAAGCTGTTTCTATTTTTATCGAAATCGCATAAAAGTTGATTTAATAAGACTCATATTCGCCCGGAGCCAAAATAATTTAATGGACACGACTTATTAGTGTGCCCAATGAAATTATTTACGAAATCACTTTAGGAAGAATTCGAAGTCGTTTTGTTCTTTCATTGCCTACGCTAAAACTTTTTAATTGATAATGGGCTATTAGCTCATGTTGTTGCTTTCTTAAAGCACTAGGTCTTGGAGATAAATCAACAGCAATGTTTTTAGGTATTACAATTTCTTCAATAACAAGTCTAGCTTCTTCTAAAGGAGTCAAAAATTCACGGCTAATAACTTCGACAACCTTTGAGTTATTAGGTGTTTCTTTAAGAAGACTCATGGAACTCTTTTTCGAGAGAAGTCTTAACGCTTTCGCGATTTTAACTAAACTATTACTTTGTATAGTATGGATAGTTATTTTTTTTGAGTGCGATATTTGTTTTAACTTCCGGTTATTTTTAACTAAATTGGCTAGTGCTAAAATAGCATCCGCGTATTGTATCTCTTTCGTTATGATTATAGGTAAACGTAAAGTTTTAATTAACGACTTTAAATCTTGGTTATTTATTCCATAAATATACAAGAATGTAAAATCTTGTTTTAATTGAGTCTTTAAGGTAGGATTACTTCGTGCAGGGTTCCGTGTTTTTGATTTTTCGTTTTCCCCTATTCTTTTAAGTAAATAGTTGTTTTTTTGCTTTTTTTCTAACCCTGTTTTTTTTGTACTATTTTCGTAAATCGCATCTGCTTCTTTTTGATTGTAGACAATTTTACAATCAATAAGATTCTTTTCCTTTTTTAAAAAAGTGCGTTCTTGTATAGGAAAACTTTGTCCTTGAAGTAGTAAATCAACAGATTGTTCGATATTTTCATGAATAACCCACGTTTGAGGATCATGAATCTCAATACCTATTTCAAAAGTTGGTGGTGCCTTTCGTTCTAAAATACTTTTTGATGAGCCTCTGCGTTTTGCTTCTTCATCACCTAATGTTACATATTGAATACCACCAATTAGGTCTGTAATGGTTGGGTTTTTAATTAGATTTTCTAAAGCATTACCATGCGCGGTCCCAACAAGTTGTACGCCTCTTTCGGCGATTGTTCGAGCAGCCGCCGCCTCCAATTCCGTTCCGATTTCATCTATTATTATTATTTCAGGCATATGATTTTCTACCGCCTCAATCATAACTTCGTGCTGGTTTTGGTGATTCGCCACTTGCATTCGTCTTGCTTTACCAATTGATGGATGAGGTAAATCTCCATCTCCCGCGATTTCATTCGAAGTATCAATAATTATTACACGCTTTTTCATTCCATCGGATAAAACGCGGGCAATTTCTCGAATCGCTGTTGTTTTTCCTACACCAGGGCGTCCTAGAAGGAGTATTGATTTCTTATGCTCTAGAAGATCTCTAATAATACTCACGGTCCCAAAAACGGCCCTACCAATTCTACATGTTAGACCGATTACGCTCCCTTTTCGGTTGCGCAACGAACTAATCCGGTGTAATGTTTTCTCGATACCTGCACGATTATCACCGCTAAATTTCCCTAATTTTTTAAGTATTGTATCAAGATCTTGCCAAACAATCGTTCGGTAGGATAAATATTCCGAACCATCAAAAAAACGAGCTTCGGGCCTTCGCCCAATGTCGAGTACGATTTCAATTAAAGATTCACGTCGCGGATGAGTCTCTAAAGGTGCACTTATAAATTTCGGAAGTACGTCTAGTAACTGCCTTAAATCGTCTGCAAGAAGCATTTATATTTTTTAGTTTCATTTACTAAAATGATTATACAATACCTTTCTACAAAGGTATGAAAATCTAAAAAACAGGTTAAATATTTCTACCTTTTTATGTTAAAATAGTCTCATAGGTAGTTTATTAACTACGTTAACAAGCAGTAAAACAAATTTGAACAGATATAAAGCATGTCTCACTTCACAAAAATTAAGACAAAACTTTCTGATCGTGTAACTCTTGAAAAGAGTCTTTCTGATCTTAACATCGAATGGGAAGTTGGTGCTGAGAAAATTAGAGGCTATAAGAATCAAGAGCACTCTGCTGAGATCGTTGTTCGTCAAAAAAACAACCACGATATCGGATTTAAGTGGAATGGGAAAGAATATGAACTGGTTACAGATCTTATGTTCTGGGATCAAAAATATTCTGTAAACAAATTCTTAAACCAGGTAAACCAGAGATACGCTTTTAACTTAATTACAAAAGTTAGTGAAGAGCAAAGTTTTAAATACGTAGGTGCAGAAAACCAAGTAGATGGTTCTATTCGTCTAGTTTTAAGAAAGTTCAATTAAAATTGACAAGCGGCTTGTTTTTTAAGAATTTTAAAACAAGCCGCCTTAAAGTATATTCAGGAATTAAAGATTTTTTAAAAAAGAACGCATTAATTAGCATTATGCCTTTCGTAAATTTTTTAGAAAAGATTAATTATAGTGATAAAACTATAATCAACAGTTCAATTATCGAGTATAGCTACGAAAGATGCTCTTTGCTTAATAGTAGTTTCAAAGAATTTTTTTTTAAAAAAAGTGATCTAGACTGTTGTCACCTTGAGAACTTAGAAATATATAATTCTTCGATTGTTAAGTGCAATTTTTATAGTACTTCTTTTTATAATATAAAGATGGTTGACTCGGCCTGTTACTCGAGCAGATTCAATGGTTGTAGTTTTTCATATTTAAATTTAGACGAGTGTTGTTTTTATACTACAGTTTTCAAAAATTGCAGCTTTAAGAAGAACAGTTATAGCTCAGATCGGATAAAACGACTCTTCAATGAAAATGTATTTATAAACTGTACAATTGTTAATTAGATATGGTTATCTTAACCTCACTAAACGAAATTATCTTATTTTCGTATCGATACCACTGTTAAGTATATTGTTGTTAAAACTTTATTATAAACACAGTAAAGAAGTCGCAACAAAAAATTTACGGAATCTTTTATTCTCAATAATATAAATTGTTTGCTCAACGGCACAATAAGGTCAATCAAATACTTCAATCGTTTAAAGTAATGTAAGCTAATGGAATAGTATAAAATTGTACTTATAGATTAATGGCAAAGTTTATTAACACTAAAACGAAAATCATTCACCCTAAGAGGTGAATGATTAGTCTTACTTTGCATAACTGCGGACGGAGAGACTCGAACTCTCATGAGGGTTGCTCGCTAGAACCTAAATCTAGTGCGTCTACCAATTTCGCCACGTCCGCGTTTTCATATATTTAATAATACTAAAAGTTCCTTCTAAAAGCAAAAAGAATTATTAAAATCTAATTTCGTATTCTTAAAAGAAACTTATTTCCTTAGAGGAAAAAAAGCATTTAATTTAGAGTATAAAAAGATAAACGGTTTAGGGAGAGCTACATCACAGGGTTTATTAGCATCTTTTGAAAATCAGCGTTAATTTATAGGCTTTATTACGAACTTAAAAACTTAAAGACGTGTTATAATTTTATAAGTTATAAATAACGTATTATATTAAACAGAAATGGATATCCTAAGTCTAGGTTGGTCTTCTTTAATGGTTATGTTTAGTTTCTCTCTAGCACTAGTTGTTTGGGGTCGAAACGGTTTCTAATTATTCATAACCTCTAAAAAAAATAATTTATTAAATCATGGCTAAAGAAATTTTTACTACAGCAGGTGTTATGTGGGCCTTGACTCTAACAGGTTTAGGTGTAGGTTTTGGTTTACTTAAAATCCAAGGAGAATAGCGTTTATTTAATACGCCTTATAAAATCTTTTTATGGGAATACTAGAAAGTTGCTGGTTCATTGTTGGATTCCTACTTGTAACCCTTGTTGTACTGGTAGATCCTAAGAATACGGTTATGGGTTCTGGAAACAGCACAGTTTTAACGGGTTTTTCGAGTCCCAGTTCAAGACAAAACTTCATATTAACTTTAAGCAATATACTAATACTTGTTTTCTTTTTACTGACTATTATTCTAGGTTACCTAAGTTAATAGACACTATAAAGAGTATGAAGTTAAAAACTAGATTAGAAGAGTAAAAAGCTCTTCTAATCTAGTTTTTTACGCAAAGAAGGAAATATTGGCCAGTAGTATATAAGCAACAACATCGCCTCCAAAAGCACCAATAAAGAAACCACTTGTAAATTCACGCCAACCTTTTGACGATTCTAACCCTTCTAGTTTACCACCGTCCTGGAACGAAGCTAAACCATAGATTGTTAATCCAAGTGTTAATATTATTATTAGACCTAGAGCTGCGAACATGCCCACTAGTAGTGCATTCTCCGAGTTACGAAGGGGTCCTAAGATATAAAATGGGCCTATTAAAAAATATCCGTGGGCCATACCGATTTCTAAACCTCTTAATAGTGGAGATAATCCTTTTCTATAAATTGGTAAGTTACCAAGGTAAAGTTTTGTTGCTGTCGAAGTCGTTACAGGTGTTGATAAGTTTCCTACGAAAGGATCATTATTGTACGGCTTAATAAATTCACTCATGAATTATATTTTTTGCAAAAATGTATCTAATAAACTATTATAGTCCTATTTATAAAAACTTGTAAAATTACGCATGGCTAACCAAGAATTCAAGAATCTTACAAAATCGTTTAGCAAGATAAACATTAACGGTTCTTACTATTTATATCAAATGAGCCTCTCATACTCCATTGCTGATGTCTTAGATTATCTGGGGTTTAACAAGAACGTTATTGTAATCGATTACAACGGTTCTGTTTTAGAAAAGAGTCTTTGGCAAAAAACTTTTTTACGGCATAACGATGCTTTAGAAATACTCTCCATTGCGGGTGGTGGTTAATCGACCCTATACACTAATTTCTTAAAAAAATTCGGGATGACAGGATTTGAACCTGCGACACCCTGCTCCCAAAGCAGATGCGCTACCAAGCTGCGCTACATCCCGTACAATACAAGAGTATAGTACTTAATATATGGTAAATAATCAAGAGTTTTATAAAATAAACCCCCTGCTTCTATTAAAAGTAGATGCAGGGGGTTTATTTTTTTTTATCGAAAAAGATTAATCTCTTTCTGAGTTAACCGTTTAACCGAATTTACCTGTTGTTGATGCAATTACAAATGGTGCAAATGTAAAGATGAAACCGACCGTAAAGTGCGCTAAACCTACAAGACGAGCTTGTACAATAGATAGTGCAATCGGCTTATCTTTCCAACGAACTAGGTTAGCAATCGGAGTACGCTCGTGTGCCCAAACAAGAGTTTCAATAAGCTCTTGCCAGTAACCACGCCAAGAGATTAAGAACATGAATCCTGTAGCCCAAATTAGGTGACCAAATAGGAACATCCATGCCCAAACAGCTTGTGCGTTCATACCGAATCCGTTATAACCGTTAATTAACGGTGATGAATTTAACCATAGGTAGTCACGTAGCCAACCCATGATGTATGTTGAAGATTCGTTAAATGCCGCAGCGTTACCCGCCCAGATTGTAAGATGCTTCCAGTGCCAGTAGAATGTTACCCAACTGATAGTGTTTAACATCCAGAACATTGCTAAATAGAAGGCATCCCATGCAGAGATATCACAAGTACCACCACGACCAGGGCCGTCACAAGGGAAACTATAACCGAAGTCTTTTTTATCCGGCATTAGCTTAGATCCACGAGCATCTAAGGCACCCTTAACAAGAATTAGAGTAGTTGTGTGAAGTCCTAAAGCAATTGCGTGGTGAACTAAGAAATCACCAGGCCCAATAGTTAAGAATAGAGAGTTCTTACCACTGTTGATTGCTTCAATCCAACCAGGTAGCCAAATTTTACTACTAGCAACACTTGCAGCACTTGTTGATGATGATAATAGTACATCAAAACCATACACAGCCTTACCAGATGATGCTTGAATAAATTGTGCGAATACTGGTTCAAATAAAATCTGCTTCTCTGGAGTACCAAAGGCAACACAAACATCGTTGTGAATGTAAAGACCTAAAGTATGGAAACCAAGGAACAGCGATACCCAACTTAAGTGTGAGATAATCGCTTCTTTGTGCTGAAGCATTCTTGCTAAAACATTATCCTTGTTCACTTCTGGATCATAATCACGAACAAAGAAGATTGCTCCGTGTGCAAACGCACCAACCATTAAGAAACCTGCAATGTATTGGTGGTGTGTATAAAGAGCTGCTTGTGTAACATAATCCTTAGCCATGAACGCATACGAAGGTAATGCGTACATGTGTTGTGCTACAAGCGATGTTGCAACACCAATTGAAGCTAGAGCTAAACCTAGTTGCATGTGTAGACTGTCAGTGATTGTCTCAAAAAGACCTCTGTGGCCTGCACCTAAACGACCTCTTGGCGGTACGTGTGCATCTAGAATTTCTTTCATACTGTGGCCTAGACCCCAGTTAGTACGGTACATGTGTCCCGCAAAGATAAATACAATAGCAATAGCTAAGTGGTGGTGAGCAATATCTGTCAGCCACATTGATTGTGTTTGTGGGTGGAAACCACCAAGGAATGTCAGAATCGCTGTACCAGCCCCTTCTGTCGTACCGAAGATGTGGCTAGCTGTATCAGGATTTTCTGCATAAATTCCCCAGTTACCTGTAAAGAAAGGTGTTAAACCTTCCGGGTGTGGTAACGTTGATGTGAAGTTATCCCAACGAATGTGCTGTCCTCGAGATTCCGGGATAGCTACGTGAATTAAGTGTCCTGACCAAGCCAGTGAACTTACACCAAACAGACCTGATAAGTGGTGGTTTAGTCTTGATTCGTTGTTTTTAAACCATGCTAGACCTGGACGGAACTTAGGTTGTAAGTGTAACCAGCCAGCAAATAGCAGTGTTGTTGATAGTAAGAGTAAACCTAAAGCACCAAAGTAAAGATCCGTATTTGATCTCATACCAATTGTGTACCACCAGTGGTAAACACCAGAAGTTGCAATATTTACAGGGTATGAAACACCACCTCGTGTAAATGCTTTAATAGCTGATTGACCAAAGTGAGGATCCCAAATTGCGTGCGCAATTGGTTTTACCTTTAATGGGTTTAGTACCCATTGCTGGAAGTTACCCTGCCACGCTACGTGGAACAGGTTTCCAGATGTCCATAGAAAGATGATCGCCAGGTGACCAAAATGCGAAGCAAAAATCTTTTGATAAAGATTTTCTTCTGTCATTCCGTCATGGCTCTCAAGATCATGAGCAGTTGCTACACCGTACCAGATTCTTCTAGTTGCGGGGTCTTGCGCAAGTGCTTGACTAAACTTAGGAAATTTAGTAGCCATAATAATTTATTATCCTTTTTTTTTAAATTAACCCACAGAAATAATTCGTGCTAAGAAGAATGACCATGTTGTACCAATGCCCCCTAAAAGATAGTGAGCTAAACCAACAGCACGACCTTGTGTAATACTTAAAGCACGTGGCTGGATAGCAGGAGCTAATTTAAGCTTGTTGTGAGCCCAAACAATTGATTCAATAAGTTCTTGCCAATAACCACGGCCACTGAATAGGAACATTAAACTGAATGCCCAAATAAAGTGTGCACCTAGGAAAATGATACCGTAAGCTGAGACAGCTGAACCGTATGATTGAATAACTTGTGATGCTTGTGACCAAAGGAAATCTCGTAACCAACCATTAACAGTAACTGCACTATTTGCGAAGTTACCACCGGTAATATGCGTAATTTTACCAGAGCTGGAAATAGTACCCCAAACATCCGATTGCATCTTCCAGCTGAAGTGGAACAGTACAACTGAAATACAGTTATACATCCAGAAAAGACCAAGGAAAACGTGATCCCATGCAGATACTTGACAAGTACCACCACGACCAGGGCCGTCACAAGGGAAACGGAAACCTAAGTTTGCTTTATCTGGAATTAAACGAGAGCTACGTGCATATAGTGTACCTTTTAATAAGATCAGTACAGTTACGTGAATCGTAAATGCGTGAATGTGGTGAACCATGAAATCAGCAGTACCTAACGAAATAGGCATCATAGCGATCTTACCGTTAACCGCAACAATATCTCCACCAAACGCATAACTTGAAGTCGCTAATGCATTAGGTGCAGTGTTACCAGGCGCTAGTGTATGAATTGACTGAATCCATTTAGCAAAAATTGGTTGTAGTTGAATTGCTTTATCTGAGAACGTATCTTGAGGTCTACCCAGTGCACGCATAGTATCATTGTGGATGTATAGACCAAAACTGTGCATACCTAAGAAGATACAAACCCAGTTTAAGTGCGAAATAATCGCATCACGATGTCTTAATACACGATCCAGTAGATTGTTATACGACTGAGCTGGACTATAGTCACGAACCATAAAGATTGATGCGTGAGCACCAGCACCAACAACACAGAAACCACCAATCCACATATGGTGAGTAAATATGGAAAGCTGTGTTGCGTAATCAATACCAATGTAAGGATACGCAGGCATTGCATACATGTGGTGAGCTACAATAATACTTAAAGAACCCATCATAGCTAAGTTAATAGCTAGTTGTGCGTGCCAAGAAGTTGTTAAAATTTCGTAAAGACCTTTGTGACCTTCACCTGTAAGAGGACCTTTGTGAGCCTCTAAAATTTCCTTCATACTGTGACCAATACCCCAGTTAGTACGGTACATGTGACCCGCGAAAATGAATAGCACAGCAAGTGCTAAGTGGTGGTGCGCTGTATCACTTAACCACAGACCTCCTGTAACGGGGTTTAGACCACCCTTAAATGTTAAGAAATCTGAGTATTCACTCCAGTTAAGTGAGAAGAATGGTAATAAACCTTTCTTAAAACTAGGGAATAGTTGACCCATAAGCTCTTGGTTAAAAATAAGCTCATGTGGTAAAGGAATTTCTTGCGGTGCAACACCAGCGTCAAGAAGTTTATTCACAGGTAAACTAATGTGAATTTGGTGTCCTGACCATGATAAACAACCTAAACCTAATAAACCAGCTAAGTGGTGGTTCATCATTGATTCCACATTTTGGAACCATTCTAGCTTAGGTGCAGCTTTGTGATAGTGGAACCAACCAGCAAAAACTAGAGCAGCAGACAGTAGTAAACCGCCAATAGCTGTCCAATAAAGTTCAGTTTCATTAGTTATTCCAGCAGCACGCCAAATTTGGAAAAATCCTGATGTTACTTGAACACCAGAAAAACCACCACCAACGTCACCGTTTAAAATTTCTTGTCCTACAATCGGCCAAACAACTTGTTGACTTTGCTTAACTGTAGTTGGGCTACTAAGCCATGCTGAGTAGTTTGAAAAACGTGCACCGTGGAAGTACATTCCACTGATCCATAAAACGATTAGCGATAGTTGACCAAAGTGGGCACTAAAAATCTTTCTTGATATATCTTCTAATGAACTAGTTTGGCTATCAAAGTCGTGTGCATCAGCGTGTAAGTTCCAAATCCATGTTGTTGTCTTTGGTCCTTTAGCTAATGTTCGAGAAAAGTGTCCTGGTTGTGCCCACTTCTCAAATGAAGTGGCAACAGGATTCTTATCTACAACAACTTTAACTTTCTTCGCCTCTAATTCTTTCGAGCTAACTTTCATTTTTACTCTCCTTTTTTGAGACTTACAAATACGAAAACTTTATGCCGATTTTAAATAAAACGTAGTCTAACAAATAACTAAAATACAAACTGTAAAACTAGGCTTGGGACGACTCTAAAGATTCCTAATACTTATTTTAAACTAAAGAAACTAATTTTATCGGGTTTTATTAAGAAAAGTTAAAAATTTTAATAACTTTTCGTCCTATTTTTATTTTTCTACTCATAAAATACTAGGGGTAATACTTGCACAGAAAGCTTAAGCAATAGTTCCGGAATATTAACATATTAAAACCCCTATATATAATTCCTGTATTCTATATATTATTAATAATTTAAACCCGTTTAGAAGAAAGGTCTTCTGCTAATCGTAACTCGTGTTTTCGAGAAAAACCTTTAATTACGAAGAAGGGGCTAAAGTTATTCAAAAAAAAATGGTTCGTACATTTAAGTACGAACCAATTTTTTATAAGCTATGAAAAAGACTACATTCCTTTAGCGTCATCAATAGCTTTCTTTAATGCTTCTTCAGAACTATCTGAAATCTTCGCTTCACTCTTAATAGTTGAAAGTAAAGAACCTGCTGAGCTCTTAAGGTAGCTTCTTAGCTTTCCTACAAAACCACGAACATCAGATGCAGGGATAGAATCAAGGTAACCGTTGATACCTGCGTAGATGATACAAACTTGCTCTTCTACTGGAATCGGAGCATTTTGAGATTGCTTTAACATTTCTCTTAGTCTTTGACCACGAGCAAGTTCATTTTGTGTTGCTTGATCTAAGTCTGACGCGAATTGCGAGAATGCTTCTAGCTCAGCAAACTGTGCTAACTCAAGCTTAAGCTTACCAGCAACTTGCTTCATCGCTTTAATTTGTGCCGCAGAACCTACACGAGATACTGAGATACCTACGTTGATAGCTGGTCTAATACCTGCGTTAAATAGATCACCCGATAGGAAAATCTGACCATCTGTGATACTAATAACGTTAGTTGGAATGTATGCTGCTACATCACCGGCCTGTGTTTCGATAATAGGAAGAGCAGTCATACTACCACCACCTAAACTATCACTTAACTTCGCTGCACGCTCTAATAGACGTGAGTGAAGGTAGAAAACATCACCTGGGTATGCCTCACGACCTGGTGGGCGACGAAGAAGTAGCGACATCTGACGGTATGCAGATGCTTGCTTTGTTAAATCATCGTAAATGATAAGTGTCGCCTTTCCATTGTACATGAAGTACTCTGCTAGTGCAGCACCCGTGTATGGAGCAATATATTGAAGTGTCGCAGGATCATCCGCGTTAGCTGCTACAATAATTGTGTAGTCACTCGCACCTCTTTCCTCAATTGATGTACAAACAGCTGCAACAGATGATGCTTTTTGCCCGATTGCTACATATACACAAACAACATCTTCACCTTTTTGGTTTAGAATTGTATCGATAGCAACAGAACTTTTTCCTGTTTGACGATCACCAATAATAAGTTCTCGCTGACCTCGACCGATTGGGATCATAGCATCAATCGCTGTAATACCTGTTTGTACAGGCTCACAAACTGACTTACGTGTAATGATACCAGGAGCAACAGCTTCAACAAGTCGACTCTCTGTACTAGCGATATCCCCTTTACCATCTAGTGGTCGAGCTAGTGCATCAACAACACGACCTAAGAAAGCATCACCAACTGGTACTTGAGCGATTTTTCCAGTTGAACGTACTGAACTTCCTTCTAGGATATCAATACCTGTACCCATAAGCACAGCACCTACGTTATCGTTCTCTAAGTTTAGAGCGATACCGATAGTCTTATCTTCAAATTCTAGTAGCTCACCTGCCATAACCTGCTCTAGGCCATATACACGCGCGATACCATCACCAATTTGAAGAACACTTCCTACGTTATCGATTTGTACTTCTTGATCGTAACTTTCAATCTGTTGACGAATAATGTTACTAATTTCGTCAGGTCTAATGTTGATCATATTTCCGTCTAGATTACTTTATGATTTAAGAGTATTGTGAATAAAAAAAACTTAAAAGTTGAAGTTTTAAAACAATTTAGGCACCTAAAAGGTAACTAATTTGCTTTAACTGACCTCGGATACTTGTATCGATCATTTTCGAACCAACTTCAATAGTAAAACCACCGATTAGTTGGGGATCAACTTTTAGTGCAAGTTTAATTTGTTTTGCACCAGTAATTACTTTTAGTTTTTCTGCAATTTCCTTTTGTTGTCCTGCTGATAATTGAATAGATGAAGTAATTTTCGCTATTTCAATTGACTCTTGTTTGTAAGAAAGCTCTAAGTATTTTTTAGCAATACTATCAAGTACTTCAATACGATTACGGTCAACAAGCAGTAATAAAAATTTTAAAGTGCTGCCATCAATTTGTTCGCCAAGAATATCTTTGACTACGCTTTTCTTTGCATCTCTAGTAACTAAAGGATTTCCTAAAAATTTCTTTAGATCGTTAGAGTTTGCTAAAAACTGAGAAACGACATTCATATCGTTTGTCGTTTCTTTAAGTGAGTCATTGGATTTAGCTAAATCGAGAAGTGCCTCTGCATATGGCTCTGCAACTTTACTTAAAACAATTGACATAATTTACTCGACTAATTTAGAAATGTTTCTATCAATGATTTGTTGTTGTAAGCTAGAGTTAAGCTTACCTTCCATTTGCATTGTAATTCTCTGTAATGCTAATGTAACAACATAGTCAGTGATTTGTTTACGTACTCGAGCTTCAATAGTTCCAATTTGAGATTTAGCAGCCGAAGTTAAACGTTCAATCTCCGACTTACCATCTGTTAAAATTGTACTCTTTACTTGTTGAGCAGTAGTTTGTGCATCTTTACCAATTGATTCAATAACCATTTGGGCTTGAGCTAGTTGTGTCTCACTTTCCGTTAAACGTGTTGTTGCTTCACTAAGTCTTTCTTCGGATTCTTGGATTGCACCAACAATCTTCTGTTGACGTTCTGATAAACTATCAGATAAAGCACCGCTTAACAGGTAAAAAAGACCACCATCTAAGATAATTAAATTGATTAAATTAGACTCAAAGATTTTTTCAAGGATACCTTCCATTTGTTTTAATATCAGTTTTTATAAGAAGAACCGCTATAACTAAAGAACAACCTCTTTACCAAGTAGTTTTTCTTTTATTAACTGACTTAGTTCATCTACTTGCGTTTCTAATTTTTCAAGCGCAATAGACTTTTGAGCTTCTAACTCTTTGTTTGTTCGTTCAATTAGTTTTGTAGCATCTGTTCGTGCTTGACTAATTTCAAGAGCAACAGTGTCTTTAGCTTCTTTTTCAGACTGTGCTACGATAGTCTGTGCATTAGCTTTAGCAGACTTTAACTGCTCCTCATACTGCTTGTACAGTTCATCGGCTTTTAATAACTTATCAGAAGCTTGTGTTAGATTTCCGCTGATATATACTTCACGGTCATCAATCACTTTTGAAACAGGCTTATAAAAGATAAAAGTTAAAACAACCGTTAGCAATACGAATTGTATTGCCATTAAAGGTAGTGTTGCGTTAAAGTCAAAAAGCCCACCTGCTCCTTCAGTTATAGCCAACATCGTTGTTGCAGGCATAAAAAAAGAACTCATTTTTATTTGCTATAAAATAATATGTTTAACCTTCCTAAAAATTCAGGAGAATTAAAATGTTAAGGTGCGCTTAGCATTTTGCAATACTAAGCGCGGTGAATAAATTAACCAACAAATGGGTTAGCAAATAGTAGACAAAGTGCAACTACTAGACCATAAATTGTTAGTGACTCCATGAAAGCTAGAGATAGAAGAAGCGTACCACGGATTTTACCTTCAGCCTCTGGCTGACGAGCAAGACCTTCAACAGCTTGCGCAGCAGCTGTACCTTGACCGATACCAGGACCGATAGCAGCTAGACCAATAGCTAAACCAGCAGCAATTACAGAAGCACCTGAAATGATAGGATTCATAGGAGATTATTATTTTAAAAGTTAGTTATAATTTGACGTGTATGAAATTAACAAATTTCTTAGAAATAATAGTGTTAGAAAATCTAATTACTATTTAAAACTATTTAGATATTAGTAAATTATTCAATTACTTCAGCAATGTAAGCTGCTGAAAGTGTTGAAAATACTAAGGCTTGTACCGAACTTGCAAAGATACCTAAACACATTACTGGTAAAGGTACGAAAAGAGGTACTAGTAAGCATAAAACTGATACAACGATCTCATCCGCTAGAATGTTACCGAATAAACGGAAACTTAGTGAAAGAGGCTTTGTAAAGTCTTCTAGAATATTGATCGGTAGGAAAATCGGCGTTGGTGATATGTAACGCGCGAAGAAACCTAAACCTTTCATTTTTAACCCACCGTAAAAATAACTTATTGAAGTTAGTAACGATAAAGCAACAGTTGTATTGATATCGTTTGTTGGAGCAGCTAGTTCGCCTTCCGGTAATGTAATAAGCTTCCATGGTACTAAAGCACCTAACCAGTTCGCGACAAAAATGAACAGGAAAAGAGTACCAACATAAGGTACCCAAGGTCTGTATTCTGCCTCACCAAGTTGGTCTTTAGCAACACCAGCTACGTATTCATAAACCGCTTCAACGAAATTTTGCAGTCCCTTAGGAACTTGTTGTAGGTTTGATGTACCCAGAACAGCTACTCCTAGAAGAATAGCGATTACTAGCCATGTAACTAGTAATACTTGTCCGTGTACGGCAAAACCTGCAATGTTCCATTCGAACTGAGTACCTACTTCAACAGCAGCTAACGAAAAAAACATAGACAAATTTATAACTCGACGTTAGTAGTGCAAATTTTATTGTTCCCTAAATATTCTTTTACCTAAGTAGTCCAGGGTGGTACAATTTTTTTATCTCACGTCTTAAATTACTTTAAGGGTTTCTAGTTCTAGTATCAAAAGTAAACATAGGGAGAAAAGCAGGTATTATAACACTTCTAAAGTTATCGTTTAGGTCAAGCTACCGATTTCACACGTTTAATTTAGCCAACAGCTTTTAAGTCTATTGTGTATTCCCGAACTTAAGAATTAACACTTTTCGCCTAAAAATCTTTCTTTTACAATAAGTTTTTGTATCATAGGGTTACTCTTCTTTAATCTTGACCATTTACTAAAAAAAAAGAAAAATGGCCAAGACTTTTTACGCAAAATGTATTAAGTATTCTTAAAAAGACGCCTGCTTTCCTTTAATAACAGCGTCAGATAAGGTTGAGATAATTAATTTAATTGATCTAACCGCATCGTCATTTGCGGGTATTGGGATATCAACCATATTTGGGTCGCTGTTTGTATCAAGAATGGAAATGATTGTAATACCAAGTTTTCTACATTCAGCTATAGCTGTGCTCTCTCGTTTCGGATCAACAACAATAGCAATGTCAGGGACTTGTGTCATCTCTGTTAACCCTCCAAGATTCTGTTGAAGTTTTTCATATTCACGACGAAGTAACGCTGCTTCTTTTTTTGGTAATCTAGCAAGTTCACCACTCTCTTCTTTTTGCTTTAACTCTTTTAAATATTCAACACGGTTTTGTACAGTTGACCAATTTGTAAGAGTCCCCCCTAACCAACGATGGTTAACGAAATACCCACCACACTTTTGTGCTTCCTCTGAAATAATGGCTGCTGCTTGTCGTTTTGTACCAATAAATAAGAAAGTTTTCCCTTCTTTTGCCGCCTTTTGTACATAATTGTATGCGTGTGTTAAAAGACGTGCTGTTTGAACTAGGTCAATAACGTGAATTCCATTTTGTTCTGTGTAGATATACGGGAACATCTTGGGATTCCATCGACTTGACTGATGTCCAAAATGTACCCCCGCGTCCAATAATTCCCCTAATGTAACTAGTGTCATTTGTTTTTAACTAATTTGTGCTAAGTAACTGATAAATAATAAAGTTGTGTATTTAAAATCTAAGTCTCAAGAAAAATCGACTCTTCATTCAAACGTGAGAAATAATAAAAAAGATTTGTTAAATCTTACGTGAGTAGAACTCGACTACGAAAAGCTCGTTTAACTTTAAAGCAACCCATTCACGATCAATAATACCCAAAACTTTTGAGGTTAATGTTTTTTTGTCAAACTCCAGATTTTGAGGAACTTTTGCTAGTGAAGGGATTTCTAAATTATTTTGTACTAGTTGTTTCGACGAAGTCGAATCTTTTACTGATACAACGTCACCTGGTTTACACTGGTAACTTGGAATTGATACACAACTATTATTAATTATGATATGTTTATGACCAACAATTTGTCGTGCTGCTGCAATAGTTGGTGCCATTCCTAAACGAAAGATAACATTATCTAATCGCATTTCTAATAACTGAAGTAAAATCGTACCCGTTGCCCCTTTGATTTTTTTAGCTTGGCGTATGTAGTTCATCAGTTGTTTTTCGCTAATACCATAGTTAAAACGAAGTTTTTGTTTTTCTTCTAAACGTATAGCATATTGCGTTAACTTATTTTGAGTTGCTCCATGTTGGCCAGGACGTTGAGATAGTTTACTTTTTTTACTTGTCAATCCTGGTAAATCTCCTAACCTTCTTGTTATTCTTAGTTTTGCACCCGTGTATCGAGCCATAAATTTTTTATTTTTCAATGTTTACCTTCGAACAAAGTACTACAATTTTTATTAAAAATCAAAACGGAAGCTTTTTGTTTTATTCTATACGCGCTTCCAGCGCAAAAGACTTTACCGTTTTCCCTTTTGTCGGTCGCATTGACAAACGTAAAGATGATTCTTTCCCAACTTTTTTTAAGTTGGCAAAACAATTAAATCCTGTTCCTGCCGGAATTAGCCGTCCAATAATAACATTTTCCTTTAACCCGTATAACCAATCCCGTTTGCCTTCAATAGCCGCTTCTGTTAACACACGGGTTGTTTCCTGAAAACTTGCAGCAGAAATGAAGCTGTCGCTATTTAAAGACGCTTTTGTTAAGCCTAGTAACAAAGGTTTGTACAGAGGTGGATCTTCACCCGCATTAATAGCAGCACTTGTAAGCATTTCGGCTTGATTAATATCAAGTATTTCCCCAGGTAATAGGGTTGTATCCCCACTAGCAAAAACACGAACCTTTGAAGTCATCTGCTTAATAATAACTTCAATGTGCTTATCCGCGATTTGAACGCCTTGAGAAAAATAAGTTTTTTGAACTTCGTTGACTAAAAACAGTTGTAGATGTTTAAAGCTTTTTTTACAAGCAATGTGGACTGAGTTCGTTAAAACGTAGTAGTTAAAAAGAGTTTCTAATTTTTCATGTGGGCTAATTGGACCATCTGTTAAAGGTTCTAGAAACTTGACGTAGGTACCATTTCGAAAATTAGGCTTAATTTTAGATTCTAGTAGAATACTAAGCGTTTCACCTGTCGGTTTTGTTATTTCGATCTTTGAGTCTTTAATAAAAGCTTTTCCCTCATGCGGAGCTAGAATGCATCCATTTTTTATTTTTCGCGCTTCTAAAATCTCTTCTACTTTCGGTAGTCCTTGAACGATATCAACTGTTTTTAATTTCTCATAAACAAGTGTTGCTAACATGTCAGATCTTTCAACTAGTGATTTAGGCCCGACCCTTAAGACCGTACCCTCCGAAATTAGGTAAGGTCGACCAAGTCTTAAGTAAACAGTATTTTTTTCAATTAGATAAACTTGACCCGCGTATTTCGAGCGCGTTTTCGTTGTTAGATAAGTACCAACACGAACAAGATCTCCCTGTTTAACTAAAAGGTTTTCGCTAGTTTGGTTATAGGCAAACTTTTTAATGTATTGCTCTCGTAAAATTAGAATTTCTAAAGTGTTATTTATTTTATTGGATCTAATTAGAGTTCCACCGTCATTAAACAATAAATCTGACTTGGCAATTATGGTATTTTTGGGAACGTATTGGTTATTTTTTATTAACGTAGTTAAAAAAATCTTATTCTGAGAGTTTAAATCTTTAAAGCTATTCTCATTTGTTTTAATGACTTCATACAATACTATTTTTAGTTTAGAGAATTCTCCCTTATCTTGGTTTAGATATTGGATTTTAGCCAAAAGTGAAGCGTATTTAATTTTTATGTCTAAAACCAAAAACGTTTGTAATAAGGTTACCCCACCTTCGCTTCTGCGAACTCTTTCACCATCTTTGTAAAAAATTCGTTTTACAGTTTGAAAAGCAACACCTCTTGTGCAGTCGTTTGGAAAGAATTTGTGCTCCATAAAGAATCCTTTTTCTTGAGGCACTTTATATCTTATGACTGGGCGTAGAATAGCATACTCAATCTGGTTAATCGTTAAAAATTCTAAATAAGTAAGTTTCTGGACTTTTATTTCGTTTTTACCGCATTGAAAGAGACTTTCACCAGGTTGCACAAATCGATTATATTTCTCTTCAGGTGTATGTTGCAAACTGTCTAGGCGATATAGTTCCCCAGGCTTTATAATTAGCTCAAAGTCAAGTTCATTAATATAGGCGATACCTTCGATTCCCGCATAAATACTTGGGAGTAATTGTGTATTCTTCTTAACATAGGCACCGTTTTTAACCTTGATGTCGTTGATATTTATCGAATTTAATTTATGCGTCTCTTCTGGTATCCAATATAGGGATCCTGTAAATATTTTTTTTGCTGTTCGTTTCTTTTTAAATCTTATTTGATCAGTTGAATAATACAAAATCCCACCTGTCTCTGTGTCGTACGTTTTATCAATTAAACTTGCAAGTTTTTGTCCATGCTCTAGAGTAGTATTAGGTTTAGCGTAAAGTTGAAATGTTTTTTTACCTTCCGGAGTTTTTAGTTGTAACGTATCCTTATTTAAGGACTCTTTAACAATACCGTTCTCAAGAATCATTGATGTTGTTAATACCCTAATCTCTCCGTTTTCAGCTAAATTATCATAGTTTACAACTCCCGAAAATTTATTAAAAAGTTTTTGGCTCGCAACTGTGTCATTAGGTGAAAAATTGTTACCTATTTTTATTGCTAAATCTGAGTTAGGTTGCAGTACATATCGATTGCCGTATAAAATCCAGATTAATCCATTTGTTTTACTAATTTTCTTTATGGCACCGTCCCCATCAACGTTTTCTTCGACTTTAATGTTCTGGAAAAACGTTTCCCCCGAAACTTCTGTATAAATATCTTTACGATCCTCTTCTAAGATAAGATTAGCTTCCTTTTTAATTTCAGCAATAGCTTGATTACGATAAACTCTTTGACCATTATTAGCCAATAATAGCGCACCTTTAGGTATATCTAACGAGCACAGAGTTTTATTGGGAGTTTCTATAATTAGTTTTATAGCTTCTAACAACTGGAATCCCCTTTCCCCGTGAATTGTGCGGACAATATTGGCGGAATTCGTTAATTTATATCGGATTTCCCCCGCAAAAGGTGAGCGTATTTGTTTCGTTGAATCACCAGAGAATACCCCGCCTGTATGGAATGTACGCATTGTTAATTGTGTACCAGGCTCACCAATGGATTGCGCTGCTAATATACCAACAGCTTCTCCTAAGTCGATTATTTTCGAGTAGGATAGATGCCATCCATAACATTTACGACAAATTGATCTGAACGAGTTACACGTTAAAGGAGAACGTACTTCCACGTTATCAATTTTAAAAGAGAGAATTTTTTGTAATATACTGTTGTCGATTTCAGTATTTATTGGCCACGAAATATTTGCTTCGTCGAGTCTTATTGGTTTAAGTAAAAGCCTTCCAATAAGTCTATCTTTATACGAAGAATCTGTTTTATACGTATTAAATAAATCATCTATGGA
>Ga0315315_10001405_pt1 | contig 22013 bp, 32 predicted proteins | sample M140m3416metaG_FD_203699 | JGI IMG/M metagenome (GOLD analysis project Ga0315315, IMG submission 203699) | Ammonia-oxidizing marine archaeal communities from Monterey Bay, California, United States - M1 40m 3416 | ecosystem: Environmental > Aquatic > Marine > Intertidal zone | place: USA...
GCTGCGAAAGCAATTGGTGCTGCTAAAAAAATCATAGTTTATTTACTTTATATATTACTTCGTTCATAATTATTCCTAGTTCGTCTTGCATGAAGTCATACATTGACTCACATATATATTCTTTGTCGTTAGTTAAATATAATGGTTCTTCAATTTCACCATAGTATATTTCGAATTCATAAGTATCATTCATAGTTATTAGTTTTATTGTTTAATAGTTGCGCTCTCGTATCACTACTTTAATAAGTGGAGTTCGACTTACACTTTCATCTATTGAAGAATCATCAGTTAAACTTTATAGTATTTGACTTAATATTTCGTAGTGATCATCTTGTTGTGACTTACTTAGTTCAAGGAATTTACCTTCTACTTTGTAACCATGAAGATGGTTTATAATTTGCTGTTCGAGTTCAGCTCTATTTACTGTCTTTTCCATTTCTTTGAATGCTTTAGACCATGACCAATTACTTGGTGAGTTAGGATTATACATAGTTATTTATTTTTATTAGTTAATATTAGTTTACATAGCCATTACCGCTTAACCACTTTAATATATAGTCAAGTTGAAATTCTGTTAATTCATTATTTTCTATCAACTCTACAAGAGTTTCTTCCATTTCTACTTTATTCATAGTTATTTATTTATTAGTTTGTGCTGAGTAATATGTTCGTTATATTTATAGTCTCTAAAGTATTACTATCAACTAAGACTTTTAGTTTACTAAGATATTGTACTTAGTTCTCTGCAAAACTTTGGTACAGTATTGCTATTTGTATACGACTTGTATTCTTGAAAACACTTCATTGATTCAAACTTTTCTTGATATGTTGAGTACACTTCGTCGTGATCATAAGTGAAAGTCACATTTTTATTGTTAGTAAAAGTTATTACTTTGTTTTCTCCAATTAGTGATTTTCTTATCACAAATCTTTTTGTAGTTAAATTATTCATAGTTTATATTTGTTATTTAGTTTATATTTATATTATCTTTACTTGTTCGTTGTTAGTTTGTAAGAGTGTATATTTGTTTATTAGTTTAATTTTAGTTAGTAGTACAACACTTGATTTCTCAATAACTTACATAAGTTATATATTATTATAATCATATAGTGTTCGTAGTTACTATGTATTACTTAATTACTAGTAACATAACGAAGTAAGAAATAAAGATTACTTGCATTGAAATTGAAATTGAATTTGATTTGATAAAGTTTAAAGTTTTCATAGTATTTATTTTATTTAGTTATTAATTTATTTACATATATATTATCATGATGAGGTCGTAGTTACTTTGTATCGTATACATATAAATATTAACACACAATATTATATCGTAAAAAATCATATATATATAATAAAATCGTAAATAAACAAGGGGGCCCGCAATTTTAATTTTCATTTTCGTTTTATGACGCAATTTAATTTTGGGGTGGGCTACGCTATAGCCCCGGGTATCTAATATTATTTTATTTATACTGTGACATTAGCCTGTAAGGTATACCTAGTAGTAGGCTTGTGTCACACTATGCACTTGTAAATATTTCGCTTTACCTGTAATATACTAAATTAACCGCGAGACCCAAGCGGTACGTAAGTAGAATTGGATTATAGTTATAACTAAACAAACAAATAGAAAATATGGGAATATTAAAAAAGCTCAAAGCTAAAAGGTCTGCAAAGAAAGCAGAGCGTAAAGGCAACAGAGCTAAAATGAAAGCCTTTAGAGGCGAGAAGCGAGCTGCTAGAAAAGAAAAGCGAGCTGGTAAAAAACAAGCTAAGGCAGACATGCTTTCAGGAAAGATCACTCGTAAAGAGATGAGAGCTAAAAAGAAAGATGCTAGAAAAGGTTTTAAATCTGCTAAGAAAGACTCGAAAGCAAAGAACGACGTTAAAGCAATCAGAAAGAGTAGAGCTAAAAAAGTAGGAAGAGCTGCTGCAGCTATAGCAACTGGTGGTAAGTCTGAAATTGCAAGAGGTGCTGCTAAAGGAGTTAAGAAAGTAGCTAGCAAGATTAAAGAGAAAAAGCCTCTTAAGACTGCTGCTAAAAAAGTAGGTGGTAAATTAGATAAAGCTAAATCACAAGTTAAACAATTAGGTAGTGCTGCAAAAGCTAAGAAGCAAAAAATGAAAGGCAAGTTGAAAGCTGCTGGACAAGCATTTGCTGCTGCTAATTATAGAGATAGTAGAGAACTTACAGACAGAGGACCAATGGATCAGTTCAACAATCAAGGTGGAACTAAAGCTATGTCACCTGCACCAGGTATGTATGGTAAAGGATCTAAGATTTCTTATGGTAACTACAATGCACCTAAAATGGGTTCATATGCTAAACATGGAGGTAAAAATGCTCCATCAATGCACAAGATGCCTAGCTTTATTAAAGGCAAGAAAAAATAAAAGACAATGGCAATAATATATACTTACCCTCAAAAGGCAAGTGTTGACGCTAATGATACTTTTTTAATGACTGATAGCAGTGACAATCAAACAAAGACTGTTACTGCTTCAGCCATTGCTGCTTACATCGATGATGAAGTAGACTTACAGGAAGTATTAACAAAAGGAAACACAGCCACACAGGATATAAATCTAACCGGTAACTATAATGGTACTGGTAACATAACAGCTTCTGGAACTTTTTCATTAGGTGGTAATGCTACATTAACTGGAGCCGGTACACAGTTTATAAGTAAAACTACAGGTGAGTTAAATATATTAGCTTCTGCCGGAGTTTTAGGATTAAGAGCTAGTGGATCTACTAATGAACTTAAGCTACAAAGTGATCAGGATATTGAAATAGATGCTCCATCTGGATCAGTTGATATTTCATCAAACATATGTCAAATAAATGCTCCAACGACATCGTTAATAGGGGAGAATGTAACCTTAGGTAGTAGTACAGCGACTGGTACAGTTAGAATAACAGGAGGCTCAGGGAGTAGTGGTTACTTCCCAAATTCAATTACTGATGAGTTTGCGTTTAATGGACATGTTAGATTTAATCAAGTAGTAAAAGATTCAAATGGATCAACTGGTGGAGCTGGTCAAGCTTTGCTAGCTGTGTCAGGTGGTAAAACAGAGTGGACAACTTTAAGTTCACAAACCTTAGCACAGAACCAAATACTAATAGGTAACGCATCTAACGTTCCTACGGCAAGTGGATTAATTACTGCTAACGCAACAACAGATGATATTACAATAGGAGTTGCTGCTTCAGATGTAACTGTATTCGGTAGTTTAGCGATACCAGCAAATGGTGGAACTAAAACATTGACTTCTCCTGGTCAACCTGGAGAATTAGCTTTTAACAATAATCGTTTATATATCTGCACAGGAACTAACTCATGGAAACAAATTGTATTAGATTTAATTCCTTAAATAACCGAACTATCAAGTGATAGTATAAATAACCAACGTTAAACATAAAACCAAACAATGACGTTTTTATACACCCGCACTGGAACGTGGACTAGTGCACCACAACCAAATGAAGATACCATTAAGTTATGGAAACATGTTACTAAGAAAAGTAACTGGAGAATAGTACAACTACCTAATGGATATTTACAAACCGAATATAAAGACATCGAAGATCCTGAATCATGGATAGATGTTACCAGAAGAGAAACAATAGCTGGAGCTGAACAAGCAATAGATGCATCGATAGAACATTATGCAAAAAAGTTAGAGTTTCTTGAAGGACCGAAAGTAATAAAAACCTTCGATTAATATTCAACACAAATCAAATTTAATTAAATAAAATGGAAGAAGTAAAGTTAGTAAAACAACTGGCCTTTGGCGAAACCGCTAAAGGTCAGATACTAGCTGGCGTAGATAAACTAACTAATGCAGTTGGTTCTACATTAGGTGCCAGTGGAAAATGTGTTATACTTGAAGACCAAAATGGTAAACCACAAGTAACAAAAGATGGAGTAACAGTAGCTAATTCAGTTACATTGATAGATCCATTAGAAAATATTGGAGCAACGCTTATTAAAGAAGCTGCTCAAAGAACAGTTAGGGATGCCGGCGATGGAACTACAACCGCAACTATATTAGCACAAGCTATACTAAAAGAACACAATCAACATAGTGAGCTAGATACTTTAAGAAATATAAAGTCAGGTATAACAAGTGCAGTGGATAACGTAGTGAACTACTTGAACAAAAAAAGTAAAAAGGTAAAAGGCAAGAAGATAGATCAGGTAGCAACTATATCAGCTAACAATGATAAAGTTATTGGCAAGGTAATAGCTGATGCTTTTAAAATGGTAGACAATGATGGTGTTGTTATAATGGAAGTTAATGAAAAACCTGAAACAGAAGTAGAACTTATAGAAGGAGTACAATACAATCAACCATTAACTAGTCCTCACTTTATAACTAATAAAGATAAAGGAACTTCTGAATTAGATAATCCATATGTATTAATAATAGATTCAGTAGTAGATAACGTTAGAAAAATACAAGGTGTTTTAGAGTATGTTATAAAAACTAATAAGAGTTTACTAATAATAGCAGATGTTGATCCACAGGTAGGAAATGCATTAGCTATGAATAAGGTTAAAGGCAATATAAAAATAAACATTGTCAATGCTCCTATTTATGGTATCAATAGAAAAGAAACACTAAGTGATCTTTGCGATATAACTGGAGCTACCTTAATTGATGAAGATCTTGGAGATGATATGGATATAATTAGTGTTGACCTACTAGGTACATGTTCTAAATCTATAACTAGTCAAGAAGATACTTTAATACAAGTTGATTTATCTAACAACGAAGTAGTAAGTGATAAGATTAAAAACCTAGAAAATCAAGTTAAGAAAACTAGAAACCCAAACTCTAAGATTAGATATGAAAAAAGATTAGCAATGCTTAAAGCTAAAATGGCTGTAGTTAAAGTTGGAGCTAATTCTGAAGTAGAATTAAAAGAAAAGAAAGATAGAGTTGAAGATGCTATTTGTGCTACAAAAGCCGCGATCAAAGAAGGTATAGTACCTGGAGGAGGTATTGCATTATTAAATGCATCACAACAGTTAACTCCTAAAAATGTTGGAGAAGAAATATTGTACTGTGCTATTAAAAAACCTTTTGAAGTAATACTTGAGAATGCAGGTGTAATTGATTATGAATGCTCTAAAGTAGAAGGTGAAGGATTAGATGTGGTTACAGGAAATACGGTTGATATGGTTAAAGCCGGAATTATAGATCCTTTACTAGTTACTAAAAGTGCTTTACAAAACGCGGCTTCAGTAGCAAAAACTATAATATCTACCGATTGTGTAATCAATAATATTAGAGCATGAAAGCAATAGGTAAGTATATAGTAATAGATCCAATCAGTGAACCTACAACAAAAACAAAAGGTGGTTTAATTTTAGCTGATTCGCAAAGAGAAGATATAAGATACAGACGTGCTGAGGTTGTAAAACCTGGCACGGATGTTAGTGTAATTAAAAAAGGTGACAAGATATATTATGATAAAGCTTCTGGCTTTAACATAGAGATAGACAAAGAAAGTTACAAGATAATAAAAGAAACAGATATAGTTATAGTATTATGAGTTTATTAAAGAGTCGTAAGATAGTAAAATTTCAACAACCCGCAGGATTTGGCATAATGGCCAGCTTGTTCGATCTTGAAGCAAAGAAGAACGAGATGGCGGAGAAATTAAAAGATGTTATGAAATCTCCTAGTGATGACATTCCACCTAAGGTGGGTAGTTCATTTAGAAACGACTCTAGAAAAAATTGGTTAGCAAGATCTAAGGAAGAAGGCGAAGAAATGAAAGCTAAGCAAGAAGAAGAAGAAGCAGCTAAGAAAGCAGAAGAAGAAGCTATAAAAGCTGAAAACGAAAGAGAAGCTTTAAGTCAAGGTGCTAATATAGCAGACGCTGAAAGAGGAGGTAAAGCTAGAAGAGCAGCTAAGCGTGACGCTAAAAATGCGGCTAAAGAAGAAAAAGCAGCAATGAAAGCTCAATGTGCAGGTCTTAAAGGAAGTGCTAAAAGACAATGTAACAAAGCTGCTAAACAAAACTTCAGAGGAGATAAGAAAAATATACGTAAAGCAAATAGAGCTAAGAAGAAAGAAAACTTTGGAAAAACTAAAGTTGGTAAATTCTTGGGTGTTGGCAAGTGTACAAAAAGAAAAAAGAGAAAAGGTAAGTGTTAATGAGATTAAACTCTAAAGATTTAAAAGAATTAAACTTACTTAAGCATTATAGAATAATACGTAAATGGGCTTGCAAGAGCTATGATCTAAACGATGCAGACTTAGAGCTGTTAATATACTTAGAAGCTATAAGCCTATTTACAAAAGATGATTTTAAAAAAGGTACGTATTCATATAGTTGGGATAATAGACGCTGGAACAGACTATTGAAACAAGGGTGGATTACCGTGTGGAGAAAAAGAAACCGCACAACTCAAAAATATCATATATATAAAGTATCCGTAAAGTGTAAACAACTGATATCACGTATGTACCGTATAATGCTTGGTGAAGAAGACATGCCAACTAAAAAAATAGATTCTAAAAATACATATATAAATAAGGTTACTTCAAGATCTGTAACCTTTGTTAATAAAGATAAAACAAGATCAAATGGCTTATAAACAAGATAGAAACCCTGGTAAAATAAATTACGGACCTTCGGGATATAGAGATCCAAAGAAAACTACTAAGAACTACAATGCGTTAGAATTTAACATGCCTGATCTAAGTAATATAGTAGATTCTAAAGCGGATGGTGAACAAGTTACAGAAGATAAAAGTAATAAAAGTGGAAGTAACGAAGAAGGTGTAATACCTAAAGGTGAAAATGTTAAGGGACAAAACGATAAGACTTTAGAAAAAGCTAAGAACGCTCAAAGAGTTCAAGACTTTATTAATGAAGGTAATAGTCTAAAAAAAGAAAGACAAAAAGGTAGACAAACTAAAAGAGGTATTAACAAAGCTATTAGACAGTTTAAAAGAGATGATAGAAAAAGAGGGTTAGACGAAGAGAGAACAGAGATGTTAGATGCTGCTATTAAAGAAAGAGATAGACTTAGAGAAGCTGGGCAAGATTTTAAAGATAAAAAAGCAGAAGACAAGATGATTGAAAAAGGTAATCGTCGAACAGATAAAGAAATTGAAAAGGCTAATAAGCCTAAAAACAGAATAAAAAGAGCGCAAGCTGAATTTGATAAAAAACAAAAAGATAAATTTGGAATTGTTGATGGTACAATCCAAGAAACTAAACCCGGTATAGATCAAACAGCATTTGATTATGAACAAATGGCTGAAGATGAAAAGTGGGGGTATGGTGTACACATGCATAAACAAAAAGATATGAGACCTAAAAACTTATTTAAACAAGGCAAGAATATGCCAAACATAGATAGCGAAGAAACTAGACCGGCTATGTATAATCAAGGTCGACCAATGAACTCTGGTGTATTAGAAAACAATCCTAATATAGTACAGCCAGATAACAAAGTTGCATTTTCTACTCAACAAAGAAATGACAAGTTTAGCAATATAGCTAGTTCTGGTATGCCAGATCAAACAGCTGATGGTATGGGTCAAGTAAATCCAGCTAATACACCTAACAAACCAATGGGTGGTTTAGATCAAACTTTTAGCCAAAGTCAAATGGCGATGTATGGTATGCCAATGTATGATGCTCCTGCTAAGGCTTTAGTTGGTGATCAAGCTAGTTTACCAGATCATTTAAAGGACGCAATAGAAGATGCGCCAGCTAGTCACTATCATGTTAGTAAAGGTAAGTATGCAAATGATACTAGAGTTAATAAGTCTAACTACAAAGCAGCTGAAAGAGATAATGCTGCTCATATTGAATACTTAAAGAAGGATATTGATTATGATTCTAAACATAACAAAAGTGATATAGATATGACAGCTGATGAAAAGCATATATCTAAATTAGCTGGAGATATGAAGTATGATAAAGAAAAACATGGAGATGGTCCATCGTATGGTAGACATGGTGCTGCTTGGGACAAAAAGAAAAACACTGGTACTACTAAAAGAGGAGCATCTGTTAGTATAACAACTCAAAAACGTATGCTTGGTGATAATGCAATGAAAGAGGGGCAAATGGAAAATAATGAGGTTGGAAAAATGGATCATCCAAAAGGTGATTTTGGGCAAAGAAAAAGAGCTGAAACTCCTAACACTGTAACATATTCTAAGACTAATAAGAAAGGGAAAACAAAAACTAAAACAGTTAAAGGTAGTACTAGAGCTTCTAAAAGACTTCACAACAAATTTAATAGACAAACAAGAAAAGGTACTAGAGGGAAAGCAGAGTACGATCAACCAGGTAGTTTTAAAGGTTTAGTTGGTAAATTAAAGAAAGAAGGTAAGTCAGAAACAGCTGCTACTAAAATTGCTGGTAAAATAGCTCAGATCAAGAAAAGAGGTGGAGGCTCAGGACCTACAGCAAAACAACGAGCAAGAATGGGTAAATAATAATATAATAATGTAATTATATTAATACAAATATTTTAAACAAATTAAACAAATAGTTATGCCAAGTTACGGAGAATATCAAGCACCAGCAGGTAAAAAATTAAAATGTGGATGTAAACCACTAGGAACTAGAACAATGGTTTCTAGAAATCCATTTATCGCGTCAACAGTAAGGTTTGACAATATAGAATATAAAGGAAACGCAGCTCTTAACGCAAATAAATAATGGGCATCGATGATTTAAAGTTATATTGTTTTAATATAACTTCTTTCACGATCGCAAGTTTTGATTGGTTAGAACCTGTATTAAAAATAACTTTACTTTTAGTAACTATTGGGTATACTGCTCATAGATGGTGGAAGTTAAAAAATGATAAAGATGGCGAGTAGAAAAGATTTAAGTCGCATGCACTCAAACATGTTGAGAGTTAAAAATCCATTGAAACAATTTCATGGACCAATGTCAAGTGGACCAGGTGATGAAAAAAAAGAAGATGGTTTAAAACCTGTTAAAGATGGAAGAAATATATTGGAGAAAGGTTATGACTACCTAACTGGTGGAGATAGCAGATCAACAATGTCAATTGGTGGTAAAACTGTTGAATTCACTGACGCAAAAGGAAACTCATACGACAAAGACAAAAATAGAATAAATTGAGACAAATAAATAAAATTATTGTACATTGCTCCGCTACTAGGGAAGGTCAAAATATTTCTGTAGATACTATAAGAAGTTGGCACGTTGATGGTAGAGGGTGGAGTGATATAGGTTATCATTTCTACATTGACCTACATGGTGATATATATAAAGGTAGAGATATAGCTAAAATCGGGGCGCACACGAAGGGTCAGAATAGAAACTCAATCGGAATTTGTTATTGCGGAGGCGTTGAGGTTGATGGTAAGACCCCGAAAGATACTAGAACAGAAGAACAAGAAGATAGTTTGCTAGCAGTGTTAAGAACACTTAAAGCAATGTATCCTGAAGCTACAATACATTCACATAGGGATTTTGCTAAGAAAGCATGCCCATCATTTGACGCAACTAATGAGTATAAAAATCTCTGAAGGAACGGAATTTAAGATAGATCTTAAAACCATTATAAGTATAATAGTAATAACAGCTTCTTTTGTAGGTATGTATTTTACCTTACAAGATGATATATCAGATGCTAAAGCTTTACCTGAAGCCGTAATAGATAGAATAGAATATGATTTAAAACAAGATTGGCATACAGATCATATTAATAGACTAGAAAGTGAGGTTAAAGAACTTAGAGACTGGTGTAGACAAATCGATAAAGAATTAACAGATGGCAAGAAAAAGAAGTAAAGCTAAAAAGAAGAAAGGTAAAAAAGATGCTTGCTATCATAAGGTTAAAGCACGAGTAAAGGTATGGCCAAGCGCTTATGCTTCTGGCCAATTAGTTCAATGTCGTAATAAAAGAAAAAAATAATGGCTACTAGAAAAGTTTGTTTACCAAAAGCTAAAATAGCTAGCATGAGCTCTGCTGAAAAAAGCAAAGTTGTTAATGCTAAGAAATCTGCAGCGAACAAAGGTGAAAAACGTAGATCTAGTAAAAGCAATGTGAAAGGCGCTAGAAAACCTGGTGCTACACTAAGAGATTGGTTTAAAAAAGAAGATTGGACAAATGTAGAAACTGGAGAAGAGTGCGGAGCTCCTGCAGCTTATGGCAAAAAAAGATTAAAGTTCGGTAGAAAAAAAGGTAAAAAAGTTAGAAAAACTACTAAAGGAAAAAATAGAAACTTTTTATCTACCAAAGAAGGAGCTGGCATGACCAGCAAAGGAGTTAAGAGATATAGAAAAAATAATCCAGGTAGTAAACTTAAAACCGCTGTAACTGGTAAAGTTAAACCTGGTAGTAAAGCAGCTAAACGTAGAAAGTCGTTTTGTGCTAGATCAAGAAGTTGGACAGGTCCTAGAGGTAAAGCTGCTAGGAAAAGATGGAAATGTTAAAATAATTATTATGGAAAAGATGAAAATGTTAATTAATCACCCACTTTCAAAAGCTATTGCTTGTGGAATTGTAGGATCAATGTTATTATTAGAAGGACACGCGCTGTATTCTGGTATTGCGTTTGGTATGGGGTTAAGAGAAATGTTATTAGCTTTTAAAACAGACTAATGGGTTTTAAATTACAAGCACCATTTAGAATAGACAACGTACCACAGTATGAGGTAGCTTTCCAATATGATAATCAGAAAGATGGTTCACCTCAACCTGTAGCTAGAGCTAATAAAAACTTTAGTATAATATACAACAAAGATGATCACGATTCAGAAACTAGAGAAACAGCTAGACATCATGAAGGTGAACATTTAAAGTCTATGCTTAAGAAAGATAAAAATGGTAAACCTGAATTAGATTATGGTCCAGCAGGTGTTACATACAAAGGCAAGTTTCATGATAGAAATGCACCAGGTTTTAACGAAGCTAACAAAAACTTACCATACGAAAAACCAGCGTATGAAGCTGGAGCTAAGAAAGATCCTAATACTTTAGAGATAAAGCCAAAACATTATCAATCTCCAGGTTTTAATGAGCTTGGGACTAAAAGTGGTGTTGATTCTGACGAGGTAAATATGGGTGAAGACTTTGGTCCATCTATGAAAAAATGGTATTCACCAAGACAAGATGATGAATCAAACATTATAGGTGTTAGTGATGTTGAGAAAAAAATAGCTGCAGAATCAGATAAGGTTAAATCTGGAGATAGCAAGACGGTTATAAAAACACCTAAGAATGTAGGCTTATGGAAAGCGGATACAGAATCAAGATCTTTTAATGACCAAGCTGCTAGACAAAGATGGGGTTATAATAGTAAAGAGTATATTCAGTGGAGACTACAAAGACAGTATGATATATCAACACCAGAACAAAAGAAAAGATTAGACGATTTATCAACTTCTAGTAAAGATACTTATAATTGGAAGTTTAACACAGAAGACAATGGCATGAGCGATTATGCTAAAACTAAACCAAACCCGTTAGATGAAATCATCAAAGGATAAGAAGAAATTCAAAGATACAAAGATAGGTGCTTTTCTTAAAAACAAAGCACCTAAGATTTTAAATGCTGTAGGAGATATATTGCCAGATAATGGCGCATATGGTATAGTAAAAAATCTTATAACAAATGATAAAAGTATTAAAGCCGCCGATAAGGAAATGGCTATGAAACTTTTAGAACAAGACATAGCTGAGATGAACAATATCTCAGAGAGATGGGCTAGTGATATGAAGAGTGATTCATGGCTAAGTAAGAACACGAGACCTATGACGCTTATATTTCTTACTTTAGCTATGACAATATTTATAGTGTTAGATTCAACAATACTATTAGAAATAAAAGAAGGTTGGGTTTCATTATTAGAAGCCTTACTACTTACAGTATATGTAGCATACTTTGGATCTAGAGGTGCTGAAAAAATAACAAAAATTAAAAATTAAAAACAATGGCAAGTACAAGTGTACAAGGTAATTGGGCTGCACAAGCTAGGGTATTTGGGCATGATGCTATACCGGTAGCTTTAGACTCAGTTAGTAAAGTAGAAATAAACGCAGGTGGAACAGGACACAATGCAGGAGATATTATTACACTAGCTACTGTAGCTTGTGATTTAAAAGTAACAGAAGCTATTGGAGGAGTAGTTACTGGTGTTATGCTAATACCTAACTCTACTGCTTCAGGTTCTCAACCTTACGGTAAAGGCGGTGTTATAGGTACATCATACAGTCAAAGTGCAACTACAGGTACTGGAACTGGATTTTCAGCTTACGTAAGAGAGACTAATTTACCAGACACAGATGTTAGAGGAGCTAGTTTATATGTTACAGCGGATTTAACTGAATTGTCGGTAGTTATGGAATCTGGTAATTTATATGCTACTTCTGGACCAGCTCACACAGCTAATTTTATAGGTGTTAAAGCTGGAACATTTCTACCAATATTGGTTAAGAAAGTTGTTGCTTGGACAAGTGCTGCTGGTAGTGATAGTGATTTAGAAATAATAGCTCTTTACTAATGCCTACTACTCAAGGCAATGTCAATGCTATACCTTGGTGGAAGCAGGTAGACGGTGGAGGAGTTACACCTCCAGAAACATTTTTTATAATACCTGAGAACAATAGTCTATATCCTTTTATAGCTCAAGAGACAGGTTTAACAAATTTAATGAAAAGCGAAATAGCACCTTAATATGGCAAATATAAAGTTTTCAGGATTTACAGCACCCGGTGGTTCATTTACTCCTGCTAGAGCAAGTACTTACTTTGTAGGTTATGATAATTCTGGAGGTCCAGATAATGTTCAATTTTTGGTATCTGACGTTGAAGGCATACTTAATTGGCCAACGTATTCAATAGGATTAGGTGCAACAACTTTAAACCCTACTTTAGATTTTACACAACCAACTGGTTATTCATATGGCGGTGCTTCAGGATCTTTAACATTCACCGGCGGAACAAACGTAGTTATAACAAGGCAAAGTTCTACAGAGTTAAAAATCGACGCTACAGATACTAATGATACTTCTTTACCAATCAAAAATGGAGCTGGATCAACAGAATTTACAGCAACAGATGCTACTGGTCTTAGAATAGTAGGTGGTGGTTCTGTAGTTGCATCATACATAGCAGGTAGTCAACAAGTAGCTTTAACAGGTACAGATACAAACTATACATATTCAATTTCAACAACAGACGATAGCCCTAACATTGATATAGATTTAACCGCCGCTGGTGGTGGAGCAGATAGTACTTACAAAGTTTCAGCTGGGTCAAATATTACTCTTACAGAGAATGGCGCAGGTACTGGTTATACAATAGCAGCTACAGATACTAATACCGCTTATCAATTAGTTAATAGTACTGGTGCTGGTACTCAATGTGAAATAGAATTACAAACATTAACTAGTACACCTGCAGGTAAAGTTGTACTTACGCCAGGAGCTAATGTAACTATAACTAATGTTGCTGCTAATACTTATGCTATAGCTGCAGCTGCATCTACATCATGGACGCAAGCAGCAGATACAGGTTCTAACAATGCTATAGCAAATGGAGATACTTTAGATATTGCTGGAGGTACATATATTACTACAACTTCTAGCGCACCATCTAACAAATTAGTTACAATAGCTCATGATAGCACAACAAGAACAGATACAACTAGTGCTACTTCTCCAGGTGGTGGTGGTACTTTCACTGTTATAGACACAGTTACAACAAATGGTACAGGTCATGTTACAGCTGCAAATGTTAAAACTGTTACAATGCCTTCAGCTGGTGATACATATGACTTTAATGCCACTGCAGTTTTAGGCCCAGGTGGTAATGTATCTCTTAATCTCGATTCAACAAGTGGAACTGACGATTCAGCAGTTCAACTTACAGCAGGTTCTAATATAACGTTAACTAGAAATAGTGCTACAGAAATAACAATTGCATCTTCAGGTGGTGGTGGTGGTAGTGGATTAACACCTACTACTAAAACAGCTTCATATACAGCCGCAGCTGGTGATTTTGTTATATGTGATGTAACAGGTATTGTTGTAATAACTTTACCAACATCTCCTTCCGTAGGAGATTTAGTAGGTGTTAAGTATTCTTCACAAAACGCACAGACTGATCAATTAAGAGTTATTACACCTACAGCTGGTGATTTAATAGACAAAGTTGATAGAAGTACTAACTGGTTGCCAGTACCAGCAGTTAATACATATTTTGAATTCATATATGGATCTACTAATAATTGGTTTATAAAATAAAATGGGTTATACATTTGGACAAGAAGGAGGAACTACCTACGGTTTAGTAGACTGGAATGATATATTTAGTCCAGCTACAACAATTCCATGGGATGATATACTACAAGATTTAGATACAGTAATATGCAGAATGCCTTATACTATAGTCAATGACGGTGGTGGTACAGTTAATATGGTTGCTCATAGGTTATTAACTAACTATAAAATATATGGTTATAACCATTGGTTTGGTGATGGTATTGCTTTAGCTTTAAATGTTTCAACTCACAACTTTATTCCAGGCGAACCATGTAGAATATCTGTTAGCTCAGCTGGAACAGGCAGCGGCTTGGCTAATGTAAGAGCTTGTATAGAGAAAGTTTCAAGCTCACCTGGTTCCAATGACACTTCATTGGGAATAGTTTTAGAAACTACAGCTGCTTATAATGATGAAGATTTTTCTGCCAACTATACTTCTGTAATAGTTGCAGGAGTAACACCAGCACTAAGAGATAATACATCAAGTACAGTAGAATATGGAGAACCATTATTTTACGATACGGATAATGTTGGAACAGTTCCTTTTAGTAGAGGTGTTTGTATAACTCAAGCTAATGCAGCTGGTCAAGTAGGAAGAGTATTGTCTAGAGATACTGACATACCTATAAGTGCAACAGAACAGTGGACAGGTTGCACGGCTTTATTATTTAACAAATCAGAAGTATACTAATATGAGTTATCAAGATTTACCTTACACATATGGCGTTAAAACATTGAAAGAAATTAATGATATGACAGGCATGGTCGAAGGTGATACTGTATTCAATAGCGATTGGGGTTTAATTGAAATATATAGTGGAACAAATTGGACTAATTCTCAAAGTGTAGAAATGATATATATACAGACAGATACGTCTAGTAATACTAGAGGAAGGTTAAGTCACTGTCCTCCTATACCTTCATACGGCGATATATATCAAAGAGTAAGATGTCCTGAAATATCTGGCACAAATAATGACGATCAAAATGGCTACTATGTAATGCAATGCAATGATGATAGTAGCGATTACTTTGCAAGTTTCGATGGTTATATACAAAATGCTTATGCTATTGACGATCAAGATAGAGGTATAGGTCTTACTATAAGAGGAAACAATAGTTCAACTGAAGGAACTACAAGAATGGTTATTGCTTTTATGGGTAATTGGAACGGTTTTGTGGCACCTAATACTAATTCTAGTGGAACGTCTTTAGTAGTCACGCAAGGTTTCTTCTGTAAACTATCTACTAATTTTGAGCAAGCTGGTATGTTAGATGATAGTATTAGCAGTGCTATAAACACTGGAAACGCTGGTCCAGTTTTACAAGGTTCTACTCTTCCAGCTTGGCAATACTTAGAGCTTACTCCACCAGACAGAAACATACCAATACAAATACAACATACTGAATCTGCTTAATATAAATATATATGTCATTTCAAAAATTCCACGTATACGGTTCTATAAATAGAGATACTATTACTAATTTTGCAAGTAGTCCAACAATTTCACCAACTTTTAATTCTGGTGAAACTGTATTTGATAGAACACAGGAAAACAATATGGCTTGGATTGAAGGTATAAAAGGTAATAAAGGGATAATGAAATCTGGAGATATGTTTACTACTCAATCAACAGCTGGATCTTTTATATTCCAGTTTTCTTGGGTAACACCTAGAACCGGTCTTAATGACAAAAGAATAGAAGCGGGTCAAAACACTATGGTTGCTGGAGATGGTAGTTCATATAGTGCTAGCGGTGATTGTTGTTTAGGTTTTACATACAATATTACTTTAAATACTTTAGACTTAACAGCAGTACAATTTGTAGGTGTGTGCGAAATGAGAGCTACAGGTACTTATGATCAAGGTAAATTAATTACAGGAGGAGCTACAGCCGCTAACGAAGGTAAAGGAACTTTATCAGCTAGCACTGGTACTTCTAATGCTTTTGGTATACAACTTAACGCTTTTAATTACCCTACTGGTAGCTACATACTAGCTAAGGTTAATGCTACAGAAAAATTCTAAAAAACAAGTGATTATATAAAAAACAATACAAATCAAATTAAATAAAATGAATAAGATTAAAGAAGAACAATTAAGTAAAATTAAAGATCAAGCTACTAAAACCAATCAATTACTAAACGAAATAGGTTATCTTGAATCTCAGAAACACCAGTTATTACATAATCTAGCTCAATTGAATGAGGAGATAAACAACTACAAACAAGAGCTTGAAAAAGAATATGGACAAGTTAATATTAATCTTGAAGACGGTAGTTATGAAGATATAAAAGAAGAAGAGCTGCAAAATGTCTAATGTAATAAGAAAAATAAGTATAGGTTCTGATTACAAAAATGATGCTATGCATTATTCGGTAGGTCAAGAAGTTTATGGAGGACATACTATTTGCGATATAATTGGTGACCAAGGAGATGGAGATTATTTAATATATATAAAAAAAAATAAAGAAGTTTTACCTTGGAAAAAATTTAATCGTAATATGGCTATAGCGGTAGAATTTGATCTTAAGTATGAATGAGAACTTTATATAATTTTTTAATAAGACCCTACAATGATCGATATAACAATACAAGAAAAATTGGTGATAACAATCTTATTGTTAATAGTAATATTGAAGATCATAAATTCGTTAGTAAGAAAGCAGTAGTTGTTTCTACACCATCTGCTTTCGATACTGACGTAAGAACTGGTGATATAGTTTATGTACATCATAACATATTTAGAAGATGGTATGATCAAAAAGGTAAAGAACGAAACAGTTCAACATACTTTAAAGAAGACTTATATTTCTGTAGTTTAGATCAGATATATATGTATAACTTAAAGTGTCATTTAAACTACTGCTTTGTAAAACCTATAAAAGATAAATCATTTCTAAGTATAGGTAGAGAGCAACACCACTTTGGTATACTAAAATATTCTAATAAGTCCTTAGAAGACGTAGGATTGAAACCTGGGGCGCTTGTGATATTTACACCAAACTCTGAATTTGAATTTATTATAGACGATGAACGTCTTTATTGTATGAAATCTAATGATATAGCTTTAACTCATGAACACAAAGGAAACGAAGAAGAAAATAATCCAAGCTGGGCAAAAGGCTGTTGAGGAACTTATTAAGGTGGCTAAAGAAAAGATCGTAGACTCAGACGACGACGTAAGCGCTGACAGACTTAAAAACGCTGCCGCTACTAAAAAGCTAGCTATATTTGATGCTTTTGAAATATTAACTAGAATAGAAGAAGAAGAACTAAGATTAATTGAAAAACCTAAAGATACTAAAGAAGAAAGAGTATTTAAAGGTTTTGCAGAAGGGCGTAGCAAATGAGTTATGAACAAACACTATGGAAAGAAGTTGATGACGTGGTTAATAAAAAAATCATGTCTACCAACAATAGATATAATAAGTGGGAGTATGGTTATAACTCTGATTACGACTTTGTTTGTATAAGTAGAAGTGGAAAAATTGGAAAGATCATTGAAGTTCAAAACCTCCGTATTGCTTTACCAGCAGAACGTGAACCGTTTAAACGAAGCGAAAGCAAGAAGGAACAGTTCTGGCAAAAACAACCCTACCCGAAAGAATTAGCAAAAATTAAGAGTAGGTTTGATTGGGATGAATATCCCACAGATTTTAAAGAAAAATGGTTTGATTATATAGATGAAGAATTTAAACGAAGAGAGCTGGGTTATTGGTTCTATAATGGTGGTGTGGCCACTTATATTACTGGTACTCATTACATGTATTTGCAATGGTCAAAGATCGACGTCGGAGCCCCCGATTATAGAGAGTCAAATAGACTCTTCTTCATATTTTGGGAGGCATGCAAAGCCGATGATAGATGTTATGGAATGTGTTATCTTAAAAACAGACGGAGTGGCTTTAGCTTCATGTCGTCAGCAGAACTTGTTAACCAAGCCACAATATCTTCAGACGCTAGATTCGGCATCCTTTCAAAGACTGGATCAGATGCTAAAAAAATGTTCACAGATAAAGTTGTCCCGATATCCGTTAACTATCCGTTTTTCTTCAAGCCGATCCAGGATGGTATGGATCGTCCTAAGACCGAACTGGCATATAGAGTCCCAGCTTCAAAGCTTACTAGACGTAAACTAGATGACAACGTTAAGTTAAAAGAATTACAAGGATTAGATACAACTATTGACTGGAAAAACACAGGGGACAACTCTTACGATGGTGAGAAATTAAAATTATTAGCACACGACGAATCAGGAAAATGGGAACGACCAGACAATATATTAAACAATTGGAGAGTTACAAAAACTACATTAAGATTAGGCCGAAGAATAGTAGGCAAGTGTATGATGGGCTCAACTTCAAACGCATTAGATAAAGGTGGAGACAACTTCAAGAAATTATATTATAATTCAGACGTTACAAAAAGAAATAGAAACGGACAAACAAGTAGCGGACTCTATTCTCTTTTCATCCCTATGGAATGGAACTACGAAGGATTCATGGATTCTTTTGGATCACCTGTATTCATTACGCCAAAAAATAAAATCATCGGAATTGATGGTGCACCAATTGATATTGGAGTCATCGAGCACTGGGAAAACGAGGTTGATGGATTAAGAAACGATAGTGATGGTTTAAATGAATATTATAGACAATTTCCTAGAACTGAACAACATGCTTTCAGAGATGAAAACAAAAACACCTTATTCAATTTAACTAAGATATACGAGCAGATAGATTACAACGAAGAAATGGCTAATGAAAAATCTGTTACAAGAGGGAATTTTGGCTGGAACAATGGTATGATTGATACTAATGTTACATTTTATCCTAATAAAGACGGTAGATTTTTAATATCATGGGTTCCACCTAAAAACTTACAAAATAGTGTAATAGTAAAGAATGGTATTAAGTACCCTGGTAATGAGCATATTGGAGCGTTTGGCTGTGATAGTTACGATATATCAGGAACTGTTGATGGTAAAGGATCTAAAGGTGCTCTTCATGGGCTTACTAAATTTTCAATGGAAGACGCACCGCCAAATCACTTTTTTTTAGAATATATATCTAGACCACAAACCGCAGAAATATTTTTTGAAGATGTATTAATGGCTTGTCATTTTTACGGTATGCCTATACTAGCAGAGAATAATAAACCTAGACTATTGTATTACTTTAAACGTAGAGGATACAGAGGTTTTAGTATGAATAGGCCAGATAAAGTGTGGAATAAATTATCAGTAGCTGAAAAAGAAATAGGCGGTATACCTAACTCTAGTGAAGATATTAAACAAGCACACGCTGCGGCAATAGAACATTACATAGAGAATTACGTAGGTAGAATTGAAGACGGAAATGGTGACATGTATTTTCAAGAAACATTAAGCGATTGGGCTAAATTCAATATAAACAATAGAACAAAGCATGATGCTTCTATTAGTTCTGGATTAGCTCTTATGGCTTGCAATAAGAATAGGTACAGGCCAAATATGGAAATTACTAAACAGCCTATGTCGCTTACTTTTAAAAAATATAACAATACAGGATCTATTTCACAAATAATATAATAAATGCAGATTTACACAAACAATAATAGTTCATTCCCAGATCAGGTAGTACCTGATGCAGTAAAAGAGACGTGGGAATATGGTAAAAAAGTAGCATGGGCTATAGAAGGGGATTGGTTTAGTGGAACTAGATCTGGAGTTGAAAACAGGTTTAATACTAATTACAATAACTTTAGAATGCGTAGACTTTATTCTAGAGCTGAACAACCTGTGCAAAAGTATAAAGATGAATTAGCAATAAATGGAGATTTATCTTACTTAAATTTAGACTGGAAACCTGTACCAATTATACCTAAGTTTGTAGATATTGTTGTAAATGGTATGGATGATAAGCTGTATGACGTTAAAGCTTTTGCTCAAGATCCAGAATCAAGAAAACAAAGATCTAAGTACGCAGAAGATATTTTAAGAGATATTCAAGCACAAAAGTTTTTAAATATTCTTAAAGGTGATATTGGTTTAGATTTATTCAACACTGAGCAACCAGAAGAATTACCGGAAAATCAAGAAGAATTAGATTTACATATGCAACTAAGCTATAAACAAGCTAGTGAAATAGCATGTGAAGAAGCTATTACAAATACTTTAGAATTTAATAAATACTATTTAACTAAGCGTAGAGTAATAGAAGATTTAGTTGTATTAGGGATGGGTGCAGTTAAAACAAACTGGAATAAAGCAGAAGGAGTTACAGTTGATTATGTTGATCCTGCTAGAATGGTTTATTCATACACTGAAGATCCAAACTTTGAAGACATGTGGTATGTTGGGGAAGTGAAAAACATTACATTAGCAGAAATCAAAAAAGAATTTCCACACTTAACAGATGCTGATATGGAGAGAATCCAAAGGTATCAAGGTAATAGTAATTTTCTTTATAATTGGAATGGTCGTAATGATGGTAATGCTATATATGTATTATATTTTGAATACAAAACATATAGTAATCAAACTTTTAAAATAAAGAAAACAGCAACAGGTTTAGAAAAGTCTTTAGAAAAACCAGATACATTTGATCCAGAAGCAAATGACAACTTTGATAAAGTTAATAGATCTATAGAAGTACTATATAGTGGTGCTAAAATTTTAGGTTACGATGAGCTTTTAAAATGGGAACTTTGTAAAAATATGACTAGGCCTAAGTCTAATTTAGTTAAGGTTAATATGAATTATACCATATGCGCTCCTAAATTATACATGGGTAGAATAGAAAGCTTAGTAAGTAGAATGATGGGTTTTGCTGATATGATACAATTAACTCATTTAAAAATACAACAAGTAATATCTAAATTAATACCTGATGGTGTTTATATGGATGTTGACGGTTTAGCAGAGGTTGATCTAGGTAATGGTACTAGATACAACCCACAAGAAGCTTTAAATATGTATTTTCAAACTGGTAGTATATTAGGTAGATCAATGACAACAGAAGGTGATCCTAATCCTGGTAGAATGCCTATACAAGAGTTGCAATCTAGTTCTGGTGGTCAAAAAGTACAATCTCTTATATCTACTTACCAGTACTATTTACAGATGATTAGAGATGTAACCGGATTAAATGAAGCTAGAGATGGTAGTATGCCTAACTCAGATTCATTAGTAGGTTTACAAAAACTAGCAGCGGCTAATTCTAACACAGCTACTAAGCATATATTAAATTCTTATTTATATCTTACTGTTAGAACATGTGAGAATATAGTTAATAGAACATCTGATAGCATTGAGTTTGAATTAACTAATGAAGCTCTTAAAAATAGTATATCAACTTGGAATGTTGGTCAATTAGATGATATGGTTAACATGCATTTATATGATTATGGTTTATACTTAAGTTTAGTTCCTGATGAATTAGAAAAAGAACAACTAGAACAAAACATACAAGCCGCATTACAAAGTGGTAGTATAAATCTTGAAGATGCGATAGACATTAGGCAGATAAACAACCTTAAGTTAGCTAATCAAATGATTAAGCTTAAGCGTAAGAAAGCTGCTGAAGCAGCACAAGCTGCTCAACAAGCAAACATCCAAGCACAAGCTCAAGCCAACACAGAGTCTCAACAAGCAGCTGCATTAGCAGAAGCACAGAAACGAGAAGCTATAGCAGATACTGAGGTTAAGATTGAAAAAGCGAAAAGCCAATTTGCTATAGAAA
>Ga0315315_10001406_pt1 | contig 21994 bp, 22 predicted proteins | sample M140m3416metaG_FD_203699 | JGI IMG/M metagenome (GOLD analysis project Ga0315315, IMG submission 203699) | Ammonia-oxidizing marine archaeal communities from Monterey Bay, California, United States - M1 40m 3416 | ecosystem: Environmental > Aquatic > Marine > Intertidal zone | place: USA...
TAATCATATTATGAAACTTAGAATTAGGATTTGCGTGCAAATTGATTCTTAAATTTTTTTTAGATTTAAATGCTATTTTCTTAATTTCTTTAATCAATGATTCATTAATTAAAATTTTTTTATTTTTTTTTATAAAATATGAAAGGGATTTGCTTTGTTTATCTTTTTTAAAATTTAATTTAATAATATTCATTTAATTTTATAACTTTTGACTAAGCTATTTATTTTATCATTAGTATTAAATTTATTTTTCCAAACAGGGTACTCGATATCTTCTTCGCTTAAAAATGGCCCTGTAATTGTTTCATGATAAATCATAAACTCTGTGGTAGGTACTGGAAGATGCCATGTATGACTTGAAAGTCTATAATAAAAGTTTTTATTTTTTGATTGCTCTTCAAGTCTAATAGCATTTTTAGTATTTCCTTCGTCATCAAAAAAATAAACGTTCATCGCTCCCTCAATTAAGTGGTATGATTCGCTACGACCTAGAGGGTGTCTATGAGGAGTAATTATTGTATCTTTATGAAATACAATTATCATTTCTTGAGTTAAATGATTGTTAGATTTATGAATACAGTATCTGTATCTTTTCAATTTAGATTCAAAAGCTTTTTTTTTAAGATCAATTAATAAATTTGGATTTAAAACAAATATATCTTGATTATTTTGATCTGAATTATTTTGATGCATTTTTTAATTTGTTACAACCGAACATTCAACTGATAGTCTTAAATCGTTTATATTTTTGTTTATTGGTGCGTAGTGAACAACTCTATCACTAAATAATATAGCTTCATTTTTGAAATTGTTTATAGGTTGATAAGACTTTTTGTAAGACTTAATATTTTTTTTCTCAAGAATTGGCTTTACTCTTCCATTTTTTTTATAATATTTTGTTTTGATATTTTGATCTAAATGACTTTTTTTAAAAAATCTTAATGAATTTTCTTTACTGCAGCCTGAAATAGGAATCCAAATTCTAAAAATTTCCTTAAAATTTATAGGCGCCTTTGGTATTTCCCTTTTTTTTATTAATCGCCAAAAATCAATATCTCGATGAAGTTCGCCAACATCTTTAGAAGACTTTGGTCTTACACATCGAAAATAAATACAGAATTGTTTTTCCTTGAGTCTTTTATTAACTTTTCTATCAAAAACACATGAATAGTGAAGTGACAGTCTATTAGTTTCCAATTTTTTTTTCATATTATTTTTTACCCACTGATTAATTTCATTTGCAATTTTTACTTCTAAATAACGATAAGAAACATGCCCAAATATTTTTAAAAAATTTTTTTGACTCATTGAATTAATATATTTAGAAATTTTCTTGATATTTTTTTGTTCTAAATATTTTTTATCAATTGATTTTGCTTTATCATTAATTGTTTTAATAATAGATTTTTGAATTTTTTTTTTTAAAAAAAGTGGAAAATAAATAGCTTTGAAGCCATCTACTTTTAAATTGTTTTCTTTATTATTTTTCATAAATATTGATTTTTAAATATTTAAAAAAGTTTTTACGTAATTAAGTATATCAACTTTTGTTATATAACGTCTATGACCCAGGTAATTAATTGTAAACGCGCCAGCGATATTGCCTAGAAAAGCAATTAAGTCTGGCTTTGCTTTTTGTTTTGCGAATAAGGAACTAATTACGAAATATGAGTCACCTGCTCCAAGGGTATCTACAGGTTTGCTAGTTAAAGCTGGAGAGAAATAAGCCTTATTACTTGAATATAAATATGACCCATGTTTGCCAAATGTAATTGAACCCAGTTTAAATCTTATTCTTTTTTTAAATTTTTTAAAAAGTATTTGAGTGTCGGATGTATCGTCGGCTAAAGCTAATCTAGCTTCAGGTTCATCAATTGAAAAATAATTAGTTTTTTTAAATTTTGTTAAATAATTAAATCCCATATTACTACTATTGGTTTGGACATTTACAGATAAGAATTTTGACTTTTTTTCGATAACATCTATCATTTTGTCTGTTAAAGCTCCATGACCAAAATCATGCACTATAACATGATCATAATTTTTTAGATTATTGTTTAGATATTTTATTATTTTAATTTCAGTTTTTTTACTAATGTTAGATTTCTTTAAATTAGTAACTTGAAATAATTTATTAAAATTATTTTTATCTAAGTATCTTTTCTTAACGATATTTTGAAAGTTTTTATCATAAAATAATTGTTGTTTAATATTTTTTTTAATTAGTTTTTTATAATCTTTTATTTTATTTTTTTCCCCGCCGACAACACTTAGAAGGGTGCAATTTTTAAGTAAATTTGATAAATGATTTACAGAGGCAATAGTTCCTCCTCCATAAACTTCTGCTCTTTCCTCTTGCATTGAAATTATTTGTTCTTTGGGCGATTTACTCAGTGGTGACAAAAAAGTATAATTATCTAAAATCATATCTCCAATTACTAATACTTTTGATCTACTAGACTTATTTATTAATTCTTCAATTTGTTTAAAATTTATTTTTGCCTTTAAATTTTTTAAGTATTTTTTTAATTCATCATCAAGTTCACCTGAAAATCTATTAATTAAATTTGTGGAGCTTAAAGTTGGTTCTTTTGTAAAAAAAATTTTACCACCAAATTTTTTTAATTCTTTTTCTTCTGAGATAATTTTTTTTGAAAAATCATTTTTTTTAACAGCGTATTCCTCTCCTTTAAAATAAATATTTGGTTTTAAAAGTTTAATAATTTGATTGGCGCTTTTTTCGTGAGATAAAAAAGTGTGATCTATAATGTCTAAAGAATTTAAAATTTCTAATCTTTGATCGTCATTATAAATTGGTCTACCGGGACCTTTATTCACAAATTTTTTGCTCGTAATTGATACAACTAATATATCACATAATTTTGATGCTTTTTGAAGATGTTGCAGATGACCATAATGAAATAAATCAAAAACTCCATGAGCGAGACCAATTTTTTTATTATTAAATTTTTTTCTAAAATTTTTTAAATTTGAGGTTGTTAATTTTTTATCAGTCATAATTTTAATTATTGGTGTTAGACATAGATTTTTTTATAAATGGATACATTTCTGATAAAGACTGAGGTTGAAATATTCCATTTTTTAACTCCTTGTAACCTTGTTTGAATAAAGAGCTTTGGCTAGGGTCAATAAAAAGCTCGCATACCACTGGCCCTTTTATACTGTATAGTTTTTTTATAGTCTGATTGATTTGAGAGGTTTTATCTAATTTAAGGTACTTAATTTTAAAAGCCTCTACGACATTTTTAAAATTTGGCAATGTTAAACCTCCTTTAGGGTCTGTTCCGTAATATCTACCTTTCAAAAACTCTTTTTGCGTATGTCTAATAGCTAAATATCCATTATTATTAACAAGTATAATTTTTACATTAATCTTGTCTTGAAATATATTTTGTAAGTCTTGTATATTCATTAAGAAACTGCCGTCTCCAATTATACATATCAGAGTTTGAAAATTTTTACTTTTTGATGCACCTATTGTTTCAGCTAAACCCGTGCCCATTGATGAAATAGAGGAAGAGCATATTATTCTACTATTTTCTTTGATAACTGAGCTCTGAAATCCAGCGTACAGAGCGGTTCCACCACCATCAACTATTATACAAGTTTTCTTTGTAGATTTTTCAGTGAGTTTTTTAATAAATGCATTTGAATTTGGTTTTTGTGTTTTTTTTGGTTCATACCAATTATTTTTTTTAAATTTTAAAATTTCTTTATGAAAAAAATTGAATTTATTTTTTTTATCAGATGCCCAATACAAAAAGTTTTCTACATCATCCTGTATTTTTAAATCAAATTTTACATTAAGATTTTGTAATTGATGTTTATCAATGTTAATTATAATCTTTTTAGATTTAGGAGCATAATCTTTATAAAGAGTTGTGGTGTGTGGTATTGCAAGGTGAGTTCCTAGACATAGTATCAAATCAGAATTAAATACTGCTTGATTAGCACCTCTTTGTCCACTCATTCCAATAATACCTAGATTAAAATTATAATTTGTCGGAAATATATCTGCACTATTCCAAGTAGTAGTAAAAGGTATTTTGAATTTTTTTACAAACTTTTTTAATAATTTTTCTTTAAATAATCCTTTAGTTCCGTAACCTAAAATCAATAATGGTTTTTTTGATTTACTTAAATAATTAAAAACTTGTTGATATTTATAAGTTCTTATTTTTTTTCTTTTATTTACTTTATTATAATTCAGAATTTTCTTATCAAATTTTATATCTGACCATTGAGTATCTAATGCAACATCTATCCAAACAGGTCCTGGTCTTCCTGATTTTGCTATTTTGATAGCTTTAATTAATTCATCTACAAAAATTTCTTTCTTATTAATAAATTTCGCGTACTTTGTTATAGGTTTTACAATATCAACTATATTTGCCTCTTGTGTACCAACTTGCCTTACTTTTTTACCGTAGGAAACATGATTAGATCTAGCTTGACCACTCACAAATAAACAAGGGACTGAGTCTTGCCAAGCAGATAATAATCCTGTAATTGAATTTGTTGAACCCGGTCCTGTTGTAACTATTACACAACTAATATTATTTGTCGCTTTTGCGTAGGCGGTTGCGGCCAAAGCTGCACTTTCTTCATGATGATTATAAGTCACTTTTACTTTATTTCTCTCTAAAGAATCAAAAAAGTGAACTACGGCTCCACCTTGAAGTCCAAAAATATTTTTTATACCTTCATTTTTAATTATAGCGGTAAAAGCGTCGGTTAATTTCATATGAATATAAATTATTTGAGATAAGTGTCGGACATGTAATGTTTTGAATGACCACCGTCTGCATGAATAATAGAGCTATGGAAAAAAGAAGCATAATCAGAAGAAAGAAAAACAATAATTCCAGTTAACTCATCCATGGTTCCAAATCTTTTTAACGCTGTTCTATTTTTAAGGTAGTTTTTAGCATGTTTAGATTTTTTATTTTTTTCATTCCAATGCCCCCTTTTGGTTAAAATAATTCCAGGTGCAACTGCTGTCATTACAACATTTAATTTCTCTAAAGCCAAAGATCTTCCTACGCTTTTTGTATAGGCTGTAAGCGCTGCTTTAGATGCATTAAAAGAAGAGGGGCCGCTAATTTCCATTCCCGCAACTGAAGTAATGTTAATAATTCTTCCCCAATTTTTTTTCTTCATATCAGGAACTGTATGATTAATCATATCGACTGTGGTAAAAAAATTTAATTTCATAACTTTTTCCCAATCATTAACTTTAGCGAAAGGATTCTTAATATTAAGAGTGTGGCCTATATTGTTTACTAAAATATCAACATTTTTAAATTTCTTTTTTACAATATTATGAAATTTCTTAACATTTCCTTTTTTTGATAAATCAATTGCTATACCTAAATGTTTTTTTTCTTTATTTAAAGTTTTTAAGGTTTCTTTAATTGAGTCTTTGTATCTAGATGTAAAAGCTACGGTGGCTCCTGCATTGTCTAGAGCTTTAACTATTGCTTGACCAATACCTGTCCCGCCTCCAGTAACTATAGCTTTTTTTCCTTTTAAATTAATTTTCATTTTATCTTTTTATAAATCTTAAAATCTTTTTATAAATGTGTTTGGACGAAATTTGAAGTTTTTCAAAAGCAAACTTTTGTTTTCCCGACCTTTCTACAAAATTTTCACCTGTATTTAATGATAAAAATTTATTTTTATTATTACTTGAAGAATATACTTCATAAATTGCTGACGCTAAACCACCTATTTTTGAATGTTCTTCTAATATCACTATATATTTAAATTTTTTAAAAATCCCTTTTAAAAAATTTTTATCGATAGGTTTGATTGTATGCATACTTACAAGAGCTGGGTGAATTCCTGATTTATTAAGTTCTTTTAAAGAATTTATAGCTTCAACAATTATGTTTCCAGTAGCTAAAATACATATTTTTTTTCCTTTTTTTATTAATTGACCTTTGCCAAATTTGACTTTCGGAATTTTATTGTAAACATTTTTTTCACCTTTTTTTCCAATCCGCAAGTAAGTAGATTTTTTATTATTGATAATTTGAGGCAATAAAGCTGAAAGTTCAAGCGCGTCTGCTGGACAAACTATATTTAAATTTGGAATAGATCTTAACAAACTAATATCTTCTGTTGCGTGGTGAGTTGCTCCAAGATCTGCGTAATTAAGTCCCGCTCCAACTCCTACAATGATTACTTTTTGATTATTATAACAAATATCTAACTTAATTTGTTCAATAGTTTTATAAACATTAAAGGTTGCTATAGTATAAGTGATTGGAATAAATCCTTTAATTGCTAATCCAGCGGCAGTAGTTGTCATATTGGCTTCCGCTACTCCGCAATTAAAAAATCGATTAGGATATTTTTTTATAAAATTATCAAATAATTTATAACCTATATCTCCAGCTAAAATTACAATTTTTTTATTTTTATTTGCAATTCTTGTTATATCTTTTACAAATCTATCTCTCATAAAATTAGATTTTGAGCTCTTTTTTTGCTCTTAAAAGTTCATCTTTATTTGGCGATCTATAATGCCATAAATTATTATTTTCCATAAATTTCACGCCTTTACCTTTAATTGTTCTACAAATTACAGCTGTAGGAACCGGATTTTTTTTAAAATTTTTCAGAGTAGTTTCAATTGATTTTAAATTATGACCATCTATTTCTTTTACTTTCCATCCAAACGACTTCCATTTATCTGCGATCGGTTCGAATTTTAAAATATTATTTGTTTTATCTGTGGCTTGCCATTGATTGCAATCAATAAAAGTTAAAATATTTTTTAATTTTTTTCCAGTGATAAACATTGCTGCTTCCCAAACACTTCCTTCGTTACATTCTCCGTCACTCATAATCAAATAGTGAAAATTTTTTTTTTTGTTTATTTTATCTGCTACGGAAAATCCTGCTGATAAAGAAAGGCCGTGACCTAATGAGCCTGATGATACTAATACTCCATTAATTTTTGAGTTTGGGTGTTCTTCCAATTTACTGCCAGGTTTTGAGTAATTCTTTAGTGATTGATTTGATATTAATTTTTTTTTATTTAATATTACGTAAAGTGCTGGGGCCGCATGGCCTTTACTAAGAATAAATGTATCTTTAATATTTTTATGATTATTAATATTTTTAGGCAATCCATGTTTTGAAAAATAAAGTGTAACTAAAATATCCATACATGATAGTGAAGATCCTAGATGAGCTGTTTTAGAGTCGTGAATTAATTTGATTAATTCATATCTCAACTTGTTAGCAATATTTTGCATGTTGATAATTTTGTTCACTATTTAATATGTTATTTTGGGAATTATAATTGTATCAGCTTCTTTAGAATAAAGTACCCCAACTAATTTTCTCGTTATAATGCTGGATGCTACTGGTGAAACTAAACATACAGAATTTTTAAGATTAGTTTTGCTTAATTTTACTATTTTTGAATTTATATCGCCAAAATACTTTCCTAATTTTGATTTGTCATCATCTAAAATATTTTTAGATTTGTTAAAGATTCCATTCATGTGATAATTGATTAAAGGTGACATTAATCCTGCTCCTATAACGTAAAAATTCTTATTTAACTTTATTTGACTCTCGATAGTTTTTTCACAAAGCTTTAAATGACTTTTAAAGTTTTCATAAGATTTGGATAAATTAAACTTAACTAATTTAGAATTTCTTTTTAATTTTTTAACTTCTTTTTTATTTGAAGATTTTAGTGAAAAATGAACCATTAAAGCTCCATAATGAAGATTGCTATATCCATAATTTAAAATTTTTCCACCAATTGAATTCATTAATTTTGTGAATGACTTTAGTGAAAAATAATTCAGATGTTGATGATGAATTTGATCAAAACTTGAATTATTTAGTAAGACTTCTGCTGAGGGGAATTGAAAAAATATATCAGTTTGATTATTTGAAATTTTAAGAACTTTTTTTAAAAACTCTTTTGGATTTTCAACGTGCTCTAAAGTATGACCGCAAATTATTAAATCAATTTTTTTATCAAAAATTGTAGTTTTAGCTTCGCTAAAAAATTTCTTAATAGTTTTAATCTTTTTATATTTTTTTTCACTTTTTATAACTGGATCTATACCAGTAATCTTTTTTGATTTATTATAAAATTTTTTAATCAAATATAAATCGTTAGAGCCTATTTCTAAAATATGTTTAAATTTTTTCTTAGATAATGAATTATTTATAAAATCAAGGAAAATATCATTTGCATATTTTGCAGAAAAACTTTTGGTTGAGGAGGTTAAATAATCATTATTATAAATTAATTTAGGGTCAATTTTATTTCTCAAAAATAAATGTTCACATGAAGAGCAAAAAATAATTTTTTGATTTAGTGAATAACTTTTTGACTTACGAAATGTTGATGTAAAAATTTCTGTCTTTGGTAAATTCTTAAATGAAATAGAGTTTTTGATTGATGCTTTTACAATTTTTTCACAAACACATTTGTTTTGTTTTTTATTTACCATAATTATTATCCAAAAAATTTATTTTTTCTTTTATTGTTATTTCAGGTGATCGGAAACTAGATATATCATCTAATTTCATAACTTCTGAAACCATATTATTTTTTCTTGATCTCTTTTCACTATAAGGTATTTCAGAAAAAGTTGTTTTTAAATAATTCATTTTTTTTCCGTTTTTACTTATTTTTATGATTAAATCAGCTAGTTGAGTTCTGGAAATAGTTTCTTGTGAACAAATATGTACAAATTCATCTTTTTCAAAGATAAATCTGGATAAATTTTTTGCAAGATCATCTACATGTGTCACGGTAAATGTGTTGTCTGTTGCCATTTTTGCATTAGGTTTAAGAAGAGTTTCATAAGTAAGTGTGACCACACATCTACTCTTTATATCAATTCCAACATTCCAACCTGTTCGCAAAATTTGAAAGTTTTCACAGTTTTCTTTTAAATATTTTTCAATTAAAAATTTTGTTTTTCCATAATAATTTAATGGATTTGGATTAGAAAATTCGATTATTGCATCTTCACTTCCGTCAAAAACTTCTACCGAGGACATAAAACAAATTTTACATCCATGAGGCGTGAGACTTTCTATTAATTTTTTTGTAGCTATAACATTTAATTCGTATGCTTTTTTTTGATTTTGAAATATCCATCCAGGGTTACTATATGCTGACATTATAACCACAATATCGTTTTTGTTTATATCTTGAATTGATTTGTTAATATCATCTTTTAACATATCAAATTGGACCATGCCTTTGGTTTCTTTTTGGTTATAAGTAGAAATAACATTGACATTTTTTTTTTTTAGTTCTCTATTGAGACTAGACCCAATTAGACCTGATCCACCAATTATTATTACTCTTGATTTAGTTTTATTATACATTTTCCAATTATTTTATTTTTTTTCATATCTGAAAAAACATCGTTTATATCTTTTAATTCTACAACTTTTGAAATTAAAGATTTGGAATTAAACTTTTTACTTCTCATTATCTTTAGATATTTATTCACTTCTCTATCGGGTATAAAGTTTCCTCCTTTACACCCAATTAAACTTTTTCCTAAATTTATATCTAATGTATAAAATTTTGACTCTTGTTTGTAAGGAGGCACGCCAATTAGTATCTCTTTTCCATTAGATTTTAAGCATTTAAAACCAAGAGAAACAACTTTTGGATTTCCTGTTGTGTCAAAAAATTGATCAACTTTATTTGGATATTCTTTAATTATAGATTGTAATAAGTTTTCCTTTTTTGCATTAATTAAAATTTTTGCTCCAAATTTCTTAGCAACTCTCAATTTTTTATTGTCTATATCTATTGCAATAATATTTTTTGCTTCTAGATATTTTAATGTTTTTATTATTGCTAATCCAATTGCGCCACACCCAGCAACTGCTGCGATCTCATTTTTTTTAAACTCAGCTAATTTTTTTACAGATCCTATTGCAGTACTGGTAGTGCATCCTAAAAGCAATATTTCTTTATTTTGTTTAAGATTTCTATTTATTTTAGTAACTCTATTTTCTGAAACTATTGAGTAATCTGAAAAAGTCGCAATTGGACCAGCATTAATCTTTTTGTTTCTCAAATAAAATATAGGATTAATAGCTGACAAACCTTTTGATGGCATCCAATGCAACAATACTTGATCACCTCTTTTAATTTTTTTTACTCCCTTTCCAACGTTTAATACCTCTCCGATAGCCTCGTGGCCCAGTAAATGTGGTAAATATTTATCTTTTCCTTTCACGCCTTGTATTTCTCCTAACTGAGACCCGCAAACTCCAGAATAATAATTTTTTACTAGTACTTGACCGTGAAATAATTCTTTAGGAAGTAAAATTCTATCAATTAACAAAGGCTTGTTAAGATTCGTTAAAATTGCAGCTTTTGTAGATTTGAAATTTTGTATCATTCAAAATAAATAAAAGAATAGTCACCGGAATATGAAGATTCCTTAAACCACCATTTCCACTCATCAGGTGTAAAGAAGCATTCACAGGTAACTTGCCAATAAAGTAAGTTTATTCTTTCATGTTCATTTCTGTAGGATTCAACACAAATATATTTATTTTTAATTCCAACTCTTTCTATTTCTTTCAAAGATGATTTGAGATCATAACAATATAAATTATGCAAAGTATTTAAAGATATAACTAAATCAAAATAGTTATCTTCAAACGGTAATTTATTGGCATGACCTAAAATTACATCATTTTGGATCTCTTTTTTGGCATTTTTTAGAGCGTAGTTTGAAATATCTAATCCTTTAACTTCGCATTTGGGTAAAAGTTTTTTTAGTTCATATAATAAAAAGCCTTTTCCACATCCCACATCTAAAATTTTAGCATCTTCTTTTAAATTATAATGAGCTATCATTTTTTTTGCTATTGGTTCCCATCTGCCATCATAGTGATAACCTCCATAATTAATATCTCTTGAACCATCCCAATAGTCATAATCCCATTTTTTAGCTTTTATAGCAGCTTCGGCTTTATTAATCTTGTTAACTCTTTCAAGATAATTTCTTTTTGTTTTTTTATGATGGTCAGTAATAAAATCTATTTCCATTTATTTTATATTCAATCTATTAATTGTTTTGACAGAAAAAACATTTTTTGAAAAAATTTTTTTATTTTTTTTATACATTTCGATAATATCCTTAATTGCATCGTCTATTTTATATTTTACTTTAAAACCAGTTTTTATTAATTTATCTGAATTTTGCCTGTAAGATCTTGGATCGTTATTATTTTTCTTAATTATAATTTTACAATCAATAAACTTTTTTACTTTTTCAGCAATATTTAAGATCTTTAAATTTTCAAATCCAGCATTGTAAAAACCAGGTTTTAATTTTTTAAATATAAAATGTTTATATACATTTGATAAATCTTTTATTGTTATATTTGGTCGAATTTGTTGACCACCAAATATAGTTAGCCTTTTATTTTTTAAAGCTTGATAAATAAACATGTTGACGCTGACATCTGCTCTCATTCTCGGAGAGTATCCGCAAACTGTTGCGGGTCTAATACAAAAAATTTTAATTTTATCAGAATAGCTCATTAAAACTCTTTCAGCTATCATTTTTGTTTTATTGTAAACAGATATTGGTTTTAAACTTAAATCTTCGGTTACTTTTTTTTCTTTTTTAATTCCATAAACACTCCCAGAACTTGCATAAATAAATTTTTTTACTTTACATTCGATTGATAACTCAATTAATTTTTTTATCGCTATTACATTTACGTCCCACGATAAGTTAGGATTTAATTCTACACTTAAATCATTTGGTATATTAGCAAGGTGAACGATAACGTCTGAATTTTTAATATCATTTTTCTTTATGTTTCTTATATCTTTTTTAATTATTTCTAAATTTTTATTTTTTTTAAGGTTGCAACCAAACCATTGAGTGTCAATAACTTTAACTTTATGACCTAATTTAATTAAATCATTAGTCAAAATTGTTCCAGTAAAGCCACATCCACCTGTTATTAAAATTTTCATTAGTTTTTATGTTTGTATTTTAATTCTGATTGATTGATTAGTTTGATATTTTTTTCTGCCCACTTTATTGTTTTATTTATTCCCTCTTCTAAATTTGTCAAAGGTCTCCATCCAAGTTCTTTTCTAATTTTTTTAGATGATAATTTGTAAGCTTTGTCTTTTCCGGCTCTATCCTTTGAAACTATAACGTATTTCTTATACTTAACTCTCAATATGCTAGCAATTTTTTTTATTAAATTTTTAATCGTTATAAAATTATTAGTAGAAATATGGTAGGTATTTCCAATTTTACCGTTTTTTGTAATTAAGTAAGTAGCTTTTGATGCATCGTCTATAAAAATAAAAGATCTGCTAGAAGCTCCTCCTCCGTGCAAGTTAATTTTATTATTTTTTTTTACTGAAATTATGAATTTTGGAACAATTCTATAAGCTTGTTGTCCTGGACCAAAAACATTTGCAGTCCTAGTAAAAATAACTGGTAATTTAAAATTTTGAAATTGTTTGTACAGATGTAAATCCATTGTTGCTCTAGATATCGCATAAGGTGTACTCGGTTGAAAATTAAAATTTTCTTTTATCATTTTATTAGAGCTTCCATATACCTCTGGAGTAGTTACGTGAATAAACTTTTTAACTAAGCCCAATTCATTTAATTTTTTATATAAAGTTACTTGTGAAATTATATTTGTAATATACCAATCGTTAGGGTTTAGCCAACTTTCTGCGACCATTCCTTGAGCTGCGTAATTTACTACTATATTTGGTTTAAATTTTTTAACTTTATTAATTAAAATATTTAAGTTTTTATTTAAATTAGTTTTTACAAATGAAAAATTTTTGATATTTTTGTTTTTTTTATACTCTAAATAAAAACTTTTTGGTTCTTTACTTCTGCTGACACCTAAAACTTTATGATTTTTTGTTAAAAGCAAATTAATGAAATTTGACCCAGAAAATGAGTTGCTTCCAATTACTAAAAATCTATTTTTCAATTTACTCAAAGCTCCGCACTTTGTTAAAAGTCATCTTTTACAAATATTTTTGTCATTTAATTTAATATATGGGACTAAATAAAAAACCTTTTTTAGATATAGTCGATTTATTATTACCCATCAGAATACTGATTTTATTTTTTTGTAAATCAATAATCTTAAAAATTTTTTCAGTAAATGGTCCAGTGTTAAATTTGTATAGTTTATTTAAGCATATTTCATAAAAGTTTTTACATAAATAACCTTCACTATTTTCATTATTTTTACACTCTTCGATGTATTTAATTATTTGTTTTTGTTCTATTTGAAACCCATTCAAAAAATATTTTAATCCTTTAATGAATTGTAATGTATTTAACATTTTTGTATCACTTAATGTTTGATGATGAACAAAGATATAGTCTCCTAAAACATTCATTTCTTTTTTAATAAGTTTATTTTTGAAAAATTTTTCTATCTTAATTTTTGGGTGATAAAACTTACATTCTTTGCCCAATTTAAGCTTAAATTCTAATTTAAGAATATTTAATTTTTTTTTATCGATTTTTATAATTGCCCACATTTATTTTTTCTTTTTTAATTCAGCTTTCAATTCATCATATTCATTCATTTTTTTTCTCATGAAATTTATTGTAAGTTTGGTTTTTTCCGTTATCCCTTTAGGTGTAAGTATATATAAGTAATTTATTTTTTTTGGATTGTGTTTAAAATTTTCTATTTTAATCATGCCTTTTTGTTGCAAAGCTTTAAGACAGTAATTAAGTTTTCCTAAGCTAAAACCAAGTTTTTCAGCTAATTGCCTTTGCGTAAACTCAGGATTTTTTTGAATCTTCCTTAATATTTCTAAATTATCTTGATTATTTTTCATAAGTTCAATTATTGAACAAGATAGCGTTCATTTATTGAACAGTAAAGTAAAAATTTAATAAACTTCACTATATGTGCCTAAAAATATAGCAATTTATCTACATATTGGTAGAATTAATTCGCGTAATAGTTTAAAGACAGTAGTAAACTTAAAAACAGATACTTAAATATTTTGAAAAAAATTTCCAAAAAAATAGATCTAATGAAATGGGCTAAGGATCTATTTCCAATAGATAGAAGCTTAACCGGTGCTGGTACATTAAAAACATTTAAATATATTAAAAATATTAATCCTAATTTCAAATTAAAATTTTTTAACTCAAAAGAAAAAGTTTTTGATTGGATGATACCGCTAGAATGGAATGTAAAAAAAGCTTATATAATTACTCCATCAGGTAAGATAATTTGTAATTATGATGAAAATAATCTTCATTTAGTAAATTATTCTACAAAAGTGAATAAGATAATTTCATATAATCAACTGAAAAAAAAAATTCACTTTATAAAAGAAAAGCCAAGCGCTATTCCTTACGTAACAAGTTATTATAAAAAAACCTGGGGTTTTTGTATATCGTTCAATGAGTTTAAAAAACTTACAAAAAAAGGAAATTATCAAGTAGTTATAGAAACTAATTTTAAGAAAGGAAAAATGGGATATCTTGAATATTTAATACCTGGTAAAAGTAAAAAAGAAATTTTAATATCTACATATTCATGTCACCCGTCAATGGCCAATAATGAACTTTCAGGTCCATTAATTCTTATCTATTTATCGTTAATATTATCTAAATCATATTACTCAATAAGATTTTTAATTGCTCCAGAAACTATTGGTTCAATAGCTTACATAAGTAAAAATTTTAAAAAACTTAAAGAAAATATGATTGCAGGATATAATCTTTCTTGTTTGGCTAAAGGAAAAAAAATTTCACTAATTGAAAGTAGAAGAAAAAATTTATACCCTGAAGAAATTTTCAAACGAGTTTTTAAAAAACGAGAATATAAAATATTTAACTTTAAGCATAGAGGTAGTAACGAAAGACAGTTTGACTGTCAAAATGTTAATTTACCACTTGTGACTCTAACAAGAGATAGATTTGAAGATTTTCCAGAGTATCACACGTCTTTGGATAATTTAGATATATTATCAATTAAAAACTTAAAACAAGGAATAAATAAAATTTTAAAAATTATAAATGAAATTCAAAATAATAAAATATATGTTAAAACAACTTATTGTGAGCCTTTTCTAAGTAAATATAATTTATATAATTCTAAAAATTTTTTCCATAGTTCAAAATATAAAAAAAATAAACGATTATTAGATTTAATTGCTTACTGCGATAAAGATATTGATACTAAGCAATTGAGAAAACTTAGTAATTTAAACTATAGAGATTTTACTAATACAGTAAATATACTATTAAGAAAAAAAATTATAAAACAATTATAATGCAGATTTTAAATAATTCATATATCATTCGTATTAATATTACTTTTTAAATTATTATGACAACAATTTTAGGATTAAATAGCGGAGAATATAACTCATCAGCATGTATTTTAAAAAATGGTAAAGTAATATTCTCTGTTCAGGAAGAAAGACTAAATAGAGAAAAATTTACAAAAAAATTTCCTATAAAAAGCATTGAAGAATGTCTAAAATTTTCAAATCTTAAAATAAATCAAATTGATTATGTTAGTATTGGGTGGAATCCTTCTTTGCATATGAATCGATTTAACCCTCTCTTGTCTGGACAGAGAATTTTTAGAGAGCATAATCTATATACAATATCTGATAATTTATTTAACTTAACTAATCGAGAATTCGGAGATTTTACTCTTGTCAAACACGATAATAAAAATTTTCCTCAAATTTATCATATAAATCATCACTTAGCTCACGCTGGTAATTCATTTTATTTGTCTAATTTTAATAAAGCCGCAATATTAACTTGTGACTTTCGAGGAGAAAATCAGTGCACGACTTGGGGACTTGGTACAGGAAATAAAATTAAAATCTTAAAATCACAAAACTTACCTAATTCATTGGGAATGTTTTACGCTACTTTCACGTCAATTCTTGGTTATAAACCTGATAGTGACGAATGGAAAGTTATGGCTATGTCTGCCTATAAAGTTAAATGTAATAATTATATATCAAAGATAAAAAAAACATATAAATTAAAAAAAAGTGGTGAGCTTGAATTAAATTTGAAATATTTTTCTTACTCTGATAACGCAAGTTCACATAATTTATATTCTAAAGAACTCTTAAAACTACTTAAAATAAGTAATGTATCATACAAAAGTAATCCAGATATTGAGCAAATTAAGATTGCAAAAGCTTTGCAATATTGCGCAGAAGAGATTGCTGTTCATTTTTTAAATCATCTATATAAAATTACTAATTGTAAAAATTTAGTTTTAAGTGGTGGTTTTTTTATGAATTCCGTATTTAATGGAAAAATAGAAAAAAAAACTAAGTTTAAAAAAGTTTTTATATCTCATTCCCCAACTGATACTGGAAATTCAATAGGAAGCGCTCTGTTTCTTTATTATCATATTTTAAACAAAAAAAAATTTGTTTTAGATAATAGTCCATATTTAAGTGGAAAATTTAATAATGAAGAAATATTAAAAGCTTTTAAGAAAAGAAATATTAAATACAAAAAAATTAAAAATTTTGCTAAGGAGGTTGCAAAAAATTGCTTCGAAGGAAATATAGTGGCTTTTTTTAGAAATAGACTGGAGTTTGGTGATAGAGCTTTAGGTTGTAGATCAATACTTGCTGACCCAAGATCTGAAAAAATGAAATCAAAAATCAATCAGAGCATTAAGTACAGGGAGAGCTATAGACCTTTTGCTCCTGCTATTATTGATGATAAAAAAAATATATATTTTGATATATCTAAAAATGATAGAATTAACTATATGGAAAAAGTAGTAAAAGTTAAAAAGAAATTTCAAAAGAAATTACAGGCTATTACACATTTCGATGGCAGTGCTAGAGTTCAAACTGTAAGTAAAAAAAATAATTTTGATTTTTACCAAATATTAAAAGAATTTGAAAAATATACATCATATCCAATTCTTTTAAATACCTCTTTTAATATAAACGGTGAACCAATAGTATATTCTCCTGATGACGCCCTAAATACTTTTTATAATAGTAAATTAGACATTTTAGTCATTGGAGATTATTTAGTAAAAAAATAAAGATTATTTTATGCATTTAAATACAAACGCTAATATAAATAAAATTAAATTATCTAATCATGGTTTTAATATTTTACAAATTGAGTCAACAGCCGCTTGTAATATGGCATGTAGTTTTTGCCCGTACCCACTTAAAGATGATAAAATATCCAAATTAGCAACTGACAAAATTTACAAAATAATTGACCAAATAGACTCTGAAGATGAAAATTTTAAGTATGTAACTTTTTCACAATTTAATGAACCATTGTTAGACTCTAGAATTTTTGAGATTACCAAATATGCTCAAGATAAAAATTTAAAAGTACTATTTATTACTAATGGACTATTATTAAATAAAGAAAAAAATATTGAAAATCTTCTAGAATTAAAGCCAAATATAAAAATTTCACTTCAAGTAATTGATCAAACAAAACACAAAGGTGCTAGAGGTTTAAACATGGAGTTAGAAAAATATATAGATACAATAATAAATTTTTGTAAAATTGCTAAAGATAAACCTATGAATATAACAATAGATGTTGGATGTAATTTTGCAGGAAACAGATTTAAAAACATTGTTAAAAAATTTTTAGGCCTTCAAACAGGTGATCCATCTGTGCCGGATAGTGCAATTGAGACCCTTAGACAATTTAACCAGCATTTGAAAAAATTTCATAATATTGCTTCTGATAATTATAAATCAAAACTACAAAATATAATGGATAAAAATTTAGAGAAGAATATCTTTAAACCTGATTATATATTTCAAGAAGGTTATAAAATTTTTGACAATATAACTCTAAAAATAAAACCTTTTTTTTATGGAAGAAGAATTTCAGAATTTGAACCAATTAATGACAACTTTGCTTGTAATAGTGAAATTTTGGGAGTTTTAGCAGACGGTAATGTACTTCCATGTTGTCTTGCATATGATGATGAAATTTCACTTGGGAATGTAAAACATAAGAACTTACAAAATATTTTAAAAGATGGTGAAAATTTTTTATTTAACCTAAGAAATAAAAATAAAAAAAAACATGATGTATGTAAAAAATGTTTTGGAGAACCAACAAAAAGAGGTTCAATAATTAGAAATTTATATAATTTAATTAAAAGAAATAATTAAGATATCTGAACAATGATTAAGCATAATTTAATTTGCAGACCCGACATAACAATACGAGAGGCTTTAGAAAAGTTTAATAAGTCAGGACAAAAATGTATTTATATTGAGAAAAATAATAAACTTGTAGGTTCTTTAACCGACGGTGATATTAGAAAATTTATTATTAAAGATATAAATCTCAATACAAAAATAACCAAATTTTTTAACAAAAGACCAAAATATCTTGAAAAAAGCAATTACTCTTTAGCTTCTGCAAAACAAATTCTTTTAAAATATAAAATTAATTCTATTGCAATAACATCAAAAAAAAAAATTATAGATATAAAAACTTGGACAGATATTTTTAAATCTAAGAAAATACTTAAAAAACATACTGTTTTTATTATGGCGGGTGGAAGAGGAGAGAGATTAATGCCATTTACTTCAATCTTACCTAAACCTTTGATTCCAATAAATGGAACTCCAATTATAAAATTGATTATAGATAGTTTTGATATGAATAAAACGAAAAATATATTTGTTTCAGTAAATTATAAATATTCAATAATTAAGTCTTATCTAAATAGTGAAACAAAAAATAGAAATTTATTATTTATCAAAGAACAAAAACCTTTGGGTACAATTGGTTCGTTAAAACTAGCGGATGAAAAAAAACTGACAAGTAACATTATTGTTTCATTTTGTGACATAATTTTTCAAAACAATATGGACAATGTTATAGAAACTCATGAGAGATTACAAAATGACTTAACTATTGTTGTATCAAAGAAAAAAATTAAACTTCCCTATGGAGTTTGCAGGTTAAGTAATAAAGGTAAATTTTTAAAGATAGATGAAAAACCAGAAAGTAACTTATTTATTAATGTTGGATATTATATAATAAATAAAAAATTACTAAAATATATTAAAAAAAATAAAAAATTAGATATGACTGATTTTATTGCAAAGGTGAAAACAGGAAAAAATAAAATCGGTATCTATCCAATAGATGACAAAAATTGGTTTGATGTTGGCGAATGGCCTAAATATAAAAACACTTTAACAAATTTCAACAGTGAATAGTAATTCAATAAATGAATAATACTTGTGTAGTCTCATTCGTTTACCCTAGTATACAAAAACATCTTAACAAGTTTTTTAATTCATTAGAAAACCAAACAGACAGAAAATTTGATTTAATTATTTTTTTAAATAATTCTAAAAATTTTAATCATCAAAACAAAAATATAAAAATTAAAATAATAAAATTGAACAGCTCTGTTGTTCTTTCAAGATTTCAAATGATAGAAAAACTCAAAAAATTGAAGTATAAGTTCGCAATTTTTCAAGATGCAGACGATGAAATGGAAAATAACAGAATTAGAATTTGTAAAAATAAATTAAAGTCTATTCCGATTTTAGTGAACGACGTAAATATTATTAATAAAGAAAAAAAAATAAATAGATACTTCAGTAAACGAATAAAAAATAATACAATAATAAATGCTCACGATATAGAAAATTATAATTTTATGGGTATGTCAAATACTGCATTGCAAACGAAATGTATTAAAAAAACTATAATTCCAAGAAACTTAAAAATTAAATTTTTTGATTGGTATTTTTGGACAATAATTTTAACTAAATACAAAGCAAAATTTACAAATCTTACTTCTACAAAATATTATGTTAATAAAAAATCATTAACTTGTTTACCAACAAAATATTCAGATAATATTAGAAAAAAGTTTTCTTTAATACAATCTGTTCATAAATCGAGTATAAAAAGACTTATTAATAAAAATTTAATAAAAAATATTACAAAAAAAAAGAATATGAATATAAAAAATAACAATAATAAAAAATATAATTTTTGGTGGGAGATTTAATAAATGAATAATAACGATTTAAAAAAATTATTTAAAGGTAAAAATACAAAACCTTATTTAATTGCAGAAATTGGAAATAATCATAATGGCTCATTAAAACTAGCAAAAAAATTAATTATAGCTGCTAAAAAAAATGGTGCTGATTGTGTCAAGTTTCAAACATTTTCACCTAGCTCATTATTTTCAAAAAAAAGTTTTATTAAAAATAAAGAATTAAAAAAAGATGTTATTAAATACACATTAAATCTTAATGACTTTAAATTTTTAAAAAATTTTGCTTATAAGAATAAGATCGAATTTGCAGCTACCCCATTTTCTAATGAAGAGGTAGATTTTTTAATTAAAGAATTAGAATTAAAATTCATTAAAATCGCTTCAATGGATATAAATAATTTTCCACTAATTTCTTACATTGCAAAAAAAAAAATTCCTATTATCCTTTCAACAGGATTTGGAAATTTTAGGGAAATAAAAAAATCAATAGATATAATTAAAAAAAATAAGTGTAAGCTTATAATACTTCATTGCGTAAGTGAATATCCTCCAAATGATAAAGATTTAAATTTAAAAAGAATATTGAAATATAAAAAATTATTCAAAGTTCCAGTTGGATTTTCAGATCATACGGTTGGAACCGATATAACTTTCGCAGCAATGGCTATAGGTGCGTCAATAGTTGAAAAACATTTTACTATTAATAAAAAAATGAAAGGATGGGATCACTCAATTTCTGCAGATCCTGAGGATTTAAAAAATATTAACAATTATTCCAAAAAACTTCAGAAAGTCCTTGGTAAAGAAAATATTTACCGAGTTGAGTCTGACCTAAAAACTATGAAATTTAGAAGAAGTATAGTTGCAAAAAGAAACATTCAAAAATGGGAAAAAATTAAGTTTAAAGATCTATCATATAAAAGACCTGGCAACGGAATACCTCCCGGAGACTGGAAAAAAATTGTTGGTAAATATCCAAAAAAAAAGATTTTTTATGATGAACAAATAAATCTTAAAAATTTAAAAAGATCATAAATATTTTTTTGATAACATTTTTGCTAAATTAAATTGTATTTCATTATCAATATCTATTGCTTCCTCTCTCTTTACATGTAGGCCTAACGTTTTACTTTGAGGCAAAATTCCTTTCATTTTAAATAAAAATTCTTTTTTTAACGCATAAACCATTCCAGCCGGTTGGTAAACTTTAGGTGAATCTTGCCTTCTATGAATATTTTTTCCTCTCTTGAATAAAAATTTTAATTTTTTACCCGTTTTTTTAAACATCCAATGAGGAGGAAAATCTGGTTCTGTTATAGTCATTGCAGCATCTGCTTTATTTTTTATTAATAAACTTATTACCGCATCGATATGTTTTGCTTTTCTAAATGGAGTTGTAGGTGACAGTATTACAACTATATCTGTTTTCCATGCTTTATTTTTTTCTAACCAATTAATAGCATGTTTAATTACATCGTAAGTACTACTTGTATCTTTGGACAAATTTTTAGGTCTTTGAAAATCTACTTTAATTTTTTTTTTTGCTATTTTAATTAAACTTTTATCGCTTGATGAAAATATTATTTTTGTTAATTTTTTACTTTTTAAAGCATTGTTAATTGCAATTTCAACTAATGATTTACCTTTAATCTTTAAAAAATTTTTTTTCTTCAATCCTTTTGAATTACCTCTTGCTAATACAACTCCTAAAATGTTTTTTTTCATCTAATTTTTTTAATTTTATTCGGTGCTATTAAAATTTTTTTTAGTACAGTATAAATTTTATTAAGATTGTATTTTGTTAGGTTTGTACTAGATGGAATGCATAATGATTTGTTAAAAATATCAACTGATTTTTTTATTTTGTATTTTTGACAATTCTTGTATTGCTTCTGCAAATGATTAGGCATCCACACTA
>Ga0315315_10001407_pt1 | contig 21988 bp, 18 predicted proteins | sample M140m3416metaG_FD_203699 | JGI IMG/M metagenome (GOLD analysis project Ga0315315, IMG submission 203699) | Ammonia-oxidizing marine archaeal communities from Monterey Bay, California, United States - M1 40m 3416 | ecosystem: Environmental > Aquatic > Marine > Intertidal zone | place: USA...
GAGGAGAGTGGTAATGACCTACATCTTGCTTTCACTGCTTGCATGCGGCGAGACCTCTCCCGAGTCCCTTGTGGACGAACTCAGAGTCATCGCCAGCGTCGTCAACCCGCCTGAGGTCGAGCCGGGTGCTGAATTCGAAGTCCAGACCTTCTTCGCAAACCCCGAAGGAGGCGACGCCCGAGCTGTGACCTGGGTCTGTACTAACCTCGGTGATGGCTGTCTCGAGGCCGCCGGGGGCTCCAGCAGCCTCCAGAGCACAAGCACCGAGGGGGATGCAGACACGTGGACCCACGATCACACCATCACAAACCTTCTCACGCCGGTCGTGGCCGAGGCTGAGACCCTGACCGCGACTCAGCTGTGGACGCTCTACTGTGAGGCAGACCTCTGCCCACTCATAGATGAAGTCGCTGCCCTTGAGCCGACCGCTGCCTGGCCAGATGATCTCCATGACCAGCTGGCCAACCCGCTGGAGTGGATGACTGAACTACCCATGGAGGGAGTGAGCCTGGCCTACCAGCTGATCACCACATCCGTGACAGATACTCCACACGCCAATCCGGTCATCGAGCCCGACCCAGACAACCCAACTGAACTCAAGCGCGGGAAAAACTTTGAGCTCACTGTCGACGTGAGCGGAGATTTTTCTGACCAAGCTGAATTCTACAACTACATCTCCGCGGGGGGATTCAAAAATTCCAGCTTTTTTATTACTGATAATAAAACTCTGAAAGTCGAGGGAGTAGCACCCGAATCCGGAGACAGCGTCAACATATGGTTGGTGCTGGTCGATGGCTTCGGGGGCATAGCAGTCTGGACTCAAGAGTTCCCAGTGAACTGAGGGCCTCCGCGTGCATCAAGTCATCCGTTACAACCGCCTCTCATTCTGTTACCGTTGGGCTCCCGAAGAGACCCACGGAGAACCCGCATGAGCTGGCTGAGCAGATTTCTGCGCTCGACCATCGGGCAGAAGATTGTCATGGCTGTTTCCGGACTGCTGCTGGTTGGCTTTGTAGTCGTCCACATGCTCGGAAACCTCCAGATCTTTCTTGGCCCCGATGCTTTCAATTCCTACGCTGCACTGATGCAGGGTAACCAAGGCCTCCTCTGGGTGGCCAGACTTGGTCTGCTCGGAGCAGTAGGAGCCCACATCTGGAGCGCGATCAAGCTGACACTCTCAGCCAAGAAAGCCAGACCCGTTGCCTACAAGAAACGCTCCTGGTTTGATGAACGCTACGCCGTTCGCACCATGCGCGTCGGCGGCTTCATCTTGCTCGCGTTCATCATCTACCACCTGCTGCACTTCACCGTCGGCGCGGTTCATGATGGCTTCCAGCACTGTGCTGACGTGAACGGCGTCTTCACCTGCTACGCCTACGAAAATGTTGTCGGCGGGTTCTCGAACCCGCTGATCGGAATCTTCTACATCACCGCCCAGGTATTCCTCGGGCTCCACTTGACCCACGGTGTCTGGTCAATGACCCGAACCCTCGGCCAAGGAAACCCACGCTTCGATACCATGGCCCGCAAGGCCGCCATGGCCATCGGTCTCATCATCACCATCGGCAACTGCTCGATCCCTGTGGCCGTCATGGCCGGCATCGTGAGCTGAGGAGACCATCATGAGTACTGACCTCAAATCCAACGCACCCACCGGCCCCATCGAGACATCATGGGCTCGCCATAAATTCGACATCAAGGTCGTGAACCCCGCCAACAAGCGGAAGTACACTGTGATTGTCGTCGGTACTGGCCTAGCCGGCGCCTCTGCCGCGTCTACCTTGGGAGAGCTGGGCTACAACGTCCTGAACTTCTGCTTCCAGGACAGCCCCCGACGGGCCCACTCGATCGCAGCACAGGGTGGCATCAACGCTGCTAAGAACTATCAAAATGATGGTGACTCGGTCTACCGACTGTTCTACGACACGGTCAAAGGTGGCGACTTCCGGTCCCGAGAGAGCAATGTCTACCGACTCGCTGAGCTCAGCGTAAACATCATCGATCAGGCGGCAGCTCAGGGCGTACCTTTCGCCCGTGAGTACGGTGGTATGCTCGCCAACCGCTCCTTCGGTGGGGCCCTCGTCAGTCGGACCTTCTACGCTCGAGGCCAGACTGGCCAGCAGCTGCTGCTCGGTGCTTACTCCGCTCATGCCGCACAGGTGGCGGCTGGAAACATCAAGATGTTCCCGCGCCACGAGATGCTCGACCTGGTCACAATCGACGGCCAAGCTCGCGGCATCGTGTCCCGCGATCTCACCAGCGGCGAGGTCAAATCCTACGCGGCAGATGCCGTCATCTTGGCATCAGGTGGATACGGAAACGTCTTCTACCTGTCGACCAACGCCATGGGCTCGAACGTCACTGCTGCATGGCGTGCAGCCAAGCGCGGCGCCCTCTTTGCCAACCCCTGCTACACGCAGATTCACCCGACCTGTATTCCAGTCTCTGGAGACCATCAGTCGAAGCTCACACTGATGAGTGAGTCACTGAGAAATGATGGACGCGTCTGGGTACCCAAGGATGCAAAGGACTGCTGGGATAATGACAAGGGTGCGGTTGGCCGACACCCCACTCAGATTCCAGATGAGGACCGAGACTACTACCTCGAGCGCCGCTATCCGACCTTCGGAAACCTCGTTCCACGCGATGTGGCCTCACGGGCTGCCAAGCTGTCATGTGATGAGGGCCGAGGTGTCGCCTTCAACGGGCGTGGTGTCTACCTCGACTTCAAGGATGCAATCAAGCGCCTCGGCAAGGACGGCGTAGAGGCGCGCTATGGAAACCTCTTTGAGATGTATGAGCGCATCACAGGTGCGAACCCATACGAAGAGCCCATGCGCATCTACCCGGCCATTCACTACACCATGGGTGGCCTGTGGGTCGACTACAACCTGCAGTCGAATGTCCCAGGACTGTTTGTCCTCGGCGAGGCCAACTTCTCTGACCACGGCGCGAACCGGCTGGGTGCCTCCGCGCTCATGCAAGGACTCGCTGATGGCTACTTCGTCATCCCCTACACAATCGGCCACTATCTCGCCCAGGTTGGTCCGCGTGAGAAGAACGCTGAGGCTGCCGAGTTCAAGGGTGTAGAGGAAGCGGTCAATGCACGCGTCAGCAAGCTGCTGAATGTCAGTGGTAAGCGGTCAGTGGACTCCTTCCATCGCGAACTGGGCCTGCTGATGTGGGAGAAATGCGGGATGGCACGGACCAAGGAGGGCCTCGAAGAGGCTCTCGAGCGCATCCCTGTGATTCGCAACGAGTTCTGGGAGAACGTTTCCGTGCCCGGCTCCGGTGCCAACCTGAACCAGTCCCTCGAGAAGGCCGGCCGTGTGGCTGATTTCCTCGAGTTCGCTGAGGTCAAGGTCGGAGATGCACTGCATCGTGAGGAGTCTTGCGGTGGCCACTTCCGCCTCGAGTACCAGACCGAAGAAGGTGAGGCCAAGCGCGACGACGACAACTTCTCGTACGTCGCTGCCTGGGAGTTCAATGGCGTCGACAAGAAGCCTACTCTCCACAAAGAACAACTCGGATTCGACTACGTCAAGCCCAGCCAGCGGAGCTACAAATGAACCTCAAACTGCATGTGTGGCGTCAAAACAACCCCGACGACAAGGGACACTTCGAGACCTACGAAGCCAACGACGTCCTCGAAGACATGTCCTTCCTCGAGATGCTCGATGTGGTCAACGACGGCCTCGAGTCTGAGGGTAAAGAGCCCATCGCCTTTGAGTCCGACTGTCGTGAAGGCATCTGTGGCTCCTGTGGCTGTATGATCAACGGCCAGCCTCACGGCCACAAGGCGCGAACCACCACCTGCCAGCTCCACATGAGGGAGTTCAACGATGGCGATGAGATCGTCATCGAGCCCTTTCGGGCACAAGCCTTTCCGGTCATCAAGGATCTCGTGGTCGATCGCTCTGCCTTCGATCGGATCATCCAGTCCGGCGGCTATGTCACCGCACGAACAGGATCCGCTCCTGACGCCAACGCCATTCCCGTGGCCAAGGTTGAAGCCGACCGAGCCTTCGATGCCGCAACATGCATCGGCTGTGGTGCGTGTGTAGCCAGCTGCCCAAACGCCTCGGCGATGCTGTTCACTGGAGCCAAGGTGACACACCTCGGCCTCCTGCCCCAGGGGCAGCCAGAGCGCTTCATCCGGGTCGACAAGATGGTCAACCAGATGGATTCCGAGGACTTCGGTCACTGCAGCAACTTTGGGGAGTGCACTCTTGCCTGTCCCAAGTCGATCAGCCTGGATGTGATTGCACAGATGAACTCAGACTACCTGAAGTCACAGGTCAAGTCGCGGGACACCTGATTTACGTACGCAGGTCGTCTCAGGAGCGACTATCCTGAGACGTATCGGAGGGTTTCTTGAGACTGACACTTCTACTTCTCGCACTCTTTGGCTGCGCCGAATCCAAGATTAGTGAGCAGGAGCAGGACGACCACCACGGCCACGGCGACGAGAGTCTGCCCGAGGACTTTGATCCCTCCACTGAGTTGGTGACTGAGAGCGGCGTCACCGTCTCATACACAACCTCTCCAGACCCGATACCTGAGTCCGAGCTGTTCGAGGTCATCATCTCTGCCAGCTCAGGAACGGTCATGGACGCAGATGCGTCTATGCCCACTCATGGCGGACACGGAATGACGGTCGATCCGGTGCTCACTGACAATGCGGACGGCACAGTGACCGCAGCGCCCTTCGAGTTTCATATGCCTGGATACTGGCTCATACAGGTCACGGTAGCAGACGAAGAGGGCAACGAAGAGCAGGTTCGGTTTGATGTGGACTGCTGCGAGTAGACTCGCAGTCTGCCTCCTTGGGGTTGGCTGCGGTGGCGATAAGCCAGGCGACACATACGAAATCAGCTTCACTGAGGCTCAAGCTGCGCTGCTGTTGCGGCACAGCTTTGATGGTGAGCCACCCGAGGATGCAACCAATGCAGTGGGAGATGATCCCGACGCCCAGATCATGGGACAGTATCTCTTCTTCGACACCGGCCTATCCGGCAATGGGGAAGTCAGCTGTGCAACATGTCATCAGCCTGAGCACGGCTTTAGCGATCCGGAGCGCACCTCCACAGCCATCGGCACGACGGATCGGCACACACCAACTATTGTCAACAGTGCACACAATCGCTGGCTGAACTGGGATGGACGCTGTGACACCCTGTGGTGCCAGGCCGCTGGTCCACTGGAAAACCCCGACGAGCAGGGGACTAATCGTCTCGCTGTAGCACACTATGTCCATGACGATGGCGACCTAAGCGAAGCCTACAGCAACATCTTCGGCAGCCTCCCTGACCTCGATGATTCAGACCGCTTCCCTGACCACGCCATGCCGATGCCCCTCGACACCGGCGACCCGCTCAACATCGCCTGGGACGGCATGACAGAAGAAGATCAGCATGCGGCCACGACTGTCTTTATCAATGTGACCAAGACCATCGCCGCATACGAGCGCAGATTGAGTCAACACAGTTCGCCATTCGACTCGATGCTCGAGGAATTCGCCAGCGGTGATCTGACGGGCGGTGATCATCTGTCAGACGAGGCCAAGCAGGGCGCTATGCTCTTTGTTGGTGAGGCCAATTGCTGGGCGTGCCATGCAGGTGCAACCTTCACAAATAAAGAGTTCCACAATGTGGCACTGCCCCCGATCGACGGGATTGATAACGAGAGCTCAGGCCGTTTTGGGGGCATAGACCTACTGCTGACCAATCCCTTCAACAGCCAAGGCGAGTTCAGCGACTCACTGTCGGGTGCTGACACTAAGCTCGACTACCTCGTTCAGAGTCCAGAAGAGATCGGCTCCTTCAAGACACCAGGCCTCCGAAACCTCTTGGATACTGCACCCTATATGCACGGTGGGCACTTTGAGACTCTGACTGAAGTGGTGACGCACTACAGCGAGATGGACGATCCACCTCTGGTCGGTCACCGCGAAGAGTTGCTCCTGCCCCAACTGTGGAGCGAGGAAGAGATAGCGAGTGTGGTCGCGTTCCTTGAAAGCTTGCAGGGAGCACCTATCGACTCCGAGCTGCTCGGTCAGCCCGCAGCGCCTCTGTAGAGATCAGATCTCCTGCCTATTGGCGATGGCGCGGGCCACAGAGCTCCTGTCTGCATACTCAATCTCCGTTCCCACCGAGATCCCGTGTGCGAGGCGTGTGACCTTGACTGACAGCGGATTCATGAGCTTTGCCAGATAGAGTGCCGTGGCATCTCCCTCGACATCGGGGTCCGTCGCAATGATGACCTCAGTGACTTGCTCTGGCCCCAGGCGCTCAAGCAAGCTTGCGATGTTGAGCTCATCGGGTCCGATACCATCGAGTGGAGCGATTGATCCGCCAAGCACGTGGTAGCGGCCTCGAAACTCGCCTGCGGCCTCAACAGCCTTCACGTCCTGAGGGCGCTCAACAACACACAAGATGCCTGCCTCCCGCTTGGGATCGGCACACATCGAGCACGGGTCGACCGCTGACACATCGCCACAAGCAGAGCAGCGAATCATCTGACGAGGCAGAGCCTGAAGGGCTGCGCCAATCTCAGCGGACACCTCAGGACCCTGACGCAGTAGCCAGTAGACCAGTCGCGTGGCACTGCGTTCACCAATTCCTGGAAAGCGCTTGAGTTGGGCAATGGCCACCTTGAGGGGATCGACTGCATCCATCACGAATTCTCCTCGCCAGAGAGTACCGGTGGAATCGGTGCACGGTAGTCGGCATGAACCGACAAGATCGCAGCATCAAAGTGAGCAGCGATAGATTGAATGTCTTGATTCTCACCCACCAAGCGTTCGAGCTCTGCCTGAGCCAGGGCCTCCTCGTGAGCCACTGTCTCCCGGTGTGTCATGCGATCACTGCCGTCTCCACGATTCCGGGTGTAGACCCGCTGACATCCCTCAAAAAACGCGCGAACACCCTTCAGCAGTCGCTCATCCTTGTCTGTAGCCGAGACGTGATTGGCCCGAAAACCTTCGGGAAACTCGAGATTGAGCACAGGAGGTTGTGCGGAAATAAAGATGCAGTCCTTCGCCCAGACCTCGTATCGAGGCCCACCAGCCTCGAGCCAGGAACGGAAGAGGGCGAACCGCTCTTCCGGTGTGGCATCGACGGGGACAATAGGAATATCACCGGTACTGTCGCCCCCAGCGAGTGTAGGCGGATCGTCGTCTGCTGCATCGGCAGGCAATGAAGCAACCGGCTCAGGCTCAGGTGCGGAAGCTACGGGCTCAGGATCAGGCTCAGGTGCCGAAGCTACGGGCGCAGGCTCAGCGGGCGCAGGCGTAGGTGCGGAAGCTACGGGCTCAGGCTCAGGCTCAGGTGCCGAAGCTACCGGCTCAGGCTCAGGCTCAGGCTCAGGCTCAGGCTCGGGAGCGGGTGACTGTACGACCACCTCTACTGGAGCCGGCGATGAAGCCTCAACCGCTCTGCTCATTTCAGCTGGGATGACCTCAGCTGGATGGGATTCCTCCTTGTCGTCGGAGCTGCGCGCCGTTGAGCCGGTTCTGGGGGGTGGAATCGCCACACCACCCGCTGCACGAATTCTCTGCTCGAGGTCATCGAGACGATGAAGCAGCCGATCAATCGGCTGGGCTGGACGAATACTCACCAGGCGTGCAACCGCCATCTCGAGGACAAGACGTGGCCGGTTGGAGCGGGCCACTTGATCGTGTACATCGAGCATGACATGAAAGGCACGAACGAGAACATCTGTACTGCTCCGCTGTACCAGCCCCTCCAGACGCTGTCGCTCATCTGAGGGAACATCCAGATAATTCTTAGACTTGGGACTCAGGCCAACGAGCGTCGCGTTCCGTATGAGCGTCAGCATTTCTGCGGTGAACTCAGAGAGCTCAAAGCCATAGCCGTAGACCGCCTCAACAGCGCCCAGGCATGCATCTGCATCCGCCACCAAAATACCCTCAAGCATCTGGTACAGAAGGGCCCGATCGACAAGCCCCAGAATATCGGACACCTGCTCTAATGTCGGCGTCTCCCCAGCAAAACTGATGACCTGATCAAGCAGGCTCTGGGAGTCACGCATTGACCCTTCACCCGCTCGGGCGATCAAGCGCAGTGCATCCTCAGCGATAGTGACACCCTCAGCTGCAGCAATGTGGCCCAGCCGAGCGATCACAACATCCGGAGGAATTCGCTTGAAGTCGAAGCGCTGTACACGAGACAGGATGGTATCGGGGATACGCTGTGGCTCCGTCGTCGCGAACATGAAGACCACGTTCGGCGGCGGCTCCTCAAGCGTCTTCAGGAGCGCATTGAACGCACCCTTAGACAACATGTGGACCTCATCGACGATGTAGACCTTGGACTTTCCGTGTACCGGCATGTACCGGACGCTCTCCCGGAGTTCCCTGATGTCATCGACAGAATTGTTCGATGCGCCATCGATCTCGATCACGTCCGGGCTTGCGCCAGCCAAGATCTCCTTGCAGCTCCCGCATGTGCCACATGGCGTCGGCGTCGGGCCGTCAGCACAATTGAGTGCTCGGGCCAGCGCACGCGCAGCAGTTGTCTTCCCGACACCTCGAGGTCCCGAGAAGAGAAAAGCATGGTGTACACGACCCAGCTTGATCGCATTGCAGAGCGTGCGGGTCACGTGTGTCTGACCTGCAATCTCATCAAATGTAGTGGGACGCCACTTTCTGGCGATGGCCTGGTATGTCATGGCTCTCCCCTAACTAAAAAATTGGCCCCAGGTGATGGCCGGGCACCCTCGCACCTCGGAGGGACCGACACCGTTGCTACCTTCCGGTCCTGGCGGAGTTCACGGACCCCCGACCACGAGGACCCGACCACCACCTTGGGCCGCGCACAATGGCGCAAATGGCGGAGAGAGTGGGATTCGAACCCACGGTAAGTTGCCCTACACTCGCGTTCCAGGCGAGCACCTTCGTCCACTCGGTCACCTCTCCTCAAAAAAAAAATCTGGACAATGGTTAGAAGTGGTGGCGGAGAGAGCGGGATTCGAACCCGCGGTAGGTTGCCCTACAATAGATTTCGAATCTACCGCCTTCGACCACTCGGCCACCTCTCCGCAATCACTTCTTGCCCCGAACCCCCCGAAAGAATGACCTCAGCGCATCTGCAGCTTCCTCAGCACGAACACCAGCAGTCACCTCGAACCGGTGGTTGAGTACCGGATGACTCGAGAGATCGTCGAGTGTTCCAAGAAAGCCGCCGCGAGGGTCTGTTGCTGCGTAGACGCAGCGAGGAACCCGAGCATTGACCATCAAGCCAGCGCACATCGCACAGGGCTCTAAGGTCACATAGACCGTGCAGTCTTCGAGTCTCCAGTCACCTAAGACTTGGGCCGCAGCCCTCATCGCGATGAATTCGGCATGTGCCGAGGGATCCCCATCAACTTCGCGTCGGTTGTGGGCGGAACTGATGACCACACCGTCATGAACAACCACCGCGCCGACAGGTACTTCACCCATCTGTGCAGCTGCGCTCGCTTGTGCGAGCGCCAGGTCCATAAAGCGTTGGTCCTCAGTTGGAACCATATCGTCCATTCAAAGATCAGCCCCTCAGCGGGCAGGCACTTCGTTTATCTCGGGCCACCCACCTGTCAACCGTCTGAGTCCAGAGCGGATAGAGGGAGATCCATGAAGATCATCCGTCGACTGCTGAGACCCATCATCCGCCGCACCCTGCGGCGGGGTGAAATCGCGTCGATCGCGCCCTTCACTGCGGACATGACCATCGAACAAGCGTGGAACGCTCATCGAGATGCGCCAAGCATCTTCGCTCAGCACCACCTCCCGTCCTGTGACAGCTGCTCTGTGCGCTTTGATGAACGACTCGAAGAAGCGGCCGCTGCGTACGGAATTGATTTAGATGGCTTTCTATCCAAGCTCAATGCCCTCCGGCTATAGTGTTTCAGTCACGAGGTTCTGATGCTGACCATCCTTCTATCGCTCATCCTGGGCCCGGCCTCAGCTGAGACACCACTCAAGCTCAACGCATCGGATGGCAGCAGTGTCCATGCTGTGGCCACACTCACTTCAGGCAGCAAGCGCGGTGTGGTGATGGCACACATGCTGGGTCGAGACTCTTCTGACTGGTCATTTCTTGCAAAGAAGCTCCACCAAACCCAGTTCTCCACCATTGCAATCGATCTGCGCGGTCACGGAAAGAGCGCAAAGGCGGGGACGACACTGACTGCAGAAGACTATCCAGCAATGATTGGAGACCTCGAGGCCGGTGTCGCCTGGCTGCGAAAGAAAGGTGTGACCGAGATAAGCTGTGTTGGTGCCAGCATTGGTGCGAACCTCTGTGCTCAGCTGAGCGCTGCTGACACAGCCATCGTCAACCTCGTCCTGCTCTCCCCAGGTCTAAACTACAAGGGCATCACCAGCGGCGACGCGCTGAAGGCATATGGGAACCGCCCTGTACTGATCGTAGCGGCTGAGGATGACCGGTTTGGACCCCGTGCAGCAGCAGCACTTGAGACTGCAGCCAAGGGCCAGGCCCACTACGAACTGCTCGAAGAAGGTGGGCACGGCACAAAAATGCTGACTCGTGCACCCACACTAGAGAACACCGTGATGAGCTGGCTTGCAGGCACCTTCAAGCTGGTGAGCGGTGAGATTGTTCGCCCCACAGCCGAGGTCAAGCGTGGGGATGATGCAATCGAGACTTCAGGCCGAAAGATGCAGGTGCATCAGTAGCTTCTCTACGTCAGCGGAGAACTCGAGGCCCTACCAGATCAGCGCCTCAGCAACCTTGCCCCGCTTCGCAGCCTTGCAGTTGATGGCACGGTTAGCGAAGATCTCGATGCGCTCAAACCCTTCCGCGTACAGGGCATGCACCTCTGGTACTGAGGAATTCGAGAGCAGAACGGAGACACCCTTTTCCTTGAGGCGTCGGGCCAGATCTCTCAGCTCAGCTTGATCCTCCAAGCCGAAACCATTCTTGGTGTATGCGGTGAATGACGCTGTGTTGGATGCCGGCACATAGGGCGGGTCAAAGTAGACGAAGTCTCCCTCCACTGCACGATCCTCAACAGAGCGGAAGTCTGCATGGAGGATGTCCACACCTTGCAAGCGCTTTGAGGTGGCCCTCAGGTTGTGATCATCACAAATTGTGGGATTCTTATACCGACCAAAGGGAACGTTAAAACCGCCCTTTCGGTTCACACGATACAAGCCATTAAAGCCTGTTCGGTTGAGATAGATCATCCATGCTGCAAGCTCTTCATCGCTTTCAGCATCGATGTCCCGCTCCCTCATCTTGAGAAAGAAGGCCTTCTCATTGGGGTAGGTCGCGAGTCGATCAATGACCGCCTCTGGATTGTCTCGTACAGTGCAGTAGGTCCGCACCAGACGCAGATTGTAGTCCGCGAGCACAGCCTTCTCGGGGTCGGTGTCAAAAAACAGGGCCCCGCCGCCAATGAAGGGCTCATGATACGTACCGTGCTCCTCTGGAACTCGGGCACGCAGGTGTGCGAGCAGCTGGCGTTTGCCACCGGCCCACTTGAGGAAAGGCTTCGCAGGTTTTACTCTTGACATGCCAACAGACTACATAGCTGTCATAATGTATGCAAGTGATACACTTATCTACAGATACCCCCAATCCAAAAAGACTTGACATGTCAGCACTTTCCGTGATCAGAAAAATTCTACTGCTGACCTGCATGCTGCACTCATGGGGGTGCAGCAGCACCAAACCCACGCACAACGACACCGACACCGACAGCCAAGCCTGTAGCCAGACCTTCTACGCCGACACTGATGGCGACGGATACGGCGATCCTGCAGCCTCAAGCAATCAATGTGAGCCATCCGCGGGCTTCGTCGACAATGATGACGACTGCGACGACACGACCCCAGCGCGCTCGCCGGCTGCAGAAGAACACTGCGACGGGCTGGACAACAACTGTGATGGCACCATCGATGATGACTCCGCTACCGAGGCAACCGATTGGTACAACGATGCCGATGAGGATGGATATGGCTTTGGGCCACCCCGCGGCTTTGGCTGCGCTGGAGAACTAGGTCAGGTCTCCAATAACGACGACTGCAATGACGGCGAGCGTGAAGACAGTCCAATCGCAGTCGAGCAGTGTGACGAGCGCGACAACGACTGCGATGGTGAGGTTGATGAGGGAGAGACGGAGTACGGCTCCCCGTTTTTTATAGATAGTGATGGGGACGGCTGGGGAGACGACACCAGCGCTGTCCTTCGCTGTCTGCCCAAAGAGGGCCTCATCGGCACGCCAGGCGACTGTGATGACGATGACTCCAGCACACACCCTGGGGCCTCTGAGACCTGTGACGACAACGATCGCGACTGTGATGGTCACATAGACAGCAACTGTGAGACCACACACACGCCGGAAGAGGCCTCCTGGCACCTGGCATCGAGCTCAGGCACATCCAGCGGCCTCAGCGTGGGTGACCTCAACAGCGACGGACAAGACGATCTTCTTCTCGGGGATCTTGAGATGAACCAGCTCTCAGTCTTCTTGGGACCACTCGGTGAAGAGAGCACCAGCCCAGATTTTGTCATCGCCGACACCGAGACAACCACCATGTTCCCGCTCGCGATGACGGCATCAAGAGACTTTAATGATGACGGGCACGACGATCTTCTCATCAGCCGCCTCGAGATCACAGAAGCTGGCGCCTTCGCCGGTGAGATACAGATCCACTCGGGACCCATCACAGACAGCCCTGATCTCGATGCCCCATCCGTTGCGCTGACGCTACCAGTCGCAGGGAGCACCTGGGCGCTCGGTGGATTCGAAGTGGCCGACTTTGACAATGACGGACAGCTCGATGTCGTCATGCAGGAACTGTATGGAGACCGGCTCGCAATCTGGACATCAACGGACCGCGACGGGCACCTCAACAGCCAGGCCATACTTGTCGAGGAGCCCAGCCTCCTGGCAGGACACCCACCAGCAGGCGGCGACCTCAACGGAGACGGTATCACCGACCTCATCCATCCTGGTGAAGGTGGGCTCGCCATGGTGCAAGGACCCATCACCGAAGACGCTGACTTCGCCGGCGTCGACCTCCTCACCCATCCCGATCCCACGAGACAGCTGGGCTACGGACTCTGCCTGGCCGATCTCAACAATGATGGGTACGACGAGGTGATCAACAACTCGACCAAAGACAGTACTGCCATGACCATCGACAACTCGGTCTTGGTCTACCAGCCCGAGCTCGATGAGCATGCACCACAGTGGTCACTGGACATCGGGACACGGTTCAGCCCTGCATCCGTCACTTGTGCTGATGTCGATGGGGATGACCAGTACGATCTCATCGTGGAGGATCCAGCTGCTGACGCAGGAGGACTGGACCTGGCAGGCCGTGTTTACCTGTACTTTGGGCCACTCCACGGCAGCGCCGAACCCGCAGATGCAGACCACATCTTCAACGGCATAACTGCAGGAGAGCGCTTTGGTAGCTTCATCACTAGCGGCGATCTTGATGGGGACGGCAGCGGTGATCTCGTCATCGGACAAGAGCAGCCCAGCGCATTCATATTTAGCTCTGCAGGCTGGCTCTCAGGCGCATGGACGAGCACTCCGTAGGGGCGATTAACTCCAGCCTCGGGGACTAAAGATCCCGAGTACCGACGTATAGCCGTGCAGCCAGGTCTGACCATTGACGGGGCCAAACTCACCAGCACAGAAGAAGCCACCAATCGCCACACCCCCGAGGTACCGAGTCGCCATGCTGCTGTCATGATCGGGTTCACCAAAGAACCGCTCGCCCCGACCCAGACAGCTAAACAGGAGTGCTCCCTCGGTCTGATCAACCGGATGTACCCGTGAGTGCTGGATGAGCAACTCCTCGAGATCTGAGCGCGAGCTGTCCGCATCACGGACATGAAACTGTACGACTTGTCCCTCCTCCAGCAGCGCACCCACTGCCAGCACACCGTTGTCGCGGTCCATGCCCATCAGGTGTCGGACCAAGAAGTCCCCTTGGCGATAGTTCTCACGGCCCTTCTGCATGCCAAGCCCCACCAGGGGGAGGCCGCGAAACAGTGCCTGGTCAGATTCATCCATCGCGCTGAAGATGCGCTCCATTTGTTCAAGAGCGGGGGAACCTGAGAGCTCAACCAGGAAGTTCTTCTGCGCGCGCGTAATGACCATCGGCTGCCCGACTGGTCTACAGCCCTGAGCCACAACTGTGGTGACCTCAATGTCTCCATACAGAGCAACACCCACAGTGCCCGAGCGCACCACGCGATCGTCCAGAACCAGGCAGTGGTCGCCGGGCTCATCCCCGCCAGAAGCCAGACCACCGAGCTTTATCTGACCAGGGAAGGCGCGATCAAGTCCGCCCATCAAGCGCCCAGAGTCACAGGTAAACGGATCCGAGATCAGCAAAAAAGAGGGCCGGTGCTCAGGCTCAAGACCGAGGTGCTCTCCCCACCAGTGTGCAGACTCATCTACAGAGGCTGTGGCATCGGCGTCATAGTGAAAGCCCACTACTGCAACATCGGGGAGCCTGGCTGCAGTGATCGAGATGGACGTCTGACCTTCCACCTCACGCCCACCGCCAATCACACCACCTGCACTACAGCCCAGAACTGTGGCTCCGGGATAGGCATAGCGGAGGGCCGGAAGGAAGATCTCCCAAGCCGCATCCGAGTGCCCCGAGACAAAGACCAGCAGCAGGTCTGCTGGCTCATCTCCGAGCTGGTCACGAATCGCCTCAATTGCGACACCGATGGCCACATCCGGGTCGGCCTGTGTGGACAATACAGAAGACCAGCGCATCAAACTTCCTAAGCCGATTCTGCGCGGTGTTCAGTCACAAGAGTTGATGTTCAAGACGTAAGCACCAGCGGAGCTTGATGAGTATCCATCGACCACAACAAAGACGGTGTCTCCCGACTCCAGGGTCACATCCACACGGGATCGCAGCCCGAGCGACGGGGTGCCGTAGTAGTCGTCATTACAGGCAATACTCGTCCCTTCGCATGCGTCAAGCACACGAATCAGGGTGTCGTATGAGCTTCCCTCAGTCGTAAACGTGTAGCAACCCGACTCTGCCGCTTCCCACAAGAAGAAGCGGTCCTTCGCTCCTGATGAGCCGCACTCGCCGTATGTGTAGGTGTCATCCTCTGAAGAGGTTGAGCCGGTTGCGATGCTGTCACCGGTGGCACTGCCAAGATCTTCATCCTCGACGTAGCCATGAGCCGGACAGTCACAGTCGGGATCAGCCTCATCTTCCAAGCCATCGCAGTCATTGTCAGCGATGTCCGAGCAGACCTCGCGGTGATCCGGATGTGTCTCTGCATCGGTGTCATCACAGTCTGTCGCATCCCAGACCCATCCGGTAGGCGGAGCACAGTCCACCAGCGTATCGCTGGCGTCCCCATAGCCATCGCCATCTACATCTCTGTAGAAGGTTGAGTCTGGACCTTCATCGATCTCGCCGTCACAGTCTTCATCCCGGCCATCTTCACAGTCAGCATAGATTCCAGGGTTGACCATCGCGTCAGTGTCATCGCAGTCAGTGTCAGACACCACGTGACCAGCCGGTGCGGTACATGCCATGACGGGATCTCCAGCACCATAGCCATCCATGTCATCATCGAGGAAGTACGGATCGACCGGCCAGGTCTCATCGATCACATCATCGCAGTTGTCATCGAGGCCGTTGCAGTCTTCGCTTCGACCGGGTCGAATGTCAGCGTCGCCATCATTGCAGTCCGTTCCCTCGACGACGTAGCCAGGGACGGGTGCACAATCGATAATCTCATCCATCGGTGTGCCGTAGCCATCGCCATCGAGATCTCTGTAGAACACCATGTCGGTGAGATCTTCGTCTGTGATGCCATCGCAGTCATTGTCCTTGAGGTCACACAATTCAGCCATGTCTCCGTGGATCTCGGAGTCCGTGTCATCACAGTCTCCACCGCTGGCCACAAAGCTCGACGGCGGGTAGCAAGCCACCGCAGTCACCAGTGGATTACCACGGCCATCGCCGTCCTGATCCTTGAACCAGACGCTGGCATCATAGCCATCATCGATGGCCCCATCGCAGTTGTCATCGAGACCGTTGCAGGACTCGGTGCCAAGTGGTGAAACAGCCGCACTGCTATCCATACAGTCCAGATCGTTCTCGACGTAGCCAGTCGGGAGAGAGCACGCGGTGAGCGTGGTGTCCGGGGTGCCATACCCATCACCGTCGGCATCGCGGAAGTAGAGCGTTCCCTCTGCTGCATCAGAGTCAGCGATACCGTTGCAATTATTGTCTATGCCGTCGCAGACCTCGATCGCACTCGGAGACACGGTATCGTCCATGTCGTCGCAGTCGCCTGGGAAGCGGCTGTAGCCCACAGAGGCCGAGCAGGTGATCAGTGTATCGTCCGCCTTACCCCAAGAGTCGCGGTCGAAGTCGGTGTACCACAGCTCACCATCGACCGGGTTGGGCAGGTCCGCCTCTCCATCGCAGTCATTATCGATGCCGTTGCAGTACTCATCATTGCCAGGAAAGCGGGTCGGATCTGCGTCATCACAGTCGCCATCTTCTTCACTGACGCCGTCGCCATCGAGGTCTATATAGACCGGACCAGTGTCGCCGGTGTCGTCTGGACTTCCCGTCTCAGTCGAGCCACCCGTGTCGTCACCATCAGCCGTACCTGAGTCATCTGCTGGTGAGGCCGAGTCGTCTGCTGGTGAGGCGGAGTCATCGGCATCCGGAAGCGTCACGAGATTCGGGGGTGGGCCCGGATCGGAGCCTTCCTTGGTGCCACAGCCGAGACTGAGAGCAGAAATAGCTATAGCTGAGAGTAAACGTCGACTCATGGCCAGCCTCCATTCAGCCATGGTATCCGCTGAAGCATGACTCTGCTGGGCGATCTACTCAACGTGTAGCCAAGCTGTCACTTTGCAGGCAGCGCGGCCAGCGACCAGATGATGCCATCTTGGCTCTCAAAAGCTGGCGGACCAAGCACATTGGTCAGCGTAGACTGTGGGGCACGCGAGACTCGCCTCGGTAAATTTCTCCAGGCTGCTGCGTCAAACACAATCCAAGAGAAGCCCTCATCACGGAGCAATTGGACATCTTCAGCCGTCCATGAATGCTCGAGTGGGCGCCCATAGCTGAACGCTCTGAGGCTACTCAAGAGGGGGCTGGCATGCTCGTATGCCTTCCAGTTCTCAGGCTGAGCCCAAGGCTGGTCCTCGACCATACCGCCAAGCAGCGACCGTCCATGGACGCGCTGATACTGGCCTACAAGCTGAGAGCCATGGAGCGGGAGGACGATCACAGCACCCTGATCCGATTCCTGAGCGAGGGTCTCCCAGTGCGTCGGGACAGTCGGAGTCCAGACATCCAGGGGCAGCACCCCGCGACCAACAAGCTGCGCGAAGATACCGACGGGAATCACCCAGGATAGACGCGGTCGCCTGGCCGCCATTCCATCGACAGCAAGAATCGTGATGAAGAGACCGCCGACCAGCATCCACCGGTCAGGGTGGAGCATACGAGAGAGACCCGGCACGAACTTCCAGGGCAGCCAGTAGGGCATGGGCATTACATTCCCGCTGACGACCTGCCCCGGTCCCATTGAGAAGACAACACAGAGCAGACCGAGGCTTACCCAGAGCGCAACCCGACGACCGCGGACGAGAGTCAGCGCAACGGCAGGAATCACAACCCAGGGAAGCCAGTCTGCGAGTCCCGGCGCCTGACCTCCAGAGAGACGCAGCGCATCTGGAAACACCAGAGGCAGAGAGGAAGGATCGATGTGCGTGCCTGGCATGTCTCCACCGGAGAGTACTGGCCAGAAAGCCACTGCGAGCAAGGGCGAAACCAGACACAACGCCAGTGCGCCAGCAGCAATCATGTCCGTCCCTACAGCCAACATCGGGCGCAGTCTCCGCCCGTAGATCACGAACACCGGACTCAACAGCCCCAAAAAGAGAGCATTGAACCAGTAGCCGAGGCCAGACAAGGCCAGCCCTATCGCGGTCAGCCCTACAGCAGATCGCCCTGGACGTTCCGCAAGGTCAAGCATGCCAGCGATGGCCAATGGAACACCAACAAGGGCCACTTGAGTCAAGCGACCTGCCTCAAGCTGATTGAGGACCGGTGGAAAGAGGGCCCAGGCCGCAGCTCCAGCTAGGATTGCAGACTCGTGCTGCCAGAGTCTTCGACCGAGAGGAATGAAGGCCAACACATTGAGCGGGATCCACGCCAGCGCTCCGAGACTGAGCCACAGCGGCCAGGGCGCCACCAAGCGAAATAGGCCCGAGACGAGCATCTCCAGAATGTTTCCGCCGTTGGTGTGGACCGGGTTGTACCCAAAGGGGAAGAACTGATTTGGATCGGCCAGACTCAGCCGACCATCCAGCAGCGCCGCATGCACCTGATGATGCAAGTAGATCCCGTTTGCCCAGTCGTCGTTGTAGAAGCCAACGAGGCCTCCCGAGAGCCCACCAATATTGGTCCACATTAAGGCAACAGCAAGCCCAACACCCACAATGAGTGCCCGGAGCCAGAGGCCTCGATTTTTGTCTGAGAGCGCTTGCATTCCGCCACAGTGTAGACGCACTGATATCCTCACGGCGTGAAGCAGAACCGCAAATTCAGTCCAGCACGCGCGTTGCTCTGCATTGGCCTCGGACTCTTAGTCCTCGGTCCGAACCTAAAGACTGCGGGCACAAGGCTGATTGGAGACGAAGGCCTCGACGTCTGGTCACATGCTTGGGGAATTCGCTGGGTCTTCAATCACCTCATGAGCGGAACACTGCCCTGGGATGTGGCGGGCCTCGCGCACCCCAGAGGCGGCAACCTCTGGTACATCGACCCCCTGGGCGCGCTGGTCTCACTCCCAGCACAAATTCTGGGTGGCCCCGTCTGGGCACACAACAGCGTCCTGATGATTCAAATCATCCTCGCTGCAGCATCGGCCATGGCGTTAGCCAGAGCGCTCGGTGGTCGGGGCTGGATTGCTGCTGTGGCACTGGCCACCGCTCCCACATTCCTGGCCGAGATTCACAACGGAACGGTTGAGGCTTGCTGGATTGGTCTCGTCCCTCTTGCAGGCTTTGCTGCCACACGAGGTCGCTGGTGGGGAGGCGCCGCTGTCGGTCTGGCTGGCCTTGCGACCCCGTACCACGGTATTGCTGCTGCGCTTGTCGTCGGTACAATACTGCTCCTCGAGCCACACACAAAGAGCACTCGGCCGTGGAGCGAGAAGATCCAAGACACCGCAGCTGCAGCCCTCATGGGCGCACTGATAGCGCTGCCGGCATTCTTAGCGCTCAAGGCCAACCTCGATGACCCCATGGGGATCGCCAAGAAGAGCACGGTTCTGTTGAACTTTCCAGTCTTCAAGATCAATGCTGTCGACCCCGTGGCGTTCCTTCGACCAGGAGATTTCTGGACCGTTCATCTGTCTGGGGCAAACACCTCGCCATTCAGGCGAACCCCCTACCTGGGGCTCGGACTCCTGCTCCTCACCATCCCACTGATGCTCCGAGACCGTCGTCTGCGACTGTGGCTCTTACCGATGGGCATCACGATGTTGCTGTCTCTGGGCCCATTCCTCTGGCACGACGGCGACTTTGTCAGGACCTCGAGTGGAAGCCTCCTGGCCATGCCCTTTCGCGCGCTCCTCGGCCTCGGCGTCACCATGGACCATCCGCTCCGATTTATCTCCGGTGCGGTGAGCTTGCTCGCGGTTCTCGCTGATGTATCTGCCAGCAGACTGGAGCACCGGGTCTCGCTCCCAATCCCACTCTGGACCGCCGCTGTTGCAGCCCTCATCGGTGTAGAGCACCTCAGTTTGGCGCCTAATGTATGGCCGCTGCAGACAGCTGATGGGGCCATTCCTGCTGTTTACAGCGCACTCGAGGACGACGGAGCAGTCATCGACCTACCCGCTGCACGGGGCGAGAGCATTGCCACCAATCGCTACCTGTACTGGCAAGGAATGCACGCACGACCCATTCCATACTCTCACAAGGTCGGACCCGATCTCCCGACCATGAATGGTGCGTTGCGGACCTGGGGAGATCTCAGTCGAGGCGGCCCTCGGCGAGCCAATGACCCAGGCCGACTTCCCCCCGGCGTCAGCATGCGTCGTGGTGTCCAGGAGCTGGCAGCTGCTGGCTACCGCTGGGTCGTCGTTCACCCTGAACTCTTCGCCAACGACAAGGTCCGCGCAGCACACAACCACGCGCTCGAAGAGACGCTCGGTCAGTCGTTTAGGCTCCAAGACAAGCTGGTCTGGGAGATCAAACCATAGACTACTTTACTCAGCGAAAGCACTTCTCAAGCGCATCCGCGACGACCGCATGGCCCTTGGGGCTCCAGTGACCATCGTACTGTAGATACATCTCTCCGCCGGCCTTGTTCGCCCGCCGCAGCGGCTCCACAAGATCACAGGCATCGATGTTGTTTCGCTTCAGGACATTCATCACGGCCTGGGAGACTGCATCCGGGCGCGCCCGAGCAGGGTCCAAGCCCACGAGAGCAAAGGTGGCATTCATGCGCTCTGTCTCAATCTGAAATGCGGGCGGCGCCACAGCAACCATCAGCCTGTCTCCCCGCTCAGTCACCGCACGCTTGAGATTCGCCAGGGCATTATTTGTTGCTGGAAGCTGTGAACCCAGCACACCTGCGCCGTCTTGCGTGAACAACATCAACTCACTCTTCCAGCGATGCCGCTCGGGGTGATTTGGATTGCTCATGGCCCGACGGCGCAGCCACATCTGAGCTGCAGCATAGACAGTCGAGCGCTTGTACAGAAAGCCATGGAGTGCACCGACAGGACGACGCCTCAGCGGCTTACCAGGAGCCATGCGTCGTGCCTCTGACTGAACCTGCGGCCAGCGAACATTATCGTGGACGTCATTGCCCACAAAGAATGTCAGCAAGACCCCATCGAGCTCTGCAATCTCGTCGAGTTGCTTGTACCGCTCCAGCACTTGGAATGTGCCGTAGCCATCAACACCCGCATTCAACATTTCAATGCCGAGGTCCGAGCCCAGACGACTGGAAAAGGTGTCCACCTCCGCGACTTGTGCCGCCATGGTGAATGAGTCACCTGCAGCGAGGTAGCGGGTCTTCGACTTGGGACCCAGCTCAGGTCCGCGCAGGCCGAGACTGTTGATCCGAAGGTCTACCGCATACCCAAGGGATTTCTGTGTACCAGAGAAACCCGGAGTGGGAATCGCAAAGACCTGTGCGTCTGTGGTGTACAGGCCATCTGGGGCATTGTCTGGAGCGTTGTAGAGCAGATCTACCGCATCATCGGGGCGCGCCATACGGAACGCCACCTCCGCAGCAATACCGCCCACCACGAGCCCGGTAACGACCAGAGCGAGCCTGCCTGACCAGCGTGAGATGCCCAAGTCGGACTATCCCTCTTGCTCGTCAGGGAGAGCGGGCTCAACAGTCGCAGCTTCCAACTCTGCCTGCTTCTCACTCTGATCAAAGATGTTCCTGAAGACAACCATTCCAATCGGAGAGATCAAGGCCATCGCACCAATCCAGAACCACGCCATCTGGTGATCTGGGAACTCCACCATCTTCTGGCTGAAGTACTGGTTGGTCAACAGGTCTGCCATCACGGTCGCGCCAATCTTGCCCAAGAAGTAGGGCAGGACAGCAAGCGCGATGTAGGCACCTTCTTTGCCTCGCGGTGCAATCTCGGCTGAGAACTGCATCAGTCTCGGCGACCAAATCGCCTCTCCGACTGTGAACACAATGATGAAGACAACCAGAGACACCAAGAATGGGTCCTGATTTCCAACTGGAGCCTCGAGCCAGTAGTCGAAGACCCAGGTGCCCAGCCAAGTGTCTCCGATGGCCATCGCCATGCCCTCTGGCATGAAGCACAAGAACACCGAGGCGGCGGAGATCGTCGTCCCAATCATCAGCATGGTGTACGACCGAACGTTCACCGTGAGGGCGGAGATCAGCGGCACCAGGAAGATGATCATGGCCGGGTTGAGAGAACCAAAGATGCTCGCAACG